>PPYF01027904.1_pt1 | contig 16669 bp, 11 predicted proteins | sample 1559871 | NCBI WGS metagenome assembly PPYF01 (sample SAMN08240021, study PRJNA423297) | Human gut metagenome, whole genome shotgun sequencing project.
GCGGTATGCCGCAGTATTCATCCATGTTGAAAGTGACAACGTTTTTGAAAGAAACCTTGCCTTCCTTGCAGAGCTTGATTAGCTCGCGGTACATGCCGAGAGGCGAAGAACCGGTGGGACAGCCGAGTACGAAGGGATGTTCAGGAGTGGGATTGGCTTCGTTGATGCGGGCGGCTACATATCGGGCAGCCCAACGTGATACTTCTTCGTAAGAAGGTTCGATTATAAGACGCATATGATATTATATTTTGGATTACGGCCACACTTAGGCCATGATGCAAAGTTACGAAAATTCTTAATTATTTTCGGTAGAAATGTTATAATTAAAGTTTTATTTGTTACATTTGTAATATAAAAATCAAATACCATAAAGAAATGGAGCAAAAATCCGCACCCACGCACTACGTGATAACCATAGGCCGCAGTTTTGGCTCAGGCGGCCGAGAGCTTGGCCACAGGCTTTCAGAGAGTCTTGGCATTGATTATTATGACAAGGAGCTGCTTAAAGAGGCCGCCACGCACTCCGGGCTTGACGCGGCATTGTTTGAGAAGAACGACGAGCGTGCCCCGGGCTTCCTTTCTGGGCTGCTTCCTATGAGTATGGGCTACAACGCCCTGGCGTGGTATGCAGGCCCCAACACGGCAAGCAGCGAGGGCGTGTACAGCGCGCAGAGCAACTTTATACGCCACATCGCCGAGCGCGGTCCCTGTGTGATAGTCGGGCGCACGGCCGACTACATACTGCGCGACTTTCCGGGAGTGGTAAGCATCTTCCTGCATGCTCCGGAGGACGAATGCATAAAGCGCATACTGAGGCGCGGCGACTGCATAAAGCCAGAAGAGGCCCGCAGCGTTTTGCGCAAGACAAACAAGCTGCGAGCCGAATTCTATAATTTCTATACCGACCGGACCTGGGGCGAGTCCGGAAGCTATCACCTTTCGATAGACTCATCAAAGCTCGCCATGGAGGATATAGTGGATATTGTGAAAATCTACATTGAAAGACGTCGACGCGCCAACCAGGCAAACAGCGAGTCGTAGAGAGCCTCGCGCACACGAGGCGCCGAGAGCATAAGGTCGTGAAGGCCGCCGCGCATAGTGAATTCATCAACGTCTATGCCAAGGCGGCGTCCGTAGCGCGAGATGTCGGCGACGTCGAGCACCGCGTCGGTGCAATCGGCGTCACTGCCGTCTTTAGCAACGCTTCGGTCGGAGTGCATAAGCAATATGGGGACCTTGATGCCGGGGAAATCCTGCACTACAGCCTGCGCATAGTCTATGGCTTTAATCCATGATGTCTGGACGTCGGGAGGGTGGATCCGTTTCCAGTCGGTATTGTATTCCCATTCGCCGCTCAGCTGCTTAAGCAGGGTGCGGGCGTATGTATCGTCGGAGCCTTGAGGGACATTTATTTTGGGAAAAATGCCTGAGAAGGTGTCAACCATCGGGATAAGCACCTTTTCCTGGAACTTCGACTGATTCCAGTCAAGGAACGGGCTATTGAGAACAAGAGCCTTGACACAGGGTGGGGGACATTGCGACATGTAATAGGCCGAAATGAGTCCTCCGGTGGAGTGCCCCATCAGTATTACGGATTTGATGCCGTCGGCCTGCATCTGCACGAGGGCCGAATCGAGGTCGGCAAAGTACTCGCGCAGGTCGCGGACCTCGAACTTGCGCTGCCCCGGCATAATGGAGCGGCCATATTTGCGGAGGTCAACTGCATAAAAGTCGTAGCAATGCTCCGTGAATTTCTCGGCCATCTCTTTCTGAAAGAAATAGTCATTGAATCCGTGTACATACAGGACACCCACGCCGTGTGCGCAGGGAGATTTAAGACGTACGATGGTTGAGCGCACCGGTCCCGAGTAGTCGGACGGTTGCTCGACATATCGCATCTTGAACGGCTCTCCAAGAGCCACATCGGTCTGCCACCCTGCAGCGTGAAGCCCCAGCGCGACTATAAGAGAGAAAAATACAGAAATTAGTTTCATGCTTAGAAAACAAAATAACGGAGGTGCGGGTTTGCACCTCCGTTACTATATGTAATTCGTATTACGAAATTATTCGCTGCACTTAGCTTTGATAAATTCGCGGTTGAGGCGTGCGATGTTGCTCAGAGGAATGCTCTTGGGGCATTCGGCTGCGCAGGCGCCGGTATTGGTGCAGTTACCGAAACCGAGTTCATCCATCTTTGCAACCATAGCGCGTGCGCGGCGCTTGCGTTCAACCTGTCCCTGAGGCAGGAGAGCGAACTGGCTCACCTTGGCAGAAACGAAGAGCATGGCCGAGCCGTTTTTGCAGGCAGCTACACAAGCACCGCAGCCGATGCAGGTGGCAGAGTCCATGGCCACGTCGGCCACTTCCTTAGAGATGGGTGTAGAGTTGGCGTCGGGAGCACCGCCGCAGTTGAATGATACGTATCCGCCGGCCTGCTGGATTTTGTCGAAAGCAGAGCGGTCGACCATAAGGTCGCGGATAACGGGGAAGCCGGCAGAGCGCCAGGGTTCGATGGTGATGGTTTCGCCATCGTGGAACTTACGCATGTGGAGCTGGCAGGTAGTGATGCCCTGTACGGGACCGTGGGGGTGACCGTTGATGTAGAGCGAGCACATGCCGCAGATGCCTTCGCGGCAGTCGCTGTCAAACACCACGGGTTCTTCGCCCTGTTCTACGAGCTGCTGGTTGAGCATATCGAGCATTTCGAGGAAGGAGCTACCGGTCGACACATTGTCGAGGTGGTAGTTGACGAACTGGCCTTTCTCTTTAGGACCACGTTGACGCCAAATTTTCAGATTTACGCTGATTGTTGTTTCCATTTTATTCTATAGATATTTGGCTCCCTTTGTCCGGCGGAGATGCCGGAGCGGGGACGCGTGGTTGAGTTTACGACTTATAGTTGCGGGTCTGCACCTTGATGGCTTCGTACTTGAGGGGTTCCTTGATGAGGATTGGCTTTTCGTTGTCGCCGGTATATTTCCAGCACGAAACGTACATATACTCATCGTCGCGACGTGCGGCTTCGCCGTCGGGGGTCTGGTATTCCTCGCGGAAGTGTGCGCCGCACGATTCGTTGCGGTTGAGGGCGTCGATAGCCATCATCTTGGCGATAACGAGGAAGTCTTCAAGACGGAGAGCCTTTTCAAGCTCGGTGTTGAGGTCATCGGCCGAGCCAACGATGCGGAGGTCGCTGTAGAATTCCTTGCGGACTTCTTCGATTTCGCCCACGGCCTTTACAAGACCCTGGAGTGTGCGGCCCATACCTACGAGGTTCCACATCACATGTCCGAGACGCTTGTGGATTTCATCGGGGCTCTTTGTACCCTTGATGGCCATAAGCTTGCTGATGCGTTCGCGCACGCCCTTTTCGGCTTCGTCGAATTCGGGAGTGTCGGTTGTGAAGCGGGGCACCTTAATCTGGTCGCTGAGGTAGTTCTGCATGGTGTAGGGCAGAACGAAGTAGCCGTCGGCAAGACCCTGCATGAGGGCAGATGCGCCGAGACGGTTTGCGCCGTGGTCGGAGAAGTTACATTCGCCGATAGCGAAGAGTCCCTTGATAGATGTCTGGAGTTCATAGTCAACCCAAATACCGCCCATGGTGTAGTGAGAAGCGGGGAATATCATCATGGGAGTCTCGTAGGGGTTGTCGTCGGAAATCATCTGATACATGTCGAAGAGGTTTCCGTAGCGGTCGCGAACCACGTCTTCGCCGAGGCGCTGGATAGCGTACTTGAAGTCGAGGTAAACGGCGTTGCCTGTACCTACACCGTAGCCGGCGTCGCAGCGTTCCTTGGCGGCACGCGAAGCGATATCACGGGGGCAGAGGTTACCGAATGCGGGATAGCGGCGTTCCAGATAGAAGTCGCGGTCTTCGTCGGGGATATCGGTGGGTTTCTTCTTGCCGGCGCGGATAGCTTCGGCGTCTTCTTTCTTTTTGGGCACCCAGATGCGGCCGTCGTTACGGAGCGATTCGCTCATGAGGGTGAGCTTCGACTGGTCTTCGCCGTGAACGGGGATACATGTGGGGTGAATCTGTGTGAAAGCGAGGTTGGCGAGGTATGCACCTTTCTTGAATGCCTGGATGGCGGCAGAGCCGTTGCAGCCCATAGCGTTGGTAGAAAGGAAGAATGCACGGCCGTAGCCACCGGTTGCGAGTACAACGGCATGGGCGGCGTAGCGTTCGATTTCGCCGGTGATGAGGTTGCGCACGATGATACCGCGGGCGCGGCCGTCGATGATAACCACATCAAGCATTTCGCGGCGAACGAAGCTCTTCACTGTGCCCTTCTGAATCTGGCGGTTGAGCGAAGAGTAGGCTCCGAGCAGGAGCTGCTGGCCGGTCTGGCCCTTGGCGTAGAATGTACGTGACACCTGTGCGCCGCCGAATGAGCGGTTGGCAAGGAGACCTCCGTATTCGCGAGCGAAGGGAACGCCTTGTGCCACGCACTGGTCGATGATGTTGTTCGACACTTCGGCCAGACGGTAAACGTTGGCTTCGCGTGAACGGAAGTCACCGCCCTTTACAGTGTCGTAGAAGAGGCGATAGATTGAGTCGCCGTCGTTCTGATAGTTCTTGGCAGCGTTGATACCGCCCTGTGCGGCGATAGAGTGGGCGCGGCGGGGTGAGTCCTGGATGCAGAAGTTGAGAACGTTGAATCCGAGTTCACCGAGGGTTGAGGCGGCCGATGCACCGGCGAGACCGGTACCAACCACGATGATGTCGAGGTGACGCTTGTTGGCGGGGTTCACCAGCTTCTGGTGGGCCTTATAGTTGGTCCATTTCTCAGCGATGGGGCCTTCAGGGATTTTTGAGTCTACTTGATACTCAGGAAGTTTTGACGATTCGATGTCGGCGAAGTCCTGCATGATAGGAGTCGAATCAATCATGTCTTTAATTTTTGCAGTATCTATCATCTTTCTGAGAAATTAATTATTGTTGATTATTTTGAGCGGGCTCTTCCTGCATAGCGGGTGTGCCGAGCATCTGCTGGAACTGTCCGGAGAGCATCATCATCTGACGGAAATTGTCGGAAGGAATTCCGGCGGGGCACTGCTTTTCGAATGAGTCGCCGATGAGCTTGGCTTTTTCAACGAATCCGGGGCCGTAGCTCTGTACGAATTCCTGCTGTGTCTTCTGAGCCAGTGCGGGGTCGTTTTCGGTTTCCTTCATGGCCTGCTGAATGCTTGTCTGGAAGTCGTTCATGAGGTTTTCGGCCTGTTCGTTCCAGTATTCGGCATACTGCTGCTGAAGGGCGGGATTTTCTGTGTAGTAGTTGTTCTTGGCATGTACGGTGAACACGATGGCCTGTGCGATGAAGAGGGCTACAACGATTGAAGTCCACCAGCAGCCGATTTTCTTGAGGCGTTCGAGCCAGACATTGTTATTCCAACCCACAGTCTGGAACATTGACCAGAAACCGTGGTTCATGTGGAACCAGAGGGCGATGAAGCCGATGATGTACACAACGGGAGTCCACCAGCAGCTGAAAGCCATCTGGAGGAAGAGTGTACCCATGGCGGGAGATGCGGGCACGCCTTCGAGCTGGGGAAGCACGGTGAGGTCGGCGTGGCGGAGTTCCTGCCACTGCATCTTTGCCCAGAACTGGATGAGGTGCACTACGAGGAATGCGAGCACCACGATTCCGAGCACGAGCATGTTCTTCGACGACCATTCCACCTGGGGTGTACGGCCGGCGATGGCATAGCGGTCAGCGCCGCGAGCCTTGTAGTTCTGCAGTGTGAGCCACACAGCATAAATAATGTGTAAGATGAACAGCAGGGCAAGTCCGGCCGATGCTACGAGAGCATACCAGTTGGCGCCTAAGAACTCGCACACCTGATTGTAGGCAGTGGGCCAAATCAGGGCAACCGCATTCATCAGCACGTGAAAAGTAACAAACAGGACGAGGCAGCAGCCGGTGAGGGCCATGATAAACTTACGTCCTATGGATGAACTTGTTAACCACATAGAGATGATTGGATTAAATTAATATGTATTTTATTAGGATTTCCAATGTGAAAATACAAATAAACGTGCCTCCCGGGTGCTCGGGGTGCATTACGGTGCAAAATTAGCAAAATTTAATAGTCTTTCCAACAATTGCTGAAAAAATTCTTCAAAAAGAATTCAAACAGCAGTCCATGCAGATTTGGCTGTATGGGACAATTTTAGTAATTTTGCCGTGAAAACTTTCAAAACGCGCATGCGCGCCTATCAAAACTGACAACCATGACATCTGAAGAAGCAAAACGACTTAAGGGCGACCCCGACGGCCTTCTTTCCTATGAATACCTTGCCAACCATATAGAAGAATGTGAGGATGCCGACCTCCGTGCCGTGGTCGACAATCTTGTGCTTGTCGACCTCAACGGTCAGTTCACGGCTTCGGCGGCCCGCTATCTCAACGCCATCGACTCGGTGCGCTTTGCCGAGCACATTTCCAATCTCGCCGCAGCCACCATCGACAAGGACCGCGAACACCGCTATCTTCCCGACCTGCTATCGGGGCTTTACGGCGCCGACTGCCACGAGCGCGCCGACGAGCTTTCCAAGACAGATAATAACTTCCGACGCATCTACAAGCGTCTATATCCCAATCCCGACAGCCTGTAATGAAAAATACACAGCTCACCCTGCGCGGCCTTCTGCCTATGCTCATAGCCATGATAGCTCCGCTTATGGCCGCTTGCGGCTCGGCTTCGGCCAAAAATGATAATAATGCTGAAAATCAAACCATTGACACTCTGATGACTGAACAGACTTCTGCCAACCTCGCCGATACCACCTCGGTGAAGGTGAAGATGACCACCTCGCTCGGCGACGTGGTGATACTGCTCTACGGCGACACTCCCCGCCACCGCGACAATTTCGTTAAACTCGTCAACGAAGGCTTCTACAACGGTACGCTCTTCCACCGTGTAATCAACGAATTTATGATTCAGGCCGGCGACCCAGATTCGAAGAATGCAGCTCCCGGCCAGCGTCTCGGCGCCGGAGGCCCGGGCTACACTATAGAGGCCGAAATAGAATATCCGCGCCATTTCCACAAGCGCGGCGCTCTTGCCGCCGCACGTCAGGGCGACCAGGTGAACCCGCAGAAGCGTTCATCGGGCTCGCAGTTCTATGTGGTGACAGGCCGCAAGCTGCTTCCGCAGCAGCTCGAAGCCATGAAGCAACAGCTTAAGAACCAGCAGATGCAGTCTACCTTCAACGGCCTCGCCGGACAGCACATGTCTGAAATCCGCGAACTTCAGATGAAGGGTGACACCGCGGCCCTGCGTGTGCTGCAGGAAAAGCTCATTGCCGAGACCGAGAAAATCGTGGCCGAGCATCCCCTTGAAATCACTCCCGAAATGGAGCAGGCCTACACTACCGTGGGCGGCACTCCCCACCTTGACGGCACATATACCGTGTTCGGCGAAGTGCTCGAAGGCATGGACGTGATTGACAAAATCGAAAAAGTGGAGACCGATGGCTCCGACCGTCCCAAAGAGGATGTGAAAATCATCTCGATGGAGGTTCTCAAGTGATAGAATTTCAGCGTTACACGCTTCCCAACGGACTGCGTGTGATTCACAACTACGACCCGTCGACAGTCATGGTGGCTGTCGACGTGCTCTATAATACCGGGGCGCGCGACGAGAGCCGTTCGCTCACCGGCATAGCCCACCTCTTTGAGCATCTTATGTTTGGCGGTTCGGTCAACGTACCGGCCTTTGATGTCGCCCTCGAGAATGCCGGCGGCGAGAACAATGCCTGGACTTCAAACGACTTCACCAATTTTTTCGATGTCCTTCCGGCTCAGAATGTGGAGACTGCCCTTTACCTTGAGAGCGACCGTATGCTCGGCCTGAGCTTCAAGCCTGAAAGCCTTGAGGTGCAGCGCAGTGTGGTAATCGAGGAGTTCAAGCAGCAGTGTCTCAACCGTCCCTACGGTGACCTCATGCACGGCCTGCGCGCTGCGCTCTATTCCCCGTTGCATCCCTACTCCTGGCCTGTAATCGGCCTGGAACCGGAGCATGTGGCACGCGTCACCAACGACGACATCCGCCGGTGGTTTTACGCCCATTACGCTCCCAACAATGCCGTGCTGGGCATATCAGGCAATCTTCCCTACGACGAAGGCCGGAGATTGGTTGAAAAATGGTTCGGTGACATCCCTCGCCGCGACATAGCCCTCAGGGAGCAACCTACACCGGGTTTCCCCACTGAGAACGTCACCCGCGAGATGCGCGGTGCCGTGCCTTATCCCAACGTGGTGATAGCCATACCGATGGATGCCTATGGCACCCATGACTACCGCGTGGCCGACTGCATTACCGACCTCCTCGCCGCCGGACGCTCCTCGCGCATCTACCGCAACCTCATTGCCGGAGGCGATGGCTCCATCATTGAGGCCGATGCGTCAATAGTGGGTTCGGAGGGTCCGGGATTCATTATGCTTACGGCACGTCCGGCAGTCGACTCGCCCGAGTCTATAGAAGCTGCCGCCGGGGCTTTGCTTGGCCAGCTCGCGCAGTTGGCTCGTCCAGGCGAAGTGAGCGACTATGAGCTGCAGCGCACCTTCAACCGCTTTGAGTCGAGTTTTGCCCTGAGCAACTTCGACGCCCTCTCCAAAGCCCAGAACCTCGCAATGGCCGAAATGCACGGCGAGGACATCAACGACACCGTGGCGCGCCAACGCTCTATCACCCACGGCGACATAGCCCGCGTAGCCGCCGACCTCATATCCCGTCCCCACGTCATCCTCAACTACCGCCCCCAAGGCGCATGACAGATGAGTCAGGTAAGAGCCATATATCATATCGTAATCTGTACCACAGAGAGGCACGGAGGCATCAAGCGTGAAAATGAAGAGGCGCTGTACAGGTTTATATGGGATATTGTGAAACAAAATAAATCCTACCTTATAAGAATAGGTGGGATGGAAGACCATATACATATATTATTAGATTTGCATCCTGATATTGCGCTTTCCAAGCTTGTGCAGAACATAAAGCGACAGAGTAGCAACTGGATGAAGTCATGCGGTCTGTTCCCTGATTTTAAAGGTTGGGGTAAAGGGTATTTCGCAGCTACACGCTCTGAATCTGATAAAGATACCCAAATGGAATACATCAAAAATCAGAAAATCCATCATCAGACTCAAAACTCCCTTTCCGAACTGCAACACCTCTATGGCGACTCCGCCATCGCTTGGGAAGAGTGGAAGGATATAAGGTAAAGGGTGGGGTGTCGGACAGCGACGTGGTGATGTCGTGTCGGGTGTCGGGGATGCTCTCTGTCTTGGCTGTGATGGGACGTGGAAGACAATCGCGTAGACGCGATTGTGCTGTGGTTAGCCCCGTATTGGCGCGCAGCCGCAGGCGAAGCGCCTATGCGGGGGACGTGGGTAAATCACCCGTGAAGATGCAATCGCGCAGACGCGATTGCGCTGTGGTAATAATGTGTAGTCTGTGCAAAGGTAGTAACCACGGCCCAATCGCGTCTGCGCGATTGGATTGCTTATTATGGCGTTAGTTGTCCCCGCATAGGCGCTCCGCCTGCGTCTGCGCGCCAATACGGGGTTAACCACAGCTCAATCGCCTTAGGGCGATTGCCATGCGGACGCGCCGTGTGGGGTGTATTGTCGGACACGGCGTCTTGGAGACTGCTATGCTGACGCGCCGAGTGGGGTGTGTCCTGACACGCCATGCGGAGCGCCCCCCGGGGTGGGATGTTAGGGATACGGCATTAGGGCGATTGCCATGCGGATGTGCCGCGTGTGGGTGTCCTGTCGGACACGCTATGGGTTGGCATGCGGTTACGCCGTGTGTGGATGTCGCGTATCTATTGTGTTGAGTATTGGGGACTTGTAATTTCGTACATGGATTTGTGATATTGTGCGCCGAGAGTTAATAATTGTTAAGTACAGGAATTTGGGTCGTAAAAATATTGCAATAATAGTTTTTTGTTTGTAATTTTGCGTCGTGCTAAGTCGCAAAACGCTTGCTACACCTTAAATGAAAGACATCTCCTCCTAACCCTGGAGAATGACATAATAAACCATAAAAAACTAAATCAATCAAAAAGCATGAAAAAACTTTACACAATGCTTGCTGCTGCCGCTGCCGTTAGCTTCGGCGCAAACGCACAAGACCTCACTCCCGTTGAGGTTGAACTCACGAACCCTTCATTTGAAGTACTTCCTGATGGAGTAACCGGTAATCACAATGAAATCCCCACAGGTTGGCAGGTATCAGGTGCCGCGTGGTATAACGAGGATGGAACAGCTTCTAACCTCGCTGCATTTCAGGCTCGTAACAAGTCATTCACAGACGGTAACTATGGTATGCGTTCTGCATCTGACATAACCCTTGAACCCGGCACCTATATGTTCCAAGAGCTGATGGGTCAAAAGATTGGTACATACGTTCTCCAGTTCGATGGTATGATTAGCCGTAACAGTTGGCAGCAGGGTTTCGAAGCTGACCCCGCAGCTGAATATGCAGGTATCGAAGGTGGCTATGGCTTTGCATTCGTTTGTGATGACATGGGTGATATTGATGAACCCGGTTCAACTGAAGAGCCGGCAGAAGGTCTCAGCGCTGTATTTACCAGAGGACAGGGCAGTGGTGCAGGCAACAAGTGGTTCTCACTTTACCGCTATTATGTTGTACACACAACTGATGCAGAACTTGATGAAGAACCAGAAACCGGTATCAAGTTCGGCTTCGGCATTCCTACCACTTCTGTAGAAATCTCTAAAGGCCGTCTTGCTTGCGACAATTTCCACCTCCTTTATTTCGACACAAAGGATACCGAAGCTGTTAAGGCATACGTAAACGGTCAGATTAACGACCTTAAGGACGGTAAATTCGCCGCTGATGCTGATGGCAATCCTTTAGCTTGGACTGTTGTTAATCCTTCAGGTAACGTGACACTTACTCTTGCTGGTGTTGTGACTAATTCTGGTTACGAAACAGAAGGTGTCAACGACATCACTGTAGCTCCCGAATTCGTAGGCAACAACAAGTACTACAACCTTCAGGGTATCGAAGTAGCAGACCCCACTCAGCCCGGTCTCTACATACACAACGGCAAGAAAATCCTTGTTAAATAATAAGGAACCATACAATCTACGCCCTTACGGCGAAAACTGAAAAAGTGGGGCCAGTGTGCCCCGCTTTTTTTCTTTAACAACCTAAAGACAAAGCATAGGGTACAGGTTTCAATCCTATGCAATCAAACATGCCAAAGGCATGTCCCTACAGTCAAATAAACAACACAAATAGTTTGTGTATAACCTATAAATCAAATCAGACCCAATTAACCTAATGAAAAAAGTGCTCCTTCTGACAGCAGTCGCCCTTAGCCTGTCGGGCCAAGCCTACGCTCAGCGCGTAATGGATAAGCTCGACCGCGGAGTGGTGGCGGTGTCAGCCAACAATGGTATGTTTGTGAGCTGGCGTGTGCTCGGCGAGGATGCTGACAACGTGAAGTTTAATCTTTACCGCGACGGCAGCCTGCTCAACAGTCAGCCTCTCTCCGTTTCCAACTTTACCGATGCCTCCGGCACAGCCTCATCAAAATATGTAGTAAAGACTGTTGTTGACGGGGTAGAAAAAGAAACCTCAAAGGCTTCAATCAATTCAAGTACAGATTATATAGAAATCAAAGTGGCCGACGTGCCGTCGAACATTGACGGCAGCAACATCTCGGCCAACTATGAGCCCAACGACGCCACTGTGGCCGACCTCGACGGCGACGGCCAGATGGAAATACTCATCAAGCTAACCAACACGGTAGACCATGCAGCCTGTGCCAACATCTCGACCGCAGTGCAGAGCAAGGACTTCGACATCATACAGGTGTACAAGCTTGACGGCACACTGATGTGGTGGATAGATATGGGCCCGAATATGGCTGACTTCCAGACCAATGAAATCAACATTGCCGCCTACGACTGGGACCTCGACGGAAAGGCTGAGTGCATACTGCGTGCCGGCGACGGCACAGTGGTGCATCACGCCGACGGCACAACCACTGTGGTAGGCGACCCGACCCAAAACACCCGCAATCGCCTGGGCTACGGCGGTGGCGGCTGGTTTACCGTATATGGCAACGAATACCTGCTCTACCTCAACGGCGAGACCGGCAAGCCTTATCAGGTGATGACCTATCCCCTGCCGCGACTCGAAAACGGTGATATTTCTATTGAAGAGGCATGGGGCGACGGCTACGGCCACCGCAGCAACAAGCACTTCTTCGGCGCTCCCTATTTCGACGGACGTAAGCCGAGTGTATTCATCTCCCGTGGTATCTATACCCGCCACAAGATGATAGCATACGACGTTGACCCTGCTACACATGAACTTGTGGAACGCTGGAGATGGAACATCAATAAGCCCGGCTCACCCTGGCACGGTCAGGGTTACCATAACTATGTGGTGGCCGATGTCGACTGGGACGGACGCGACGAGATTGTGTACGGCTCGATGGTGATAGACGACAACGGCAAGGGCCTCTCGACCACCGGCCTCGGCCACGGCGACAGCCAGCATGTGGGCGACTTCAACCCCTACATCTACGGTCAGGAAGTGGTTGCCTGCAACGAGGACCAGCCCGGTAACAACTACCGCGACGCTACAACAAGCAAGATTTATTACCGTCATACATCGTCTGACGACGACGGACGCTGCATAGCAGGTAACTTTACCAACAGCTACCCCGGCTCGCAGTTTACCAGCGCGAGAGACTACACCAACCTGATTTCCACAGTAAGCAATGCCGCCCTGATGGGTACAGGCTCAAACGGCGTGGCCCAGAACTTCCGTATATTCTGGGACGGCGACCTTCTCGACGAGACATTCAACTATGCCAACGGCCGCAACACAGCCGGAACCATCTATAAGTATGGCAAGGGCGCGATAAAGACCTTTGACGGCACAGCCACCAACAACGACACCAAGGGCACTCCCTGCTTCCAGGGCGACATCCTCGGCGACTGGCGCGAAGAGGTAATCATGCGCACGGCCGACAACAAGGCTTTCCGCATCTATACCACCACCGAACCGACCCAATACCGCATCTACACACTGCTGCACGACCCGCAGTACCGCAATGCCATGGTATGGCAGATGAACGGCTACAACCAGACTCCGCGCGTGAGCTACTTCGTGGGCGAGCTTGAAGGCATCACCCAGGCTCCTCCCGCTCCTACAATGACAGGCCGCGAGGAAGTGAACGGCTCGGTTAGCTCGGCTCTCAACGGCAAGGAAGTGGTATTTGCCACCACAGGCAATGCCTCGGCAAGCGTGGCTGACGGCGCATCGCCCTCTCTGTTCGTAGACAACGCTCCCTCATGGGTTCAGGGTCATGACGACAACGACAACATCACTTATGAATACTACACCCATACCCTCACCGGCGGCGCATTTGCCGGCGGCATGAAGCTCGTGAAGCTCGGTGCAGGTACACTGGTGCTTCCTGCGGTTGCCCAGAAGTATACGGGCGACACCGAGGTATGGCTCGGTACACTGGCATTCGACGGCGAACTCTCATCGAGTCATCTTGTGCTCAACCGCCACTCGGCCCTGCAATCGGACGGCGGCCGGTTCAAGAACGGCATTGATATGTACTACGGCGCCGAGCTCCGCGTTGGCAGCGACAGCAAGGCCGGTACTGTCACAACCACCGCACTCAACATGGGCTTCGGCTCAAAGCTCTGCCTTGACCTCTTTGCCGACGGCTCGGCCGACAATGTTGTTGCCACAAGCCTGAAGATAGAGAAAAAAGACTGGGAAGTGTGCCCGCAGTACAATGCTCCGGTAATATCCTTCACACGCCACTTTGCTGCCGGCGAGACCAAGCTGCCTGCCGGCACATACAAACTCGGCTCGTTCGGCACAGTAGAAGGCAACCTCAGCGACGTGATTCTTGAAGGTCTCGACGGCCAGAAGGCCAAGCTGAGCCTTAACGACGGCGAACTCGTGCTTGAAGTGAGCGACACCCGCGAGGCTGCTGAAGTAGTATGGACCGGTGCCAACGGCTCGGCATGGGACCTCGGCGAAACATCGAACTTCAAGCTCGCCAACGGCGAAGCCACTGAATTCGTGTCGGGCGACCGAGTGGTGTTCGACGACTCGGCCGTATCTACCGACGTAAACATTCCGGCAGGGCTTTATCCCTCGCAGATTGTGTTCAACAACAGCGAAAAGCAGTTCACAATATCCGGCGCTGGCTTTGAAGGCCAGCTCAGCATTGAGAAGAACGGCGCAGGCCGCGTGGTGCTGAAAAATACAAGCACCTTTACGGGTAATATAACCATCAACGGCGGTACTATAGAAGTGGCTCAGCTCGGCGCAAGCGAAGGCGCAGCCACCGGCGGTCTCGGACAGTATCAGAACGCAATCGTTCTCAACGGCGGCGGTATGCTGGCAGTGAGCGCAACAGGCAAGATAAGCCATCCCGTTACAGCCAATGAAGGCGGTATTGAAGTAATGGACGGCATTCTCACTATGGTAGATGCCGGTGTTTCGGGCAAGGGCACATTCATCAAGGCCGGTAAAGGTCAGCTCAACTTCAAGAGCGCCTGCGACATACAGACCATGCGCATAGACGAAGGCAAGGTGTTTGACGAAGGCGACACCCACGCAGTGGGCAGCCATGTAGTGTTCAACGGTACGAATGTGGAACTTGAGCACAACAACAGTACCGGAAGCTACAGCAAGAACTACGCTACGTATGAGGTGCCTGATGGCAAGAGCGGCAAGCTGCAGCTCGACGGACGCTGCGACTATTTCGGTGAGCTTACAGGTAAGGGCAAGCTTGAAGTTGTATGTCGTTGGATTCGTACAACCCTTAACGGCGACTGGAGCGAATTTGAAGGCACAATGGTTGCTACAAGCGTAGTCACCCACAGCTATGGCGTAGAATACAACTACAATAACTCGAAAGGTCTGCCTAAGGCCACGCTGCAGGTAAGTTCGGGCTGCACATTCCTGAACGGCAACCTGAAGCTCGGCGCGCTCACCGGCAGCGGTACGATAAGCGGCAGCGGTACAACAACCGTAGGCTATAAGAATGAGAACTGCTCGTTCAGCGGAAGCTTTGCCGACAATATCAATCTTACCAAGGTGGGTACAGGCAAGCTGACTATGAGCAATGCACAGACCGGCCTTGGCTTGGTGAATGTGAACGAAGGCGAACTCGCCGTGAAGTCGGCCAAGACAGATGCCATGCTCGGTGCGAAGGCTCTCACGGTAGACGGTGTGCTTTCAGGCTCGGCAGTGATGGGCAACAGCGCCGCTACATTCCGGAACGGTTCTGTACTCAATCCCGGCTCAAGCGCACGTGGCGACAAGACCGCACGTCGCACCATCCGCTTCACCAACGACCTCACAATGGAAGCCGGTTCTACAGTATTACTTGAAATCCTCGCGAAGGACAAGTACAGCCAGCTCGCGGTTGACGGCAAGCTGACTTTGGGTGGTCAGGTGAACGTAGCTCTCCTGTCGGGTTACAAGCCCGCTGTAGGCGATGAAATCGTGCTGTGGACAGCAGGAAGCGCCGACGACTTCGACTTCAAGCAGATTGTTCTTCCCGAACTTCCTGCAGGTCTCTACTGGGATACCACCGGTGCAACAGCAACCAACGGCCTCGTGAAGGTGACAGACCAGGACGGCCTGAACAACTTCAGCGGAATCAGCGAGATTGCGGCCGACGCAGTGGTGGCATGCCGTGTGATGACCGTAAGCGGTATCGTGGTGAAGGAATTCACCGCTACAGCCGCCGAAGCCAAGGCTGCATGCAACGAACTCGCTCCGGGCGTGTACATCGTTGTGATGAGCGCCGAGGGCGTAAACGAAGTTCATAAGATTGCAATAAACTAATATCCCCTGATTGGTTCGAGCCACACATGCCACTAAAAATGGCGGTGTGGCTCGTTTTTTAGCAAAAAATAATTGGAAAAACGGTAAAAAGGCATTAACTTTGTCCCGAGCAAACGCGGCAGTAGCTCAGTTGGTAGAGCATCAGCTTCCCAAGCTGAGGGTCGCGGGTTCGAACCCCGTTTGCCGCTCAAAGAAAAAAAGGTCGTGAGATTTGCAACAAAATGCCTAATCACGGCCTTTTCGCGTAATATCATGATGCACGAATATGTTGTAAAAATGGTGGAGGAGCTGGTCGGTAAAAGCTCTGAAATTCCCGAGCAGGACGATTTCAAGATTGTGTACACGGAGTTTAAGCCAACGGACAAGGATTTGTGTATCAGTGATGTTTTGCTTGCCGTGATACCCGTGCCGGGCTATCTTGACTCAAGCGGCCGAGAGCGTTATCTGGAACTGAGAGCTTACAAACTCCCATGCCCATACAGGGCCACAAAAATATTGAAAAAGGGGACTATGGAGGAAATAACGGACTATCTTCTTCAACAGACCGAAGTCTGCGAGAAGATTGAAAAGGCAATTCCCGAATTGGATTTAAATCTGTCGGATGTGTGAATAGCAGTAGCGACGCGCCATGGCGCGTCATCGTCAACGAAAGGGGAAAATCAATGAATTGTGGTTTATAGTGTACGCACAAAATATCTGTGCATTTCAATCCTGTGCAATCACACATGCCGGAGGCATGTCCCTACAGGTGAAATTTTCCGCCGGCGCGATATGGGGATGGCGGGCGGTATGGTGT
>PPYF01268160.1_pt1 | contig 16667 bp, 9 predicted proteins | sample 1559871 | NCBI WGS metagenome assembly PPYF01 (sample SAMN08240021, study PRJNA423297) | Human gut metagenome, whole genome shotgun sequencing project.
CTTCCCATTCCCCAACTCCCCCAACTCGTTCCGCCCGTCCGATACCGACTTCCTTTCTCGACGGACGGATGCTTCTTCCGTTCCCCAAACGAAAAGCCTTCCCACGGCGGGAAGGCTCTTTCGTCCGAACTCCCCGGCAGGAGGGATTCGATAAAGTCAAAAGTCTTTGAAGAGGAGGGGAGAGGTTTGGAGAGGGGAGGGGAACCTTTCTCCAGAAAGGTTCCCCTCCCCTCTCCAATCTTTTCTTCCGATCCCGGCTAGCTGCGCATGGCGAAGTTGATGAGGAACATGGCGGTGATGATCCACATGAAGAGGCTGACTTCGCGGGCGCGGCCCGAAAGCAGCTTGACGGCGGCGTAACTGACGAAGCCGAACCCGAACCCGCTGGCGATGCTGTAGGTCAGGGGCATCATGATGATGGTCATGAAGGCGGGGAAACCCTCGGTGAAGTCGTTGAAGTCGATGTTCATCACTTCCATCATCATGAGCGCGCCCACGATGAGCAGCGCGGGGGCCGTGGCGAAGGGCGGCACGAGGCCGATGAGCGGGGCGAACACCAGCGATACGGCGAAGAGAATGGCCGTCGTCAGCGCGGTCAGGCCGGTGCGTCCGCCCTGCGAGATGCCCGCGGCGCTTTCCACATAGCTCGTGACCGTCGAAGTCCCGAGGAAGCTGCTCACCACGGTGCCGACGGAGTCCGTCACCAGCGCCTTGTCGAGGTTTTCGATGTGCCCGTTGTCGTCCATGAGGCGCGCCTTGCGCGAGAGGCCGATGAGCGTTCCCATGTTGTCGAACAGCTCGACGATGGTAAAGGTGAAGATGATCGAAATGATGCCGTACTTGAACGCGCCCATGATGTCGAGCTGCATGAGCGTGGGGGAGAGGCTCGGCAGGGAGAAGCTCATGATGCTGTCGATGCCGGTGGGCACCTGCGACACGCCGAAGACCATGCACAGGATCGTGGTCACGAGAATGCCGATGAGCAGGCTGCCCTGCACGTTGCGGGCCATGAGCCCGGCGGTGAGCAGCAGGCCGCAGCAGGCCAGCAGGGGACCGGGCTGGGTGACGTGTCCGAGCCCGACCACGGTGGCCTCGTTCTTGATCACGATGCCCGCATTCTGGAGGCCGATGAAGGCGATGAACATCCCGATGCCCACTACGATGGCGTACTTCAGGTTCATGGGCACGGCTTCGATGAGCAGTTGGCGGATGTGCGTCACGGTCAGCACCAGAAAGACGAGGCCGGAGAAGAACACCGCGCCGAGGGCGACCGTCCAGTGCAGGCCGAGCACGCCGCAGACGTAGTACGCGAAGAAGGCGTTCAGACCCATGCCCGGCGCGACGGCGACGGGGAAGTTGGCCCACAGGCCCATCGCGGCGCTGCCGATGGCGGCGGACCAGATGGTGGCGGCGATGGCGGCCTCTTTCGGGATGCCCGCGTCCGCGAGGATGTTCGGGTTGACGAAAATGATGTAGGCCATGGCGACGTAGGTGGTCAGCCCGGCGATGATTTCCGTCTTGACGGTGGTTCCCTTCGCGCTGAGTTTGAAAACCCGTTCCAGTATGCCGTTTGTCCGGGACATGCGTACTCTCCGCTGGTTGATGTTGCGACGCCGATTGCTCCAAAACAGACAACCCCTGTACATGTGAATCATGCACAGGGCAAGTCTGTGGGGAAACGCGGCTGATATCAATGTCTATTTATGGTGCGGGCAGGGACCTTCCGGCTTGCGGAGGCAGGCGCAGGCGTTCTGCGGCACGGTGTCGTTGAGGCAGCTTTCCACGGCGGCGACGATGGCGTCGTACCCGGTGCAGCGGCACAGGTTTCCGGCGTGGCCCCGGCGGATGTCCTCGCGGGTGACGGCCCGCCCCTTGTGTTTTTCCACGAAGGCCGTGGAGGTCATGACGAGGCCCGGCGTACAGAAGCCGCACTGGACGGCCCCGGCGTCCACGTAGGCCCGCTGGACGCGGGAGAGGGTGTTGTCCTTCGCCTCGCCCTCGGCGGTGCGGATGGCCTTGCCGTCGGCCCAGACGGCGAGGAAGATGCAGGAGTCCACGGGGGTGTCGTCCACGAGCACGGTGCACGCGCCGCATTCGCCCACGCCGCAGCCCTGTTTCGAGCTGGTCAGGCCCTCGGCGCGCAGGACTTCGAGCAGGGAGGAACGGATGTCGAAGGTGAGTTCCTCGGCCTTGCCGTTGACGGTACAACGGATGGTTTTCAGCATAACGTCTCCTCGGGTTCCCTTGGGAACGCTCCGCGTCCTCAAAGGTCCATTCAGCCGTAAAAAATGGTTTTCTGTCCGGACCGGCGCCATATCGCGGCGCACAACGCTAGACGCCGGGCACGTCCTGCGCGCGGGAAAGGCCCTCGACGGCCCGGACGACGGCCTTGGCGACGACGCGCTCGGCCAGCGCCCGGATGATGTGCAGACGGAAATCCTTGGCGGCGCGCCATGAGGAGCGGGGCTGCACGTCGGCCTCCACGGCGTCGCGGACGGCGGCGAGGGTGGCGGGCAGGTCCTCGGGAGCGGCGGAGCGGCCCAACGCGGCGGCTTCGGCGGCGGGACAGCGCACCGGGATCGGCGCGGACACGGAGTAGGCCAGCCGGATGCCCGCAATCGCGGTTCCGTCGAGCTTCACGGCGGCGGCGCAGCCGATGGTGGCGATGTCCATCGCTTCGCGCATGGCGTATTTGTGGTAGGACGCGCCCCAGCCCTTCCAGTCTTCGGGCCGGAACTCCACGGCCAGCAGCACTTCGCCGGGTTTGAGCGCGACCTTGCCGGGGCCGGTGTGGAAGCCGAGGGCCGGAACGGTCCGTTCGCCTTCGGGCCCGAGCAGGTTCAGCCGACCGTTCAGGGCGAGGACGGGCGCGCAGGTGTCGGCGGAGACGGCCCCGTTGCAGAGGTTGCCGCCGATGGTGCCCACGTTGCGGATTTGCGGCCCCGCCACGGTGGCGGCGGCTTCCCCGAGCATGGGGACGCACTCACGGATGACGGGGGACTCCTCAAGGTCGGTGAAGGTCGCCCCGGACCCCACCCGGACGGTGCCGTCGGCTTTGCGGACAATCGGTTTCAGCTCCGGGAGATCGTGAATGTCCACGAGCCGGGAAAAGCCCTCGAATTCGCGCAGCTTGATGAGCACGTCGGTGCCCCCCGCGATGAGCCGGGCCTCCGGGTCAGCCCGGAGCAGCCGGACGGCGTCCCGCACGGACTCGGCCTTCTGGTAGGATTGTATGTCGAACATGGGGTGTGTTGTCCTTTGGATGTCGGTTTACCGGACGAGGGGGTCCGGGCCGTGTTCACGGTTGCGGTTGCTCAACGTGTTCTCCCCCCACGGTCTTTTCCGCAATACCGCAAGCGTGCCTGCCTTCGCGACGCCGGACACTGCCGGGATGTTCGCGGTGACGGCATTCCGGGCTTCGCCGCATCCGCCGGTTCCCGGAACACGTTTTTTCGGAGCCTCTGTCGGAGAAACCTTATTGACAGGTTCTGCAACCTTCCTGCGTTGCCACATTCCTTCAAAGAAACCCGTTCGCCGCCGTTTACGACGACAGGGGGCGTTCAGAAAAACGCCGTCCCTCCCCCTGCGGACTCGAAAGGCGTTCCGTTGAAAAGTCGGTCCGCCGCCTTCATTTTGTCCCCGTTCAGGGCCTCGCGGCGGACGGGCCCGTTCCCGCATCCGAAGCCGTTCCGACGCCCGCTACGAACAGCCTGGGAGAGGAGCGATGGGAGTGGGGAGGGGAACCCATTCTCCAGAAAGGGTTCCCTTCCCCGGTCTTTTTATCCTTCGATCAATCCCGCCTTGACGAATTCGACGAACAGACGCTTGGGCGTCATGGGGATGGCGTTGACGGCGACGCCGGTGGCGTCGAGGACGGCGTTGCGGAGCGCGGGGGCGGGGCTGATGATCGGCGGCTCGCCGAGCGACTTGTTGCCGTAGGCCCCGGAAGGTTCCTCGGTCTGCACGAAGGCGCATTCCAGATCGGGGATGTCGCAGAAGGTCGGGAACTTGTAGTCCAGCAGGTTGTTGTTGCGGACGCGGCCCGTTTCGGGATCGATGATCAGCTCCTCGTAGAGCGCCCAGCCGATGCCCATGCCCATGCCGCCGTGCACCTGCGCCGTAGCCAGCGCCGGGTTGATGATCACCCCGGCGTCGTGCACGTTCATGATGTCCGCGATGCGCACCTTGCAAAGCTGGACGTCCACTTCCACTTCCGTGAAGCAGCAGCCGAAGGAGGGCGGATTCTGGCGCGACTTGAAGGACGCCTCCGCCGTGAGCTGGCCGCCGCGATCCTTGTTGTAGAAGGTATCCATCGCCAGATCGCGCAGGGTGACGAGCACGGTTTCCGGACTGCGGACGAAGACCACGGCGTCGCCCTGCGGCGTGGGCCCGATGGTCAGGGCGGCGGGGAACTGCCCGGTCATCTCCCCGGCGTAGGCCAGCAGCTTGCGGCGCAGTTCGTCCGCGGCGGCGTGTACGGCGGGCGCGCAGGTGTAGGTCTGGCGCGAGGCGTAGGCCCCGGTGTCCCACGGGGTGACGTCGGTGTCCTGCGTGGAGATGACGCGGATGTTTTCAAAGGACACGCCGAGGGTTTCCGAGGCCATCTGGGCGAAGGCGGTGTCCGCGCCCTGTCCGATTTCGGTGGAACCGGTCATCAGATGGACCGTGCCGTCCTGATTCAGGATAAGCCGGGCGCTGCCGGGCTCCACGTTGGCGGGATAGGTCGCCGTGCCGTAGCTGAACGCCGAAACGCCGACCCCGCGCCGGAGCGGGCTGCCCGTGCGGACGGCTTCCTCGTTGAAGGCCCGGCAGGCCGCCTTGCGTTCGTCCCATCGGAAACGTTCGCGTCCCCGCTCCAGACAGTCGCTGATGCCGAGGGTGAGGATGGGCTTGCCGTTGGCGGGGGAGGGATCGCCGTGCCGCCCGGTGTTCTTTAGGCGGAACTCCAGCGGGTCCATGCCGACGGCCCGCGCGGCGTCGTCCATGAGGCACTCGATGGCGTAGGCCGTCTGCGGGGAGCCGTAGCCCCGGCAGGCCCCGCCCACCGGGATGTTGCTGTAAAAGCTCTTGGCGGAAAACCGATAGGTTGCGCGCGGGTAGACGTAGCAGATTTTCGAGCCGCCCGCCGCCGGAATGGAATGCCCGTGTGAGGCGTAGGCCCCGGTGTTGGAGAGCACGTCCAGCCCGTAGCCGAGCAGCCTGCCGTCCTTCGTAATCCCGGCCCGCGCCTTCATGTCGAAGGTATGGCGCACGCGGGTGCACAGGATGCTCTCTTCGCGGGTGAGTTCCATGCTTACGGGCGCGCCGCCGAGCTTCATGGTCAGGAAGGCCACGATGGGTTCGAGCACCACGTCCTGCTTGTTGCCGAACCCGCCGCCGATGTACGGCTTGATGACCCGCACCGACGACCACGGGATGCCGAGCGCCTGTCCGACCACGCGGCGGCAGATGTGGGGAATCTGTGTGGAGCTGACGATGACGATGTGCCGCATGTCGTCCATGTAGGCGTAGGCCGTCTGGTTCTCCAGATGGCAGTGCTGCACGACGGGGGTGGTGTAGGCCCCTTCGATCACGACGTCGGCGGCGGCGAGGGCGTCGTCCAGTTTGCCGTTGAACTCCAGCGAATGCTGTTTGAGCAGGTTGCCGTCCGGGTTGATCGCGGGCTGGAGCACGGGCGCGCCGGGCGCGAGGGCCGTCTCCGCCGAGGTCACGACCGGAAGCGGTTCGTAGTCCACCTTGACGAGATGGGCGGCCTTGCGGGCCGTGAGCGCATCCTTGGCCACGACCACCGCGACCTCGTCGCCGTGGTAGCGGACGTGTTTCGTCAGCAGCAGGCGGTCGGCCACGTCGCCCTTGCTCGGGTCCATCGAATAGGGATGCCCGGCGGTGGGAAACAGGAATTCCGGCACGTCGTCCGCCGTGAATACGGCCACCACGCCGGGCAGGGCCAGCGCTTCGGACGCGTCGATCCCCCTGACCATGCCGTGGGAGATGGTGCTGTGCACGTAGGCGGCATGCCGCATGCCGGGCAACCCCATGTCGTCGGTGTACCGGGCGCGCCCCGTCACCTTGGCTTCGGCGTCGAGCCGCTGTCTGGATTGTCCGATTGCCATGCCGCTTCTCCTGTTCGGTGTTGCATAAAGGTCGAACGATGTTATGCGGAGGCCGCGTGTTTGTCCACAGGGCAGTGCAGGATGCCCCTGCGGATAAGGCAGGTGCGGTTGAAGCGTCCGAGGATGGCTTCCAGCACGCCGCCGCCGATGGCGAGGGCCTTGTCGGAAACGTGGTGGCAGGCGGTGTTTTCGCGCGGGTCCACGTCGCCGACCTTCACCTTGTCCGTGACGGGCGTGCCCGAGCGGAGCAGTCCCCGGATGACCCCGCCGATGACCGTACGGACATCCTTGGCGACGCCGTCGGCCTCGACCGTGGCGATCACGTCTCCGGCCTTCACATGGTCCCCGATGTCGTGGCGGGTGACGAACAGGCCGGACTGCGGCGCGCGGAGGACGCGCTCCGTGGTCATGCCCGCGATGTCGCCGGGCACGCCGGTGTCGGGGGCCGCGCTTCCGCCGTAAAGCACGCGGCCGAGGTCGTGGCCTCGGTTCGTCTCCACGATGCGGTGAACGTCCTTGCCCACGGTGAAGCCCGGCCCTACGCCGATGACCAGCGGCGCGTCGGTGATGGTGACGCCGATGTTCCGTTTGGCGAGCGTGGCTTCGATGATGACTTCGGGGCGCAGGCGGGGGATGTTCACCCCCTGCGGGTCCACGAGGACCGGAATGCAGCCCGCGTCCCACAGGGGCGTGATTTCGTCAAGAGTGGCGGCGAGGGCCGCGGACACGCCTTCCACCGTGCACAGGCCCTCGTAGACCGCTTCGGAAAAGGCCACGCGGCGGCGGACGGCCAGCGGGCGGGGCGTTTCGAGGATGATCAGGTTTCGGAAGCCGGAACGGTAGAGCCTGAGCGCGATGCCCGTGGCGATGTCGCCGCCGCCGCGGAGAAGAATGGCGAGCCGTTGGTACTGGTACATGCTGCAACTCCTGATGTGCCGGAAAAAGATGTTTTCTCCCTTCTATACGCTGTGCCCTCTCCGCACAACCGTTGAGAGCGTACGGGCCGAAAGAATCGGGAAACCGTTGGGAAAAAGAAGGGAGCCGTTGCAGGCTCCCCTATGGTCGGCGCGTGTGGTCCGATCAGCGTTTCCTTCCGGCGAAGGGCTGCCGGTGGGCCAGCAGGCGGAAGAGGATGGCGGCCTCCACCGCACCCGACAGCGCGGCCTCGTCGACGCCGTCCGGCAGCGTGACCTCTCGGGCGCACAGGGTGCCTCCGTCGAGGTGGACGATCAGGCCGGCGTTTTCAAAGACGAAGCCGCCCGGTTCGACGTCCAGCGAGAAGGGCTTGCCCCCGCGCTTGCCGTCGAGCCGTTCCGGTCCGGCAAGGCGGTAGCCGTCCGCCGCGTCCGCAAAGGATTCGGCGGAGAGGTGGACGCGGGGCTTGTCCCGGTACGGCGCGCCCGCCGAGGGACAGAAGGTCGCGCAGTTGCCGCATTCGTTGCAGGCGTCCGCGATGTTGACTATCTGGTAACGTTGTTCGAGGCGGCGGCTGGAGAGCGTTTCCACGCGCACGCCGGAGCCGTCGCGCACCGCGATCTGCACCGGATGGGGCAGGGGCGGCGCGATCAGCGCGACGTTGGCCCGGTTGGGGCAGACCGTGGTGCAGACGTTGCACACGAGGTCGCACTGGAGACAGCGGCGGGATTCGTCCATCGCCTCCTCTTCGGTAAGCGTCCGCACGGCGGGATCGAAGTCCAGCCGGGCGTCGGGTTTCCGTTCGGGCAGGACCGGACCCATGACGCGGACGGCCTGCCGCAGGCGCAGCCCGTCGAGATCGGGCCTGCGGTCGTCGGCGGGCTGAAGCGTGCGCACGGGCAGGCCCAGACGGCCGAGGATGGCTTCGGCGGCGTGCCGTCCGTCGGCCACGGCGTTGATGAGGGTGGAGGCGCCCCGCACGGCGTCGCCGCCCGCGAACACCTTGGGCAGCGACGTGAGGAAGGTATGGGGATCGGCCTTGAGGGAAACGCCTTCGGGAAGGAAGTCGGCCTTCACGCGCTGCCCGATGGACACGATGATCGTGTCGGCGGCCAGTTCCAGCGTTTCGTCCGTGGGCACCGGGCGGGCCCGGCAGCCGTCGGGGTCCGCCTCCAGCCGCATGCGGCGGACGCGTAGCCCGGCGACGTGCCCGCCGTCCGCAAGCACGGCCTCCGGCGCGCACAGCTCCACGAACGTCACGCCCTCGTCCAGCGCGGCTTCGATCTCTTCGGGGTCGGCGGGCATCTCCCGGCGGGTGCGGCGGTAGACGAGGCTCACCTCGCCGTCCCGCACGAGCCGCCGGGCCGCGCGGGCGCAGTCCATCGCGGAGTTGCCCGCGCCCACGATCAGCACGCGGGAGCCGAGCGCGACGGGTTCGCCCCGGCGCACGGCGGACAGGAACGAAAGCTGGTCCAGCACGCCTTCCGTCTCCTCGCCGGGAATGCCGAGGGGCAGGCTTTCCTGTGCGCCCACGGCGAGGTACACGGCGTCGTTCATCGTGCGCAGCCCGTCGAACAGGGAGGCGTCCACCGCCGTGTTTTTGTGGAGCTTGACGCCGAGGCCGAGGATGGCGTCGATGTCCCGTCCGAGGCTTTCGTCGGCCAGCCGGAAGGCGGGGATGGCGTCGCCCGCCATGCCGCCGAGTACGGGCTTGCCTTCATACAGATGCACTTCCACGCCGTTCAGGGCGAGGTAATGGGCGCAGGTCAGCCCGGCGGGACCGGCTCCGACCACGGCGACGCGCTTTCCGGCGGGCGGCGCGGGAACGGGCTTTGCGGCGTCCGCCATCTTTTGGGCGACGAACCGCTTGACCTCGCGGATCATGAGCGGCTTGTCGTAGTTGATGCGCGTGCACCGGCTCTGGCAGTAATGGTTGCAGGCCATGCCCTGCATGTTCGGGAAGGGATTGGTCGCGGTGATGATCTTCCATGCCAGCCCGAATTCGCCGCGGGCCACGGCGTCCAGATAGCGCGGGATGCTCTGTTCCGCCGGACAGCCGGACATGCACGGCGCGGCGGCGCAGTCGAACCGGGGCAGAGGCCGTTCGGTCTTGACGGAGACATAGGGGAAACGGTCCTTGTGGTAGCGGCTGTGCCTGCCGAGGATCGCGGCGGCGGCGTAGCTGACGAGATTGGCGAAGCCGGGGTTGTCGGCGATGGGGGACGTGCTCGCTTCCAGCGCCGCGATGTCGTGCGCGCCCGCCGCGCGCATGGCGGTCCGCAGGGCGTCGACGTACTGGTGCATCCTCCCGTAGCCGCCGGGCTTGAGGATGTCCGAGGACACGGTGAGGGGTCGCAGCCCGCAGGCCAGCGTATCCGCCACGTTGAAGGCGTCCACGCCCGCGGAGAAGGCGATGTCCAGCCCGCCGTCGAACTCCTGCTGGAGGCGCTCGGCGAGGTTGACGCTGATCGGGTGCAGGGCGCGTCCGCTCATGTACGCCATGCCCTCGCTGCGGGGCAGGTTCCGGCGTTCGTTGACGGTTTCCAGCGTATTGGTCAGCTTGAGGCCGAAGGCCACGCCCGCCTGTTCGGCGGCTGCGGCGAGGCTGCGGATGAGGGCTACGCCGTCGTTGTACTTGAGGTCGTGTCCGAAGGCTTCGTCGGGCACGCGCACCTCATAGCCGAGCTGCGTATTCAGAATGTCGCGCAGGCGGTCCGGGCCGAGCAGGGTGGGGTTGAGCTTGATGGTCGTGTGGTAGCCGCGTTCGGTGATGAAGTAGCGTCCGATGCTCTCCACCTCCTCGGGCGGGCAGCCGTGCATGGTCGAAACCGTGAGGTTGTCGGAAAGGCGTCCGGGAATGGCGAGCTTGGCGATGCCGGGGTAGACCGGGGCAAGCTCCTCCTTGAGCCGGGCTACGTCGTCCGCCGCGTTTTCCATGCGGTCGAGGAAGCGCTGTACGGCGGGACTCCTGATGCCTTCGAGGTCGTATCCGGCGCTCATGTTGAAGATGAAGCCGGGGCCCTTTCCGGGCGCGGCCTCGGGGGGCAGGTTGAACATGTCGCGCAGCACGTACAGCAGCACGAACGCCTTGAGGTATTCCTCGAAGGACTGGTCGAGCCTGAGTTCCTGCGACCATTCGCAGTTGTATCCCTCGTCGGCCATGTCGATGCACGGCTTGGCGACGTTCAGCTCGTCGAGCACCTGTACGGTCTTGAGTTCGATGTACCGCGCGCCGCACAGCCATGCGGACAGGATGTTCTGGGCGAGCTGGGCATGCGGTCCGGCGGCGACGCCGAGGGGCGTTTCCAGCGTCCTGCCGTAGCGTTCCATGCGGAACGGATCGTCTGGCTTGGGCATGAAGAACAGCCGTCTGTCGATGCCGAACAGCTGCCCGTTCCTGAGGTCGTGCCGCATCCAGCGCAGCAGCGTGGCGGCGTCCAGCGGCGTGAAGCGATCGGTGTGCATCGTAAGCTCCTTGCGGTATGGGAATCGGGGGACAGGACCCCTTTCGGGAAAGGGCTTTCCTTTTTCCCTCCGAACCTTTCCTTCCCAGGATTTCGCACAGGAAACGGGGAAAGAGGTCGTATGATTGTTGTCAATCGGTATCATTGGGAGGCGACGCACAACGGGCCTTCCGCCGCGCGGCTTCTCCGCCGGTCGAAATGCTGCGGGGAGGAGGGACGGGGTCCCGTGTTGGGAAAACGGGCGTTCCTCCGCCCTTCGTTCCCCTACAGGCTTCTGGGAACGAATCTTCCCTGTCCGGTATACCCGCAGGCGCGGCGGGCGAAAATGATAGGTTCGCCGCGCAGCCAGACGTGGCGGGGCCAGCCGCGCACGACCATGCCCTCGTAGGGCGTGAAATCGGTTTGCTGATGGAGATTCCCGGCTCGGACAAGACGCTCGTCGCCGGGATCGATGACCGTAACGTCGGCGTCCGCGCCGGGTTCGAGACGCCCCTTGGAGGCCAGCCCCATGATTCGGGCCGGAGCCGTGGCCGTCACCTCCACGAAGCGCGGCAGGGTCAGACGTCCGCGCAGCACGCCTTCACTGTAGAGCAGGGGGAGCCGCGTCTCCACGCCGGGAATGCCGCCGGGGCAGTCGAACACGGTTTCGGCGGCCCGCTTCCGCTCCAGCGAGAAGGAACAGTGATCCGTGGCGGCGACGGAAATGCTGCCGTCCGCCAGCCCTTCCCAGAGCGCGGCGCGGTCGGCGGCGGTGCGGAGGGGCGGGGCCATGACGTACTTGAGGCCGTCCGGTTCGGCATAGGCCGACTCGTCCAGCAGCAGATACTGCGGGCAGGTTTCCGCGATGACCGGACGTCCGGCCCGTTGCGCCTCGCGGATGCGGGCCAGCCCTTCCGCCGTGGACAGGTGCACGACGTACACGGGCGCGTCCACGGCCTCCGCCAGTTTCAGGATGCGATCCACCGCTTCGGCCTCGCACAGGGCGGGACGGCCCAGAGGGTGGCTCCGGGGATCGCGCGGCGCTTCCCGGCGCAGTCGTTCCCCGAGAAAGTGCGTGATCGCGTGGTTCTCGCAGTGCACGGCCAGCAGGCCGCCCGCGTCCTTCAGGGCCGCAAGCGCGTGAAGCAGCCCTTCGTCGTCCAGCCTGCCGTCGTAGGTGGTGTACGCCTTGAGCGTGGGGACGCCCTGCGCCACGAGTTCGGGGACCTGTTCGAGGACGGTTTCGTCCGCATGTTGGAAGACGCCGTGCAGCGCGTAGTCCACGCGGCATTGCCCTTCCGCCTCCTCCAGATACGCGGCGGGCTGGTCGGGGAGGCCGCATCCCTGCGGGCCGAAGCCCGGATGCTCCACGATGGTCGTGGTGCCGCCCCATGCCGCCGCCAGCGTCCCGGCTTCGAAGCCGTCGGAGACGTGCGCGCCGCCGACGGTCAGGTTGACGTGGGTGTGCGCATCGATCCCGCCGGGGACGACGACGCAGCCGGAGACGTCCACGATCTGCGTGCCGTCGGGCTGCGCGCGCTCGTGAAGCCGTTCTCCGAGTTCCAGAATCTTTTCGTCCTCAATGAGCAGGTCGGCGTTGAACACGCCGTCCGCCCGCGCGATCAGTCCGCCGGTGATGAGCGTCCGCATGCGATTGTCCCTGTTGTGAGGTTACAGCAGCGCCCAGAGGCGGCGCGCCTGTTCGTTGGCGTAGGCGAGGATTTCGGCTTCGCTCGCGCTGACGAGTTCCCCGTGATCCACGATGAGCCTCCCCTGACTGACGACGGATTCCACGTTCCGGGCGTCGAAGGCGTAGCAGAAGTGCCCGGCGAAGTTCTCCGCCGTGAGCGGCGTGGGCGTGTCGTAGTTGAGAATGACCAGATTGTTCGTCCCGCCGCCGGGCGCGCGGTGTCCCCGGATGTGCTGGTGCACGGCGCGGAGCCGCTGATACGCCGCCAGCGGGGACATGCCGCCCTCCGCGATCCCGGCGATGAAGTACGAGGACTGCGCGCTGCGGATCATGTCGCTGTGCATGCCGTCCGTACCGAGCATGACGCGCGGGAAGTCGTTGTAGCGCCCGAGGCCCACCTTGTTGTTCAGGTTGCTTTCCGTGTTCTGGACCACCCAGCAGGGCGAAGTGCGGATCAGGTCGCGTTCCTCTTCGTCGAGATGGACGCAGTGCCCGAGGATGGTCAGCGGCATGTCCAGCACGCCCGCCTCCGAGAGACGCCGGACCACGCTCTTGCCGTAGGCGCGGGCGCAGTGTTCCTGATCCTCCACGCCTTCCGCGACGTGGATGTGGATGCCGGTGCCGTGCCTGCGGGCCAGTTCCACGGCCCGGTTCAGAAGGTCGTCGTCCACGGTGAAGGACGCGTGCAGGCCCACATGGCCCTTGCGGCCCGAGGACAGGAAGGCCTCGGTTTCGGCGAGTCCCTTTTCCTTGATCGCCTCGCCGTCGCGGCAGGACATTTCGCAGCAGAGCAGGTGTCCGAGGCCCACGCGGTCCAGCGCCCCGGCGATGGTTTCGAGGCTGCCTTCCAGATGGAAGGGGGAGGCGTGGTGATCGATGACGAAGGTGACGCCGTTCTTGGCGCAGTACAGACCGGTAACAAGCGCGCTGGCCTCGATCATGTCGCGGTCGAGCTTCTTGTCCATGCGCCACCAGACGTATTCGAGGACTTCGAGGAAGTTGGCCGGCGTCTTGGGAGCCGGAGGCATGCCGCGCGCGAGGGCCGAGTAGATGTGGTGGTGTCCGCAGCCGAACGCGGGCATCACGATGCGGCCCGTGCAGTCCAGAATTCCGTCGTCCGGCCCGCGTTCCGACGGCGGCGGGACGGTCGCATCCGTCGTCATGCCGCCGAACGGCCCTTCCTCAACCTTGATCGTCGTAGTCGTCCCGGAAAACGTCTCCGGGTCGATCCATGTCGCGTTGTACAGGTACAGGCTCATAGCGTCGTCCTTGTGTGTTTGGGGGGCGGGGTGAAGCCCCGTGGGAAGGGCGGAGGAACCTTTCTGAAGAAAGGCTTCCTCCGCCCTTCCCCGGACCCCCAGCCCTCCACCTCCCAAGACCGTTGACTGTATCGAATCCCTGTTGCCGGTCGTCCCTGTGATCGTGAGCGGTTTCACCGGGCGGGCTGGGGGCCTTGTGATCTTGAGCAAGGGATTTTGTTTGTATCAAAGAGGTCGGTATGCCGTACGGCGTTTCCCATATCGCCGTACCGCCTTTTCCGAGGGGGTTCGGGGGAAATCATTTCCCCCGCACAGGGGTCCAGGGGGCGGTAGCCCCTTGGCCGCCGGAGGCGTTACCTCTTCCTGCCCACGGGCAACTCCCGCCTGCGGATGCCGTCCACCGTGTACAGCGCGTTGACGATGGCGGGAGCGGTGGGGATGCAGGCGATTTCACCGATGCCCTTGGCCCCGCACGGCCCCTCGGGATCGGGCACCTCCACGGCGATGACCTCGATGTCCGGCACGTCCGTCGAACGCGGGAGGCCGCAGGCGTTGAGCTTGCCCGAGGTCAGGTAGCCGTCCTCGACCGGGATGCTCTCGGTCAGGGCGTAGCCCATGCCCATGACCACGCCGCCCTGTACCTGCCCTTCGTAGAGCGGACGGTTGACGACGCGGCCCGAGTCGTGCGCGGCGATGATCTTTTCCAGCCTGCCGTGCTCGTCCATGAAGGCGACGTGGGTGGCGAAACTGTAGGAAACGTGGTTGCGGATTTCACCCGGCGCGCCCTGCCCGGAGGTCTGTCCGGCGGAGTCGTAGTGCCCCTTGTAGAAGCGGCCCACGAGCCGGTCGAGCCGCCCGCCGTACTTGTTCAGATCGTGCCTAAGCTGCCGCGCGGCGTTGACCACGGCGTGCCCGAGCTGGAACGTGCCCCGGCTGGCGGTGGTGCTGCCCGCGAACGCGCCGTATTCCGTGGATGCGGTGACGCCGATGTCGATGTCGGGGCCGAGGTTTGCGACTTCGCAGAGCATCTGCCGAGCCACGGTATTGATGCCCTGTCCCATCTCCGTCCAGCCGTGATGCAGCATGAGCCGCGCCCCGGCGGGCTGATCCGGCGCGGGATGTACTTCAAGGTAACAATCGCAGGGTTCGGGGATGCCGTTGCCGATGCCGGAGTTCTTGACGGCGCAGGCGATGCCCGCGCGGGGATGGGCGTAAAAGGCGTCGCGTACGGCGAGCAGGGTTTCGCGCAGGGCGGTTCCCTCGCCGAGCACCTGCCCGGTGGTGACCATGCGGCCCGGCGCGACGGCGTTGTCGTAACGGAACCGCCAGCGGTCGAAGCCGCCCTTTTCGCAAAGTTCGTCGATGAGGCATTCCATCGCGAAATTGGACTGGTTCACCCCGAAGCCCCGGAACGCGCCCGCCGGGAGGTTGTTGGTGAACACGGCCTTGACGTGTACGTCCACGGAGGGAATGTGATAGGCGCTGGTGGCGTGGGTGCCGGTGCGGGTCACGACCGGGCCGCCCGCCGAGGCGTAGGCCCCGGTGTCCGCGATGATGCGGACCTTGGCGGCCCGGAGAAGCCCCTTTTCGTCGCAGCCGATGACGTAGTGGAGCTTCATGCCGTGGCGCTTGGGGTGCATGCGGATGGATTCGGGGCGGGAGAGGCGCACCTTGACCGGACGCCCGAGCAGGAAGGCGGCCAGCGCGGCGTGAGGCTGGCAGGTGAAGTCCTCCTTGCCGCCGAACGCCCCGCCGGAGTCGGCCAGCGTGACCGTGACCTTGGGCGTGGGCACATGGAGCAGGGCGGCGATGTCGGCCTTGTCGTGCCAGATGCCCTGCGACTGGACGTACAGCCGGACCCCGCCCGCTTCGGGAACCGCCAGCGCGGCTTCCGGCTCGATGAAGGCGTGCTCCACGGCCTGCGTCCGGTAGGTGGCCTCGGCGGTGAACGCGCAGCGGCTCAGGGCCTCGTCCACGGGTTCGCCGCGCACGATGGTCTTGTCCAGCAGGATGTTCCCGTGCTCGTGGATATGAATGGGCGATGTTTCCGCCTCTTCCATGTCGAGGAGCGGCGTCAGGACTTCGTAATCGACCGTTACGCGGGCGGCTGCGGCGCGGGCTTCGGCTTCGGTTTCCGCAACCACGCAGGCCAGCGCGTCGCCGATGTAGCGGGTGATTTCCCCGGCCTTGACGTAGACGGGCCAGTCCTTGGCGTAGAGGCCGAGCACGCGTTCGCCGGGGATGTCCTCGGCGGTGAGGATGCGGACGACGCCGGGCATGGATTCGGCCTCTCCGGTGCGGATGGCGAGCACGCGGGCGCGGGGATGTCCGCTGAACACGATGGCCCCGTGCGCCATGCCGGGCGCGTCGAGATCGTTGACGAAAGGCCGGGTGCCGGCGGCGCGCTCATAGCCGCCGTACTTGGGCCAGCCCGATCCGAGGCGGGGATTGCGGTCCGGTTCGGGAATGTTGCCTTCCCGTAACGCCTTGGCGGCGTCGAGGATGGCGTCCACGAGCTTGACGTAGCCGGTGCAGCGGCAGAGATGCGGACGGACGGCCTTGACCACTTCGGCGCGGGAGGGATCGGGATTGCTTTGCAGCAACACCTTGGCGCGCATCAGGAAGCCGGGCGTACAGAAGCCGCACTGCACGGCCCCCCGGTTGACGAAGGCCATGCCGAGCGTCCGGCGGAGCGTTTCCGGCAGGCCCTCAAGCGTGATCACCTCGCCGTCGGCCACCTTGCTCATGGGCGTGGAGCAGGCGAGGCACGCCTTGCCGTTCAGTTCCACGAGACAGGCCCCGCAGGCCGCCTGCGCCGAGCAGCCGTCCTTCGCCGCCGTGAGATGCCGGTCGTTGCGGAGGTGGGAGAGGAGCGAAACGGCGGGATCGCCGTCGTAAACCGTCGTCTGCCCGTTGAGCCTGAACGCGATCATGGCCTTTCTCCTGAGGACGCTGGAGGATACGGAGGAGGCGCCTCCGGGAACCGTTCCCTTTTCCTGCGTTTTCCTCCGCCACAAAGACGTCCGGCGGGGAGAAGACGCATCGGGAGTTTTGTCCTTACCTTTACCTATACCATCTTGCCCATGCTCCGCAAAGGAAACGTTTCTCAGGCCGCCCGGACGAATCGTCGTCCGCCGCGTTCCCCGTCGTTTCCAGCCTTCCAGTCAACGGGACTCCCGCCGCGCAACCTCCCCATCACTTGAAGGTCTTAGGAGGAGAGAGGGTGGGGTTTGGGGAGGGAGAGGGG
>PPYF01305445.1_pt1 | contig 16664 bp, 13 predicted proteins | sample 1559871 | NCBI WGS metagenome assembly PPYF01 (sample SAMN08240021, study PRJNA423297) | Human gut metagenome, whole genome shotgun sequencing project.
ATGCCGATACTGATTTTTCTCTTTCCCGTACGATCCTGTCGAATTCGTCTTCCCGTTCTTTTGGTAACCGGGCTTTTTGTATCCATTCATTACTTCCGTAGACACCGGCTTTTTCATAATCGAACGGTTTGAACCTGATTTTCCGGATCGCTTTTTGATTCTTGAAATGGAAATCCAAGCGATAAGGGTCTTTGAATGCAGGATCTTGTATGATAGAATGTTTGTCTTTGATGCCTTTCCAGGTATTCCAGTCGTTATCCAGGAACTTGGGAGGCATATTGTTACGCAGGTCCCAATAGCAATTGTAGTCCATATCTATGTTTGCTTTGTCCCAGGGACCTGACAGATATACTCCGTGATCCATTAGTATGATATTGGAAGTAAAGCTGAACGACTGATGTTCTTCGACCCGCGTAAATTGCAGTTGCTGATGATGATTGAAGGCGAAAATATTGTTTCGTATGCTATTCTTTTCTCCGTAATGCTGATGGAAACCTCCGCTTTTACAACCGTATACCAGATTGTTTTCCATAACGACACCGGTACTTCCCTCATCAGTATAAAGTCCCCAGCCGCCATAATCATAAGAATAAATATGATGGATTACATTATTGTGGATACGGGTTCCGGGAGAGATACCCAATGTGTAAACGGCTCCCATATCGGACAATTCTCCCCAACCGATATGATGAATATTATTGTAAGCGATCTCATTATTAACGGCGTAGCTTTTCCCATATCCCCAGACCCAGCCGACGGAAACTCCTGAATACAACAAATCGGATATTTCGTTATGAGTAACTTTGTTGTCGGAAGAATTGAAAATGGCGACACCGACCCCGCATGGAAAAACAAATCCGGTTTTCTGTATGATATTGTTATCGACTGTAATCTTTTTGGTGAGAAGGTTCGGATCGGGAGTTTCATATTCTCCGATCTTTACAGCCCCGGCTCCCAGGTCAGTCAGATAAGAATGTTCCAGATTACAGTTCGTACAGGCTTTTCTGAACCATATAGCGTAGTTTCCTGTATGTTTGATTTCACAGTTTTCAAAACGGATATTATCCGCAAAGTCGAGATGGATTGCGGCATCGACAGGGGAAGCGGCCTGAGCCGGATTATTACCGGTCTTCGGCATGACATACCCTGAATGTTCAAAAGAGAGGTTACGGAATGTGATGTTTTTGACCGGATAGCCTTTTTCTCCCTTTATTGTGAGTAGCCTGTTTAAAACCGGGGCATGGGCCGTGCTTGTTTCTATGATTTCTCCTTTACGGGGAATATAATATAAGTCACCGGAAGGCTCCATAAACCATTCCCCTTCGGCCGTCATGGCTTGTTTGTAGTTTTCGAGGATGAAACAGCTTCCTTTTTGTATGGGGTTCCAGGGTTTCATCCCTTGTCCGTTCAGGAAAAAATAACCGGAGTCAGGTATTGCCATGGAGAGATATTTACGGGTATTATCCCATTTATGATAGCACATAACCATTACTTCGTTCAACTCTTCTTCGGAGAGACCTTGCAGGGATACCATGTCTTCCGGCTTTGCCTGAATACGTTGTGTGGCATATTCCGGGGAACGCCCCGTCCCTTTATAATGAATGGTCTCATCTGCTTTTTCCACAAAGAACCATCCGGTATCGGGAGTCCGGGCCCGGGTGGCTCTGTTTCCATTGACATACAGTTGTTCGATCTTTAATCCGTAACGGGCAACTTCATCGACGTGCGTTTTCCACCATCCTTCGGGAGTTTTCTCCCAGGAAGTGAGAGTTATTGCCCCGCTGATTACCGGCTTGTCTTTCCCTTCTCCTTCAATGACAACCGGTACGGAGGGAGATTTATCTATCCGGAGTGTTTGGTTCAATGGATAAAAACCGGATTGGATGCGGATATGAACCGTATCGTTGCCGGTAGCATTAAGTCCCTGTTTCAGGGCTTCTTCAATTGTCCCGTAAGGAGATTCAGAAGTCCCTTTTTGAATGCCGGTCGTTCCGGGAGATACATAAATCGTATTCTGTGCAATGATTGCAGATGAACAGACGGATAACAGATATAAGAATAAATGCCTTTTCATGATTAATAGAGCTTGTCGTTAAACCTAACAAAAATAGCATTTTATTTTAACTTTATCCGTCAGCGGGTTACATTCTTCCCATCTTGGCAACAAATTCGTCGAAGAAGATATCCCGGTAGTTGTTTCCGATGGCTATTTCGTATTTGTCAATATAGATATCATTATTATCGAATGAGGTAATCTGCCGGGTATTGACAATATAGGAGCGATTTACCCGCAGGAATATTTTAGGGAGCAGTTCATGGATTGCTTTCATACTGGTCTTGGTGATGATACGCTGGTCGGGAAGCTGGATAATGACATAATCTTTAAGCCCTTCGATAAAAAGTATATCTTTGAAATTCACTTTGAAGAAGCGGCGTTCGGACTTGACGAACATAAATTCGCTTTCTACATTTTCTTGCCTTTTCAACTGCTTTTTGAAATCTTTCGGGAATGATCGGTTTGACCAGATAGTCGACGGCATCCACTTCGTAACTGTCGATGGCATATTCGGCATAGGCCGTTGTAAATATGACCAAAGTACTTTTCGGGATGGTACGGGCAAATTCCAGTCCGGTAACCTTAGGCATGCGGATATCCAGAAAGATCAGGTCGACTGGGTGCTCATGGATAAATTTGGCTGCTGAGGCGGCATTGTTGAAAGAGCCGGCCAGCGTCAGTTGTCCGGTCTCATTTATCAGCATCTCCACAGCTTCACGGGCCAGCGGTTCGTCGTCTACGATTATGCAATTCATAGTTCCAATTGTAAATTAACGGTGTAACTTTGTTTCATTTCAATGATTTCCAGTGAGTGACGACCCGGGTATAATAACTCCAGGCGCCTTCTGATATTCTTCAGTCCCAGGCCGCCGATACGTGGCTCTTTTACTTCCTCTTCCGGGAGCGGTATGGAGTTTTCGCACCGGAATAGCAAACGGTTGTCCTGTACGATGAAAGAAAGATGTACGAACGAAGCATTCTCGCTGTCCGTATTATGCTTTACTGCATTTTCAACGAAAGGGATAAACAGGAGCGGAGGAAGCCATACCTTATTTATATCACCTTCTTTCGATATGATATAGTTGAAATTATCCCGGCGTATCTTTTCCAGATTCAGGAAATCATTCATAAAATGAATATCCGAATTGAGCTGTATCTTTTCCTGCGAACTGTCGTTAAGCTGGTAACGCAGCAGGTCTTTCAGCTTGAATAAAACTTCTGCCGCTTCGTCGCGTCCTTTTTTAATCAATACGTAGACATTGTTCAGCATATTGAAAAGGAAATGCGGATTGATCTGGCTTTTCAGGAATTTCAGTTCCGATTGCAGGGTGGCGGCTTCCAGTTCGTCTATGCGCTGGTTGTTACTGATCCAGTGTTTAAAAAGGACGAGGGCGGATGAGGCGGCAACCAGTAATCCGCAGGAGACTGTCGAAGAAATGATATTCAGCCACATCACCGAAGGACTGGGTGGAATGCTTTCGAAGCGGGTATCTTCGAAAAGGGTTTGAAGTGTACCGAGTATGATGATACATAACAGGACCAGGGTCGTTGAGCTGAGCAGGTAACGGAGAAACCGGCCTTTGAGCAGGAATCGCGGTACCAGTACATAGGCATTGACATAGATAAGCATGTCGATCATCAGGAAATAACCGATCCAGGAGCGGATTCTGGGCGGGGTGATAATCAGTTCATCCGGTGTATCCCAGAATACATTGATCGTAATAAAGAAGACGATCAGTTGCAGCAGGAGATGCCTGTAAACCCTTTTCTGAGGACTCAGCAGAAAATCGGGTACTATATGGTCTGTCTTAGTTGCCATGTGTATTCATTTTTAATGTAATGGTACTTGTATCTGTCGTCTTTTCCTGCGTGACGGATAAAGAATAATTCTCCGGATAAAGAAGATCGAGGCGGGCCTTTAAGCTGTCCAGTTCTTTCATCTCCGGTTCTGTCGGATCGTCGAATCGGCAGGTGATATGTATTTCTTCTCCTTCCCGGTCGGCTTGTAACAGGATGGAAGGGCGTTTTTCCTGTTTCACCGTTCTTTTCAAGGCATACTGGATGATCGGAACAAGCAGCAGGGGGGGAATCAGGACACCTGTCAATGCTTTGTCGGAAACGATCTGATAGTCGAAAGTGTCCGAATAAAACTTTTCCAGAGCCAGGTAATGAGTCAGGAAGTTGATCTCAGAATTAAGCAGAACCTTATCACGTGCCCCGTCATACAGTTGATAGCGGAGTAGCTGGCTTAGCCGGAGCACCATATCGGCAGCCTTTTGCGGTTCGCTTTTGGATAGTACCCCTGTGCGGTTCAGCGTGTTGAACAACAGAGAGGGATTCACCTGTTCTTTCAGGTTATCCACTTCCGATTGTATCTGTTTTCTTTCCAATTGGTTTACACGCTGGTTTTCTGTCATCCAATGTTTTAACAGGACAGTCATGGATATACCGGTAATACAGATCATGTTCAGCATATAATCCGATAAACTATCCAGGATGCTTACCATATTAAGGTAAGAACCTCTGACGGGAGGAATACCGGATGAGGTGAATATCCAGTATTCCTGTACATATCGTAGTAAAATGAGCAATAAGACGGACACGGAAGAGCAAAGGATATAGGCCAGATACTTTTTCTTCAGCAGCAATTTGGGAACTAACAGATAAAGATGCAGATAGCCTACAATGAAATAGGAGATCAGGGTACATAGCCCGGCCAGGTAGACCTGATTTCCCAGTTGTTCTATTCTGGCCCCAAAGGTATAGATGTTCTGGTTGAGCGATACGGCTGTTACAGCCGCGAGCAATAAAATATGACGGGCTATCCTGTATCTGGGTTCAATCAGGAACTGGTATAAGAAAGTTTGTTTATTCATTTTGTTGTCGACCATACAGCGGCTTACTCTTTAGACTGTCCGAAATTACTATTTTATTTGGTATCTGTTTGCATACCGGTTAGAATTCTAGTTTGTAACTGATATTGCTGATAGGAATGCTGTTCCCGTTCCGTTCCATCACACCGCTTTTCAGATTGTAGTGATAACCGTAATATTCTTCCGTTCCGGTTACATTCAATGCCTTGATGGCGAACTCGTGTGCTACTTTCTTTCTGTTTATTTTGTAGCTGACCGTAAAGTTTGCGATAAACATGACCGGATACTGTTCGGAATAAGCCCGTGTTTCGTCATATTGTGCTTCCTTGTCGGGATGTGCCAGGCTTGCTGCATGGTCGAGGGGAGAATAACGCTCTCCTCCTTGCAGGGTGAATTTGGCGTTGGCACTTAATATGTTCTGTCTTTTGGAACCTACCATCCACTCTTTGCCGATCAACGTGTTGAGGATAAACCGGCGGTTAAACCGTGTGTTGTGCCAGACGCCGTCTCCTCCTTTGTATTTCGAATCGAAAACAGAGGCTGTAACCAGGTAATAGAATCCGCGGCTCAGATATTGTTCCAGCGTGATGTCTACCCCGATATTACGTCCTTTCCCTTTGTTTACGAGAGCCTCTTCCACATAAAATTCTCTCCGGTTCAATACGGAATAGGAGCTGTCTGCAATAACCGGAACATCGTACAGGAATTGTGCATAAGGTTCGACTTTAAGAAGCAGATTGTCGGATAATTTATAGCCGAATGTCAGCATCAGATGGTGAGCCTTGGTAAAGTCGAGGTCTTTGTTTACGGATTCTTTTCCGGTGCTTTTGGAATTGACAAAGTAGACATCCATCTTTTCCATCCGGCTGTGCAAGCCATATGCCAGGGCAAACGAAGACTTAGTGGTCGGCGCCCATTTAATTCCCAAGCGGGGTTCGAGAGTCCAACTGTTATTAAGAGTCAGAACCTGGCTGTTCAAGCCGGCATTTACAGAAAGCCGGTCTGTGATACCGAAAGAGGAACTGGTGTAGGCTGAGATCAGGTCGGTCTGTCCTTTACCTTTTGAGAGGGTGTTTAGCGGGGCCGTTTCAAAAGGAGCCAGGTTTAGACGCATATTATAGAACAAACGGGTATAGGTGAAACCTGTCTGGTTGGTATGGCGTGCACTGAATTTTCGGTTGTAGGAAGATGTCAGGATCAGGTTCGTCGTGTTGTTCTTCTGATAGGTGAATGGGGTGACGGTGTGATCGGCTGCATGGGCATCTTCTGTCGCATTCATACCGGAATAGGTGGCTGCTAAAGTTGTTTTCAACATCGCATTGTTCGGAAAGAAGTACCGGTGGCTTATCCCTCCGGCAGCCATATATTGTTTGGCTGTCGACTGAAAATTATCCCGGGTATGTTCCCATTCCAGCGGATCATCCTCGAAATCATTTTCGTATTTGTCGATCAGGCTGGTTCCCCACACGGCAAAAGTCCCGGCTTTACGTGTCGGAATGTTGAATTTGAAATTCAGGTCCTGATAATTAAGCGTACCGCCCATGTCGAGGCCGGGATAAATGCTGTTGAGAAGTCCGGTGGTAGAATAGCGGTAGTTGAAGATATAGGAAGCCTGGTGATTCTTGCTTAAAGGACCCTCCGAAGCGACATCTATCCCCAATATACCTACCTGAAAGGTATTCTCCATTTTCCGGTTGTTCCCGTTACGCAGCTTCATGTCGAATACGCCGGAAACGGCATTCCCGTATTCGGAGGGAAAGGCACCCGTGAAGAAGTCGGAATTACCCAGAACCTGGCTGCTGAGTGATGATAAGATACCGCCGCCCAGTATGGATATATCGGCAAAATGGTTCGGGTTCGGTATTTCCACATCTTCCATTTTCCATTGCAGCAGGTGAGGGGCATTCCCGTGGATGGATATTCCGTTGCTGGACAGGTTGGCTGCTACTCCGGCAAACGAACTCACCAGGCGGGCAGGATCATCCAGTCCTCCGGCATAGCGGCTGGCTTCTTCCACACTAAGCATCCGGGCACCGGTAGCCGCCATTTTGTTGAGAGGCTGTTCCTTGTTGATCTGTGGGCGGACAACGACTTCGCTTAATTCGTTCACGTTTTCTTTCAGTGAGATGTCCAGATATACTTCCTTCGCGGATGTTACCAGTATTTCGCTGAAGATGCCAGGTTCGTATCCAAGAAAAGAAGCCTGTACGTTATGCCGTCCTACCGGAATCTCCGGCAAAACGAATTGTCCGCGTTCATCGGTTGTAGTGCCTGTGCCCGGCATATCTGAAAGCATGATGGTGACGTCCGGCATCGGATGACCGGATGCTTTGTCGATAACTGTTCCGCGGATAGTCTGCGACGGCTGGTTGCCGGTTGTTTTCTGGCTATGCGCTTTGCCCTGCGATAACAGGCTGATAAAAAGGAGTAAAAAGATTATTGTACGATACATATATTTAGTTGTCTGATAGGTTTGTTACTTACTATGAAAGGTTGCTTTGTTTATTGTTTTTCTTTTCTTTGATAAGACTCAACAGGCCGTATATCTGTTCAAAGACGGCATTTTTCCATTTGCTTCCGGTTATCTCTTCCGTGAAAACATCTTCAAACGAGTCTAATACCCTCGCGCAATCCTCCGGGTTGACTCCCGACCTCTCTGCTACTGTTGCAATAACTTCTCTCTTGTTCATCTCTTTTTGTTTTTATGATTATGCCACGAAGGTAGCCTGCAATGGAAAGTGCTTTTCAATTTGTAGACGGAAGTGCTTTTCCAGTATACGGAATCCTTCTTATTGTCGACCAGACCGGTTTACATTATCATACATCTTGCTTTTAACTACCGTTATCTTAGGCACAAATTAAACCAAAGGTTATAACAAACTAATTGTTAACACCTTATTTAGTATAATTACCCTGTACAGGATAATCGGATACGCTGTACACCCTGGTTAATTATCCTGTACACCTTGTCCGGCTACCCTGTACACCCTGGCAATAAGGAGTCCTGACTTTTCAATTAATAAGTAGGGAGGAACCGGTTAGTTTCCGGTGTCCGCGGGTTAGTTTGTGATTACCTTGATGCGGTTACTCCGGGCAGGAATAACGGTTTCATTTCAGTAACAAAAAAATACAGTTCAGTAAATACAGATTACATTTCAGTAAAATAATCCGGGCCTCTTATACCTATATATAATAAGTTTGTTTCAGAATTAATGGTAAGATGATTAAATTTGTAGAGAGATGGGAAATACTTTTTTATTAGCTTTGTTGGCATCGTTTACGTGTGCAGATTATCGTTTGGATCAAATAACACATGAACCGGTTCCGGAAGGAGAAAAAGTGACTCCGGAGATGCCGGATAGATTTCCTTTTGATGAGTGCGGACGAACGATCGATGAATAAGCCGGATGTCTTTTGCTGACATTCGTTGTGTGTATTGAATTAATTCTGTTACTTAAAATTTAAAGACGTATGAAGAAGTTGTTTTTATTTGCTTTGGCTGTTACGGCTTTATTCTCTTCTTGCGAAAAAGATCCCGATCTGAATAAGCTCGACAGCGATTATGCTGTTTATACGAATTATGATAACAGCATTCAGTTTAACAAATTCAGTTCTTATTATCTTCCTGACAGTATTCTGGTCGCCGGTGGTGGTATGAAAGCCCAATACTGGAAAGACGAGAATGCTCAAAAGATCATTAGCGAGGTGGTTGCCGAGATGGACGACCGGGGATATATCCGTGTGGATGATAAAGAAAAAGCCGATATCGGCTTGCAGCTGTCCTATGCACAGCAGACTACGCAGATCATAACTCCGGGTTACGGTTACGGCTATGGTTGGTGGGGTGCCGGTTTCTGGGGCCCGTTCTGGAATGACTGGTATTATCCTTATCCGGTTTCCTACAGTTATGACACCGGGACGTTTGTTGCGGAAATGGTTGACCTGACAGCTAAATCTGCCGATCAGAACAAGAAAGTCGATCTGCCGGTTATCTGGCATGCTTATGCTTCGGGGTTGGTCTATAACAATTCACGTATCGACATGCAGCTGACGCTTCGTGCTGTGGAACAGGCCTTCGAACAATCTCCTTACCTTAATATACTGTATACTGATAAATAATAAATCCGGAAGATTATGAAAACGATAAGATACATTTTTAAGAAACAATTCATATTGTTGATGATACTGTCCGTTTTCTGTTTGAAAGGACAGGCACAGGTGGAAGATAACCTTCATTTTAATGTGGACTGGCAGATGAACGCACCTATCAGTACTGATTTTGCAGATAAGATCAGTGGCTGGGGTATGAATTTCGAAGCCGGTTATTATGTGACTCCGCGCTGGTCGTTGGGAGCATTCCTGAGTTTCCATACCAATCATAAATATGTGGACCGCCAGACATTGCAATTGTCGCCGACCCAATCGCTGACTACCGACCAGCAATTGTCGGCTTTCCAGCTTCCTTTCGGTCTTTCCACTTCCTACCGTCTCGGACATAATGATTATCTGAAGCCGTATGTCGGAGTGAAATTGGGAGCGATGTATGCGGAGAACTCCAGTTACATGACGACTGTCCGTTATTATTCAAATCCCTGGGGTTTCTATGTTTCTCCGGAGGTCGGAATGAATATTTATCCCGTACCGGATAAGCGTTTTGGCTTCCATGTGGCTCTGTATTACAGCTATGCCACGAACCAGACAGATTTGCTGACCTACTCGATGAACGGGCAGAACAATCTGGGTTTCCGTGTCGGTTTATGCTTCTAATCAATCCAACAAATAATGCAAAACAAATACAACCATTTTTTCAACTTTTTCCTGTTCTCGGGATTAGCCTGTTTCTCACATTTGTTTCTGGTGCTTTATTCGGACCTTTCACCGCAACATCAGAACGTGTTGATTTCTTTCTGGGCTTTCCTGTTGGTTGTATTTGTTTTTAATGTGATCGGGTTCAGCATTGTTCTTATCAGTGAATGGCAGCGGAAAAGCTATCAGGTCCTGATGAAAAGGAATAATCAGTTACTGATCAATTGCCTGTTGATGGCGGGACTTTTGTTTTTGATAAACTATCTGCTGTCTTCTGTCGTAAAAGTCTTGTTGGAGATACCTTCGCCGTTTGTGTTGAAGGGAGCCGGCTTCCGGATGATGTTTGTGGTATGGCTGGTTGAGATGGTGATTGTTTGTCTTACGATGGTGGCTAACTTCTACAGGCAGTTGATCGTTCTCCATGAAAAAGCGAATAAGCTGGAAGAGAGTGCGATAAAGTCACAGTATATCGCTTTGCAGAATCAGTTGAATCCCCATTTTCTTTTTAATAACCTGAATACGCTGATTTCGGAAATAGAATATAATCCAAAGAATGCGGTTGTGTTCACTCAGCGTTTGTCGGACGTTTACCGTTATATTTTGCAAAGCCAGCAGGAGGGGCAGGTCACTTTACGTTCGGAACTGACTTTCCTGAAATCTTTTATCTTCCTTCATCAGGTGAGGCTGGGGGATTGTATCCATGTGGATAACTGGATCGACCCTTCCTTGCTGGAAAAGAAGATACCGTCTTTCACATTGCAGCTACTGACTGAGAATGTGATTAAACACAATACAATCAATTCGGATAACCCGATGACGATTTATCTGAGTACTTCGGATGATAAAAAGAAATTAGTGGTAAGCAATGAAATAAGGCTCAAGCAGAATGTTGTCAAGTCGGGTACCGGACTGAAGAATTTATCAACCCGTTGTAAACTGGTTAGCGATCAGGATATATCGATAGAGAATGATTCTAAATGTTTTACCGTTAAAATCCCATTATTAAATGAATAAGATAAAAGCAGCCATCATAGAAGATGAAATCCCGGCGGCACGTTTGCTGAACAAAATGTTGACGGAGTTGCGCCCTGAATGGGAGATCCTGGTCTTGCCGGGTAATGTGGAAGGTGCCGTAAAGTGGTATCAGGATAATCCCCATCCCGATATCCTCTTTCTGGATATCCAGCTGACCGATGGCGTTTCTTTTTCTTTTATCGAACAGGCGAATCCGGAGAGCATGATCGTGTTTACTACGGCTTACGATGAATATGCGATCCGTGCCTTTAAAGCGAACAGTATCGATTACCTGTTGAAACCGATCGATAAGGAACGGCTGGGCGAAGCTTTGGAGAAATACGAAAAGCTTACTTCCAAATTCTATAAGGAGTTTAATAAGCAAGGTGATATCCTGGAGATACTTCAGAATATAACCAATCCGGCAAAGAAATATAGAACCCGTTTCCTTATTTCGGGGGAGGACAAATTATTTACGTTGCAGGTGGATGATATTGCTTATTTCTATTCTGAAAATAAAATAACCTTTGCCGTAACTAATCAGAATAAAGAACATATTATAGATTTGTCTCTGGATAAGTTGTGCGAGCAGCTGGACCCGGACCGCTTCTTCCGGACAAACCGGCAAACGATAGTTAGTGTACAGGCCATCCAAAAGATAGAATCTTATTTCCTGGGTAAAGTTATCGTGAAAGTTATTCCTCCTTTTAAAGATAAGATTATCGTCAGCCGTGAAAAGATCAGTGCTTTCAAGCTGTGGCTGAACTATTGAATTAAAAAAGCGCATAAATGAATATAGATTTGTCAAAAAGCAAACCTGTAAGTGTCGTTTTATTCATTTATTTGTGTCGTTATATGCTTTTAATTCAATATAAAAAAAGGATACCATGGATTTTAGAGTTGTTATATCAGTACTTGTAAGTGTGTGGATGTTTTCTGTAAATAGCATTACGGCGAAAGAGGCAACAAATAATAAAAAGGAAAAATCTCCGCGAATAATCAATATTGTCAATTTTATCCGCCAGACAGACTATCGTCTGGAAAACTCGGATGCACTGATGTTTGAAACGGTGGAGAAACAAATCGACCTGGTTAATCAGTATAACTTTCCGGCAACATTCCTGTTTCAGTATGATGCCCTGATCAATCCGGAGTATCAGAAATTGATGAAAACTAAGCTTAATCCTACATGTGAACTTGGTGCATGGTGGGAAATTACCCAGCCTCATGTGGAAGCGGCCGGATTGAAATGGCGTGGAGAACATTCATGGGTATCGACAGCCAATATCGCTTTTACTCCGGGATATACTCTGGAAGAAAGGGAAAAACTGGTGGATGTCTATATGGCGAAATTTAAGGAGATTTATGGTAAATATCCTAAGTCTGTAGGTTCCTGGTATGTTGATTCACATACGTTGGAGTATATGTATAAAAAATATGGTATTGTCGCTTCCTGTAACTGCAAGGATCAGGTAGGTACTGATGGCTATACATTGTGGGGAGGGTATTGGAACCAAGCCTATTATCCCAGTAAGCTGAATGCATATATGCCGGCCCAGACAGACGAATACCAGATCCCGGTACCTGTATTCCGTATGTTAGGCAGCGATCCGATGTACCAGTATGATGCAGGAATCGGAACGAATCATCAGGAAGTCATCACTCTTGAACCTGTATATAAAGGTGGAGGAGGTGATAAAAAATGGATTGAATATTTCATGGAGTCTATTGTCGATGAACCCTGTCTGGCATTTAATTATGCGCAGGCCGGACAAGAAAATTCATTTACATGGGCAGGTATGGGTAAAGGACTGGAACTTCAATTTCCGATATTTGACTCATTGAGTAAAGCCGGAAAGATCAGAGTAGAAACGCTCGAAGAATCTGGTCGTTGGTTTAAGGAACAATTCCCTAAAACTCCGGCTACTGCTATTACTACGCTCGTCGATGTCCGGAAGGAAGGTAATAAGTCTGTATGGTATAACAGCCGCTTTTATCGTTCTAACCTGTATTGGGAAAAAGATGGTTTTTGCTTCAGGGATATTCACTTATTTGATGAAAAAATGAAATCGGAATATCTGGATACTCCGGGTACAGGCGGACAATTTTTCTATTATACATTACCGGTAATCGACCGGTTCTACTGGAGTACACCCGAAGATAAAACGGGTCTTAGAGTAGTGGAACTGGATAAGAATGGAAATAAAACGGATGTAGTTCTGACAGACCCGGTTGTTAGTGAACCCTCGAATAGTGTATTGAAAGTAGAATCCAAAGATAAAAGCGGAAATACTTTTATCTTTACATTCTATGAAGATAAGATCGATGTTTCATGTAAAGCTACCGGAAAAAAATTGGATTGGGCACTGGAGCTGAAAGTTCCTCAGGAAAGGATCGGCCAGTTGCCATTCAAGAATTTCGGTAAATCTTCCATCCAATCGGAATTCAGAGGATTCAATTATACTATAACGTGTAAAAAGGGTAGTATCGTTAAAGGTAATAATACAGACTATGTCCTGCGGTTTGTTCCGTCAGGCAATGGATTGGTTATCAATTGTGCGAACTGATTTTTTATAAGAGCCTGGCCCCTGGTTTACAGATAGGGACCAGGCTTTTCTCTTTGGATAGATACATACTATCTTATATAACTGATTCTAAATTTAATATTATGAGAACATTTGTTTTTATTCTTTGGACATTTCTTGTCTTCAGCAATTCTGTTGCTGCTCAATTTACGGAAAAAGAGTTTGATGTAGATCTATGGACCAACGGACTTCCGAATACGAATGGTATAGATCGGACACCTTTTGATGACAACATCCAGAATTACAAACCTTCGTTACGTGTTTTTTTACCCTCGAAGGAGAAAGCGACCGGACGTGCCGTTATTGCTTGTCCCGGTGGGGCTTACGGAGGTTTGGCTTATGGACATGAAGGATATGAGTGGGCACCTTTCTTTAATAAATTAGGTATTACTCTGGTTGTTCTGAAGTATCGTATGCCGCGTGGAAACCGGGAAGTCCCGTTTTCTGATGCAGAAGAGGCACTACGGCTGGTAAAAGAGAAGGCGAAAGAATGGAATATTAATCCGGCTGATATAGGGATCATGGGCTCTTCGGCCGGCGGACATCTGGCTTCCACTATGGCAACACATGTAAAATCAAGTGTGCGACCGGCTTTTCAGGTGCTGTTTTATCCTGTGATCACAATGGACAAATCATTTACGCATCTCGGTTCTCATGATAATCTATTGGGAAAGGATGCTTCCCAAGAACTGGAAGATCTGTATTCCAATGAAAAACAGGTAACCAAAGATACCCCGAGAGCTTACATTGCTTTTTCGGACGATGATGATGCGGTTCCTACTAAAAACGGTGCACTTTATTACCTGGCATTGAAGGAAAATAATGTACCGGCTTCTTTCTTTATCTATCCTTCCGGAGGACATGGATGGGGCAGCAGGAAAGATTTCAAATACAATAAGGAAATGTTGCAAGATCTGGAAGCCTGGCTTCAGAGTTTTTAAAGAAACAGGGTATCATTACAGATACTATCAAATATATTACATCAAAAATCATTTTTATAACCAATATTTCTCTTGGAATATGGAGCTTTGGAACGGCTAATGTTCTGACTAAGATAATTCATATAAATGATTTTACTATAAAATAACAAGCGGATGAAAAAGCTTATATTATTTATTACTGTTACTACTTTCTTTAGTTATTCCGGCGCTAACGGGCAGTCCGTTCGTTTGACCGGCTTACAGAGTGATCACCTTGAAACCCCGATAGGTATCGATAATCCGGCTCCTCGTCTTTCATGGAGGATAGACGACAGCAGGCAAGGAGCGAAACAGACTTCATATCGTGTGCTGGTGGATAAAGACTCGATGAAAGTTATCAACGGGAAAGCTGATATATGGGATACCGGAAAAATAAACTCCGGAGATATGTTGATCACTTATGCGGGTAAACAACTCGAACCTTTTACTAAATATTACTGGAAGGTGATAGGCGGCGATCTGGAATATAAAGAAGTATTTTCGCCTGTCAGTTCCTTTGAAACTGGAATGATGGACATCAAGAACTGGCAGGGATCCTGGATTGGTGACGGGCAAGATATCAATTATGAACCGGCTCCTTATTTCCGGAAAAAATTCACGACAGGCAAAAAAATAAAATCGGCACGTGCCTATATCGCTGTCGGCGGATTATATGAATTATATATCAATGGTGAAAAGATCGGTAACCACCGTCTGGATCCGTTGTATACCCGTTTCGACAGACGTAACCTGTATGTCACTTATGATGTTACCGGACAACTCCGGAATGGCGACAATGCCATAGGAGTCTTGCTTGGAAACGGATGGTATAACCATCAATCGAAAGCAGTGTGGGATTTTGACCGTGCTCCCTGGCGGAACAGGCCGGCTTTCTGCCTGGATCTTCGTATCACTTACAGTGACGGCAGTGTAGAGACCATCCCGACGGACCTTAGTTGGAAAACATCTTCGGGGGCGTTGATATTCAACAGTATTTATACCGGTGAACATTATGATGCCCGGCTCGAACAGAAAGGCTGGAATACTCCGGACTTCGATGATTCCAAGTGGAGAGGCGTCGGACTTAGAGGCGTTCCTTCTCAAAATGTCGTGGCACAGCAGGTCCGTCCGATCCGTAATGTGCTGACTATTCCGGCTAAGTCGGTCAATAAGATAAATGACAAGACATATGTTTTTGATTTCGGTCAGAATATGGCAGGTGTAACCAATATCAAGGTATCGGGCGAAGAAGGTACCGAAGTCAGAATTATGCATGGAGAACGGCTTTTTGATAACGGACGCATTGACATGTCCAATATTGATGTGTATTACAGGGGGGATAAGGAAAAAGATCCTTTCCAGACCGATATTTTAATTCTTAGCGGTGGCGAGGATGAGTTTATGGCAAAGTTTAATTATAAAGGTTTCCGTTATGTGGAAGTAACCAGTGACAAACCGATTGAATTAAACCAGAACAGCCTGACCGCTTTCTTTATGCACAGCGATGTGCCTGCTTCCGGAGAGATCAGGACATCGAGTGAGCTGGTAAATAAATTGTGGTGGGCTACCAATAATGCTTATCTGTCGAATCTGATGGGATATCCGACCGATTGTCCGCAACGCGAAAAGAACGGATGGACGGGTGACGGTCATTTTGCGATCGAAACAGCTTTGTATAATTTCGATGGGATTACCGTATATGAAAAATGGCTGGCTGACCACCGGGATGAGCAACAACCCAATGGGGTACTTCCCGATATTATACCTACCGGAGGCTGGGGGTATGGTACGGATAACGGACTGGACTGGACGAGTACAATAGCTATTATCCCCTGGAACCTGTATATGTTTTATGGAGATAGCAAGCCTTTGGCTGATTGTTATGAGAATATCAAGCGTTATGTCAATTATGTGGATCGTACGAGTCCGAATCATCTGACATCCTGGGGACGTGGAGACTGGGTTCCGGTTAAGTCCCGTTCCAATAAAGAGTTTACATCATCCGTTTATTTTTATGTAGACACTAAAATATTGGCGACTGCCGCCAAGCTGTTTAACAAGCAGGATGATTATACATATTATACGGCATTAGCCGAAAAGATCAAAGAAGCTGTCAATAATAAATATCTGAATAAGGAGACCGGAATATATGCCGGTGGTTCCCAGACGGAATTAAGTGTTCCTCTGCAATGGAAGATCGTACCGGAAGATATGATCGCTAAAGTTGCAAAGAATCTGGCGAAGAAAGTGGAAGAAGCCGGATTCCATCTGGATGTCGGTGTATTGGGGGCAAAAGCAATCCTGAATGCATTGAGCGAAAACGGATATCCGGAGACAGCTTATAAGGTAGCTGCACAGGACACCTATCCGT
>PPYF01027906.1_pt1 | contig 16645 bp, 7 predicted proteins | sample 1559871 | NCBI WGS metagenome assembly PPYF01 (sample SAMN08240021, study PRJNA423297) | Human gut metagenome, whole genome shotgun sequencing project.
CCGTCATAGTGATTGAAACGGTTGTCCCATCCATTATAATAAGAAGGAGTTGAGTTCCAGACAGGAAGAGGACGGTCGATATCGGTTCCGTCAACCGACCAGAAGTTGACACCTGCGAAGAGAGTATTGAGCTTGCCTCGGTAGGATTCAAATACTACAGTACGGTTTACATTGGTCACACCGTAGAACTGAAGATATACACTCCAACCTTTCCAGTCCCAACCGATGGTGGCATTGTAGGTGTTCTGAGGTGTGTCGCTGTAACCATAAGGTGTTCTGTCAGAAGAGTCGATGACACCGTCACCATTATAGTCAACCATAATAGGCTGGCCGGGGAGACGCTGGTCGTCACCTGAGTTGTGAGGAGTCATTGCGATAACGTCGTCCCAGGTGTTGGCATATCCGGCATCATATATTATAGCATCCTGACCAATGGCGAAACCAGCAGTCTTGCGATAGCTTTCGAGGAGCTGTGGGTCGTCGAAGTCAAGCACCTTGTTCTGTGCGTGGGTCATGCTGAAATTGCCCCATACATGCATACCGTTGCCGAAAGACTTGTTGACGCGCAGTTCAAGTTCAAAACCCTTGCTTGATACACGGCCAAGGTTAGCTGTGGGAGCCTGTCCGCCGAAGTATGAGGGAATAGCTCGGCGACCGCCGTCTACAAGAATGTCGTTACGACGTTCTTTGAACAATTCGACTGTACCGGCGATGAATGTATTAAGGAACGAGAAGTCTAAACCGAGGTTCTGCTTGAGCGATTTTTCCCAATGAATGTCGGGGTTACCGATTTGCGATTCCTTATACCAGGTATAAGGCGATTTCTGGCCGGGAGTTGTTGAGAGGGTAAGAGGGTCGTGAGTTGCCCATTGTGTAGCATAAATCCAGCGTTGCCAGATATTGTCGTCACCGACCTGACCGATAGAGTAACGTATTTTGAAGTTGTCAAGCCAACCACGGCTGAATTTCATGAAGTTTTCTTCGCTTATACGCCAGCCCACAGCACCCGAATTGAAGAATTCAAAGCGGTGACGCCGGTCAAACTTTTCTGAACCGTTATATGCGCCGTTGTACTCAACGAAGTAACGGTCAGCGTAGTTGTATGTGGCGCGGAAAGCCCAGTCTTCACGATAATGCGGGAACTCGCTACCTGTGGCGCGCTGGTTACGGTTGAACACACCCATTAAGCTCACGTCATGGTCTCCGAAACGGCGCCCCCAGTTAAGCTGAGCCTGATAAAATATATTGCGTTGGGTTGCCCAGTTGCGAGCTTCACCCTCACGTACACTCCACTTCATGTCTTCAGAGAAATCAAGACCGTTAGTCTGGGTCTGTTCTTTCCATGTAGTTTCACCGGTCTCTGGGTCTATCCACTTATATTGAGGGCTATACCAGTTTTCGCATATACCACGGTTAGCTTCTACGAAAACGTTGTCCCATGATACTGTGGCGCTTGCACGAAGGCCCTTGGTTATAAAAGAAAGGTCTTGTTCAAGAGTGAAGTCTGTATTTATACGGGTAGTAGTGGTATATTCGACACCACCGGTTGCGAGGTTCTGCATGGAGTTGGGCGCACCCTGTGTGTTGGAAGGATAGTAGCCCCATGTACCATCGGAATATTTTGGAACAAAAGCATCAGAAGGAGCGCCGTAAGCGGCCTGCCACATCTGTGATGCACCGAAAGAGTCATCGGCTACATTATAAGGCGATTTCTTTTCACCATGTGAACCGGATATGTTCATCTTGAATACAGTCGATTTGGTAATCTGGAAGTCAAGGTTAGAACGTACGTTCACACGATTGAACCCATAACCACCATGATAGCCGCGGCCGGTTTCATATTCACGGAAAAGGTCACCTTCATTCAGGAAGTCGATAGCAGCAAAGTATTTTACGACTTTGGTACCACCACTGATATTGATATTGGGATTGTATGCCATTGCGGTCTTTTTGAAGAGAGCATCGGCCCAGTCGATATTGGGATAACGCTCAGCCTCCTCAAGGTTGGCGGGATTGCGATATTTCTCGATAACGCTCATAGGAGTAATGCTCAACCATGATTCAGGCTTAAGACCAAGTTCACGCTCAATAATACGGTTGCGCATGTAGAGCGCTTCAGGCGAGCCTTCTGTGCCGGGAAGCTGCGAGGCCGCTTTAATAGTCATATTGACACCCACTGAGATTTTGGCGCGTCCTTCGTTACCACGTTTGGTAGTTATAAGGATTACGCCATTGGCACCTTTCACACCGTAAACTGCGGTGGCAGATGCGTCTTTGAGAACCGATACAGACTGAACGGAGCCGATGTCGACAGACGACATGGGACGTTCAACACCATCTACGAGTACGAGAGGGTCACTGCCGTTCCAAGATGTCTTACCACGGATAACGATTTTCGGGTCTTCATCACCGGGCATACCGCTCGACTGCATTGTAACAACACCGGGAAGATTACCGGTGAGAGCGGCACCAACACTTGACACACCGCCGGTGCGGGCAAGTGTCTCGCCTGTTGCCTGAGTGATAGCGCCCACAACAGACACTTTCTTCTGTTGGCCGTATCCGACGACCACCACTTCTTGGAAAGATTCTACATCTGAGACCATAGTCACATTGACTACTGTACGGCCATTAACTTTTACAGTCTCGGTTTTCAACCCTACGTAAGAAAAACTGAGTACAGCCTTAGAGACATCGGGAACGTCGATGTGGTATTCACCATCGACATTCGTCACCACGCCTACTTTGCCTCCCTCAAGTCGGATTGAAACGCCTATGAGTGGTTCGCCGGTGTCATCGACGACTGTGCCACTGACGATAGTAGCCATTGCGGCCGACGTACCGACAAAGCACATCACAAGCAACAGGAGAATGTAATGAATTTTTTTCTTTACATTTTTCATTGAGTTGGATTTATAAGGTGATTTTTGATTGGTATTTATTATAAGGTTATGTAATTAGGATTATTTTCCTGCGCCTGAGGCATAAAGCCCTACAGTAGTACCTGTGAAACCGCCGGCACGGGCTGTTGACATAAATCCAGCATCAAGGCCGGATGCAAGTGTCTCCCAAGTATCTTTATTATCAAGAGAATATTTAAAATTCAGATTCATACCTTCCGATTCAATCAAAAGGTCTACAGTCTTGTTGTCGTTGTTGAGTTCTTTGGCAGCAATTTCTTCCGTTCCATTTTCGGTGATGCGTCGCAGTATCATGTGCTGTTTGCCTTCTTTACTGCCTTTGCCAAGAAAATACTGATGCTCTTCATCCTTGAAGAGGAGCATTCCTGCACACTCACTATCGTTTTCAGGGACGAAAATAAGTTGCGTGCCGGCCGTATATTTATGGTGCTGTATTCGACGTCCGATATATGGCAGGACGGTCTTTTCTGTAGACTTGACATCGGCGCATTTTATGGTAAGATGGCCTGGATTTGAGGTGAGCGAGTAGTACTCGGTGGCCGCACCGCGCAGAGTGTGCCATTGGTTGTCGAGAACACTGTCGGTAAAGTTATCTGTGACTGCAAAATTACCGAATTGGGAATTCTCACTGCGCTTATATCCGGATTTTGTGAGTTGAAGTGGCACTTCTTCATCCTGACGTGTCATATATGGCCAACCGTCTTCAGTCCATTTCACAGGCATGATAAAAGTCTCACGTCCGAGATTTTCCATATCATCCTCAATGGGTCGGCACGCGAGGAAAACGCTCCACCATTCTCCGTCGGGGCCCTGTACGAGGTCGGCATGACCGGCGCATGTTACAGGATTCTTTCGTGATTTGTCGAGTGTACGCTGGGTGAGAATAGGATTGCCTTCCCAAGGTGTGAAAGGACCCATAGGAGAATCGCCGCGGTAAATCACCTCGCTGTGCCAGGTGCTTGTACCGCCTTCGGCTGTCATGAGATAATATTTATTGTTTATCTTATAGATATGAGGACCTTCACACCAGATGGGTTTCTCCTCAGGACGTACGCCCTTATTGACAATTATTTTTCGTTCACCAACGCAGCGGTCGGTAGCCGTGTCGAATTCCACTACACGCACTGTGCGGTGGCCGGGATATTCGGGTTGACCATTAGGAGCATCGTCATTATTGACAATGTATGCCTTACCATTATCATCGAAGAAAAACGCAGGGTCGATTCCCTGCACTTCGGGAAGCATTATGGGGTCGCTCCATTCGCCGGTCGGGTCCTGTGTCTTGACGAAGAAATTGCCTGCACCTACGTTTGTGGTAATCATATAGTAGGTTTTGTTAGCCGGATTATAGGCAATGTCCGGAGCGAAGATGCCCCCGCTCACGTGCTGCTTCATGATGTTTTGCAGTTGTGACGGACGGGTGAGAACATGACCTTTTTGTTCCCAATTCACCAAATCACGGCTGTGGAAAATGGGTACACCGGGGAAGTAGGTAAAGGTAGAGGTTACCAGATAGTAGTCTCCTTCACCATTTGAACAAACGGAAGGATCAGAATACCATCCGGGAAGAACAGGATTGTAGAACGAAGAGTCGGATTCAAGAGGATTTTCGGCGTAATAATCGTCATTGCCCTGATAGGTGAACGAACTGAAAATCGCATGCGACTTCTGCGGCTCGACATCGGCTGATGCTGTTGCGCAACTGGCGGCCATAGCCATCATGGCAACAGAAACAGGGATTATGCAGTGCTTGTTTTTCATTGGTTTGATTGGTTAACAGATGCAAAATTATTTAAATATGTTTTTAATAATGTTTTGTATTTTTTCCATTTAATTCATTTATGTATCACGACAGACATGCTGTTGTATCATTGACATTAGAATCCGTAACACAGAATTTTGAAACGATTGGTTTACAATAAGTTGAGGAGAGTGACCAAAAGTGTCACTCATTCCTCAACTTATCCCTTAACAATCTATCCAATTACCTAATCTGTTTGTAAATACTGTATAAATTTCATGGGAGCTGAGCCGTCATCGTATGCGAATCCTGAGGTTCGCCGGCTCTATTTATCTTTCTATAATTGAAACTGTCCACGTCGATATAACCGCCATCGCCTGTGGTGGAATAGTTGAATATAGCGAACCTGGTGCCCATGAAGAAGCGGAGATAATCAAACTTCATTTTGAAAGGTTTGCCAATCGTATTCCAGTTATTGCCATCAGTGCTGTATGCAAATGTCGCCATATCCGAACCCGGCCGGAAGTCGGCATTGATACGTAGCCATAAATCATTCCCGTCGAGGGGCACGGACTCGATGTCGTCAGTAGTGACACCGGTTACGCTGTGATTGGGTTCGCCGATCGCTACGGACGAGCTTTGGGCTTTCAGGTGGCGTTTGCCGTCGCCGAGATCGGTTATGGTAAGAAGTCCTGCATCGCCGTTCCAAGCAGCGAAGCCGGCACAATCGCCTTTTTTCATTCCTGAGATGTCGAGCTTTACGGTTCCCTCACATTTGGGACCTTCCATGCGCTGGGTTATAGTGTTTCGGGCAACGAAAGCATTATCAGTCTTCGCACCTGTGTGCAATCTCAGCCAACCCGGTCGCTCATCGAGCGACCACAAACTGTCATCAGGGTTATGATTCCATTCCCACAAGATATTCTTGCACCCGTCATTGAAATCGTCTGATTGCACCACGCCGGCATTGGCAAGTGGCACGACTTTCTTCCCTATAGTAGCAGGGACATGGCCCAGACTGTCGCCAAGCATTGGCCAGCCATTTATCCATGTTGCAGGATTAAGGGTAAGTATTCGTCCTACACCACCACGGTCCTGAAAAATCACTCCCCACCAGTTGCCGTCGGCATCGTCAACGAGGCAACCTTGACCAACATATGGGAAACCACCGAACTCTGACTCAAGTACTACCATCTTTTCGTATGGACCTGTTATTTTGTCGGAGCGATAGCAGAGCTGTCGACGAGGTTTACCTTGCGGCCATGAGATTACAAATGCATAATATTTGCCATTATGCTTTATGACACGGCTACCTTCGTGCAGACCTCTCTCATCTGCATCGGGATGTATTACAACGGCGTTGACTCCATCTTCCTTCACTCCACTTAAGTCAGCCTTGAGTTCTTGCAGATGTATATCGCCGCTTCCGTGGAATACATATACACGACCGTCATCATCAAGCAGCAACGAAGCATCATGGAAATGATTGGAACGCGCTATGAGTTTCCATTCACCCGCCGGGTCAGTTGCCGAGTAGATATAAGACTTAAAAGGCTCATCATTGGGAGAAAATAGAAGATAATATATTCCATCACGATAGCGTAATGAGGTAGCCCATTGTCCTTTACCATATACAGTACCATCCTGCAGGTCGTACCGGGGCGTGTCTTCAAGGCGGTCAAAGACATATCCTATTGTTTCCCAGTTAACCAAATCTTTGGAGTGCATCACCGGACAGCCTGGCATGAGATGCATTGTCGTGCTTACCATATAGAAATCATCACCTACACGAATGACATCAGGGTCTGGGACATCTGCCCATATTATAGGATTTTCTACTGTAAGATTTGGACTCTCTGTAGTATCGCCGTGGCGGCCTTGCGAGATAAAAGATATACCGGAAAAGAGCAGTGCCGCAATTGCAATAGTGATTTTTCTCATGGTTGATAGATTTTGTTTTATGAATGCAAAATTATACATTAACGGGACGGTTAGGGTTCATTGAAGTAACAGGTAGGTACACAAATAGAAACGCAACCGTAGACATACGTCACAGTTGCGTTTCTATTTGTATTGCAAAGCGGTAATCAAGGCGTTGCAAGTATGGCTTCGGCAGTACGTTTGCCGGGAGTTTTCTTGTCGCGTGGATGAATATCATTCCATTCGCCTATATCACCATTCTTAATCCAGTATGCCCTGTCTGTCTCTTCGGCGGCACGACGCTGTGCATCGCGCATCTCCTGCCAAGCCGAACGTCCGCCGGTATCTGACGGATGGAGAAAGTCTGCCAACTCAACTATATAGAACGGTAAACCGGGATTTGCGAATGTGTCTCTCCAGTCGGCTATAAGCGCTTTCATCAGTCCGCAATACTGATTACGAATATCTACATCCGATTCGCCCTGATACCACACCACTCCTCTGAATGGAAGAGATGCCATCGAAGCTATGAGCCCGTTATATAGGGTGGACGGATTCTGAAAGAAATCAGTATGTGCGGGTACCTGCGGCATAAGAGCACCAAGAGAATGTTTCCATTCTCCTTCAAGCGAAATTTCGTTACCGTCAGCAAAGATGAACTTATGAGGTTTTTCAGGCACGAAATGCGGTGTTCCGATATTGCTGACCACTCTCACGGTAACAATATTATCACCCTCATGCAGAACTCCATCCGGCACCTGATAGATGCGTGGAGGATATTGATAAGCCGTAAATCCTACAAAAGTACCGTTCACCCACACTGAATCGGCGTCGACGATACAGCCCAGACGCAGCTCTGCAGGCTTGCCGGCATGGAGAGAGTCTACATTGAATGCCCGTCTAAGCCAGTGAGAGCCGTTCGCGGACTTACCTCCAACTTTTCCCCATTCGTGTCCGAGCAATTCCACTTTCTGCCATCCGCCGTCATCATATCCGGGAGAGGCCCAATGCGTACCTCTATACCCGGGGTCTGTTTCTATCATAGTTTTATACCACAAATCTGACGCACGGTTTTCTGCTTTCTCTACAAGCTCTCGATAAAGGTTGTCTTGCACTAAACGCAGCCGTACCGACATTTCCGGATAATTTTCTACCGCACTCTCGCTAAGCCATGTCTCTATTTTCGAACCGCCCCAGCTCGAGTTTACAATACCCACAGGAACATGACCGTTGCGTTCATATAACTCTTTAGCCATGAAATATACCAACGCTCCGAATTGTTCGGCTTCCCCGGGGCGTGCTTTCTTCCATTTTGAAGGCTTTACGTCACTTCTCGGACCGTTAAATGCATATTCTTTCGGAGTCTTGAACTCGCGTATAAGGTCATTGTTGTAACTGTTGACTTCATCGCGAAAAAAATCCATAACGCGATTCACCGGCAGCTCCATATTGCTTTGACCCGAGCATAAGTAAATGTCGCCAAACAACACATCGTTTACACACAAGTCATTAACCTTTAGCGTAAAGGGTCCACCGGCCTTTACCGGGTTAAGCATAACGCTCCATGTACTGTCGGCAGCTGTCACAGCACTGCTTTTGTGACCGGCAATGCTGACATGCACCTTTTCTCCGGGGTCTGCCCTACCCCATATCTTTACGGGACAGTCGCGCTGAAGAACAACCCCGTCGGAAAGTATAGACGGCAATTTCACTATAGCCTGTGCTGCCATTGCCGTCGCCAACACACAGATTAGCAGGATTTGTTTCAATACTATTTTCATAATTTTTCATAATGAATCTGTTGGATGTTCAGGTACAGGAGGTACATCGCCATTGAGACACCTCTGGCGGTATTCTGTTGGTGAAAAACCTGTGTATTTCTTGAAGGCAGTCGAAAAATGCGGCTGTGACGAGAAGCCGACAGCATAAGCTACCTGGGTTATGTCGACATCCGGCTTCTGTAGAAGTATTGTAGCACGTTTCAGCCTTATGTTTCGAATAAAGTCGCTTGGAGTCATTCCGATAATATCTCTAAGCTTACGATGAAGCTGCACACGACTGATACCTACACTACGGCCAAGCATCTCGACGTTCAAATCAGGGTTATCAATCTGATTGTTGATAATAGTCATTATCTTCTCCATCAGCGCCTCATCATTGCCTTTAAGTTCCGGGGCAGTAGTTGATGCATCCACATTCTGCACTCCGGAGAATTTGCCTTTGAGTTTCAGACGATTTCCAATCAAGTTTTCTATCAGAGTGTCGAGTTCTTCTATGTTGAAGGGCTTTCCTATATAGGCATCAGCGCCCTTGTCCCACCCTTCTATACGGTCGGCTATTTCATTTTTAGAACTTAGCATTATAACCGGGATATGATGCGTATCGACATTCGATTTCATCAGTTTGAGAAATGTAAGACCATCCATCACCGGCATTTTCACGTCGCAGATAACAAGGTCTATATTTTCATCATGTATGGCCTTAAGCGCTTCTGAACCATTGTCGGCAGTGATTATTTTGTAGCCAGATTCCTCAAGTTGGGTGCGGATATAGTCGCGCAGCTCCTTATCATCGTCTACAAATAATATTCGCCTTGAATATGCAGCTCGCTTGCGTTTAGGCTTCTTTGACACCTCTTCTTTCTGTAAATTGTTAATTAACAAATATTTGTCTTTAGGGGGGGGATGTCGTCTCTTCTATTGTCTGCAATAGTTCTGTTTCATCGTAAGCCGATTCATCGAGCGGAATGCGGACAGAGAATACGCTGCCACCAACGCCATCAGTACGGTTAAAGCCTTTGATTGAGCCGTGATGCAACAGCGTGAGCTGACGACATAGGTCAAGACCGATGCCAACGCCGGCGATACCTGACGAATGATTCTCGCGGGCACGATAGAAGCGTGCGAATATCTGTTCCTGCGTCTTGTTGTCAAGGCCTATACCGGTATCAACCACACTCACCTCTGCACATGGCCCAAGCGTATTGTCGTCAACGGCTTTCAGTATTACATCTATTTTTCCACCATTCGGTGTGTACTTGATAGCATTTGAGATGATATTGACCAGAATTTTGTCGAAGTTGTCACGGTCAACCCAAACATCGTCAGGCACCCCTCCGTCATTCTTAAATTCAAGAACAATCTTCTTGTCGGCAGCCTGCGGTTTGAACATATCCACCAGTTCTTCGATAAATGCAGCCAGATTTGTACGGCGACATATCAGTCTCATGCCGCCCTTCTCAATCTTACGGAGGTCAAGCAACTGATTTACCAGCGAAAGAATACGCTGTCCGTTGCGGTACATTGTGCGCAGTTTTTCGTTGACAGCGGGGGGAAACTGTTCTTTCAAAAGTGATTCGAGTGGAGTGAGAATAAGAGTAATAGGCGAACGAATATCGTGCGAGACATCCATAAAGAAGCGTATCTTTGCCTCGCTTATCCTTTCACTTCGCTTTTTCTCCATTACAATTATCGACAATAAAATCAGTACTAAAAGTACAATCACGTAAAGTGCCTTTGCTACCCCGGTCATGTACCACGGCGTGGAGATAACAATTGTAATCTCGGTCTCATCTGAAGCGACGTTATTATCCGTAGCTTTAAGAAATAGGCGATATTTTCCGGGGTCAAGGTGCGGCAAATATATTACATTTTCGCCGGGAGCAGTGATAGTCCAGTCCTCCGACAAACCTGACAGACGCCAAAGATAGCGGACATTGGCAGGGTTGCGGAAGTCAAGAGTCGAAAGTCTGAGCGTAAGCGAATTATCTTTGTAAGGAAGATTCAATTTCAGTGATTCGCCACCGTCCATCACAAGCTTTCCATCAATAGTGGTAGAGCGATTGATACGCTGGCCGTTCAAGATAATGGCAGTGGCCATTATTTTGTGCTCGAAACCCATTTCCGGTATTGAATCGGGATGGAATGCCGTGATTCCGAGTTCACTGCCAAGAACTACATTGTTTCCGGTGGTAACGCCTCCATGTGAAAACGCAGTCTCAAAAAGACCATAGCCACCATAGTAGACTACGATTCCCTTATTATGGGAATCAAGGTAGTTAAGACCGCGCTTGGTTCCTATCCAATGACCGCCATGCTTATCGGTAACAATAGAACGTACATCGTTGTCTGACAACCCCGTTGCCGTAGTATATTTGTTTCTGACAGTTCCCTTTACATCGTAATGTATGAGACCGTGACTTGTTCCGGCAAGAACACTTCCGTCATTATACGGAGCGAGCGCGTATGTAGCTCCTTTTATAAAAGGTGTCTGGTCAAGAACTTTTAGTTCATCGCTTGCAATATCGTAGCAAGATATACCACCGTATAGACCTATCCATACGCATGTGGAATCAGGCGATATTTTCATAGTTGTAAAGGATAGATTATTTAACCTTCCTCCTTCAGGATTGTGTTTATACCATTTTTGAGCCTTTGTGTCAGGATTATATTTCATAAGCCCGACCCCGTGCAAGCCAATGAGGACCTCACCACTTGGTAACCGACATGTAAAAATAGACGGATATTTACCGGGAAAGTCAAGTATCTTACGCAAATTGCCCCCTGAAACAGACATTTCCCACATTCCATCGTTCGCAAGTCCGACAAGCATTCTGCCATTGCCTATTGGCTCAATCGAACGGACTATGCCACGGGTAGGAATCTCTGTCCGCGACAGCAATTTGCCCTCAGGGGTAAGTATGGCGATATTGTTCCCGTATCCTACAACGACATTGTCATCCAAGACAGCAAAGCCGTCTAATCCGCCCTTGAAGTCAGGTATTTCATCAGAAATAAGATGGTAATTGAAGGGAATGGGTTTATAGGGCATACAAGCGACTCCTTTGTACTGGCAACCAATCCAGAGATTGCCTTTGTCATCAGCATATACGGCTCCGAGTTTCGCATTCCATAGGTCAATTGACGGAAGATAAAGAGAAGAACATGGCTCTATGGCAGATTTACCTCTTTTAATCTTCCACAAGCCGTTAGAGGCTGTTGTAAAATATACTATTCCATCCAACCCGCGCGTAAAATTCTTTATATTCATCCCCATTTTGTCGCTATACCAGATTTTCTTAACGCTATTGTCAGAAGTATGTATCCGGTAAATGTCGCTGACTGAACCGACAAGTATGTTTCCATCCGATTCTGCGACAATATCATTAATGTAACCATCGGCTACGTCAATACGGGTAGCTTTACCGTTTGGACTGATTGAATACACCTTACCATTGTGAGTACCTATATAAAGGTTGCCTTTTGAATTCTGTATTACACAAACATAATCTTTTTCTTCGGGACTGTTAGGGAGATATTTAACCGCTATCGGCTCGTCATTGCTTTCATCAACGACGTAAAGTCCTATGCCGGCTACTATAAACGTAATTGTCCCATCGGTTTGCTCAGTGATATCAATGATATAGCCGCTGTAGCTCATTGACGGGAGAGAAATACGTATAAAAGAATCAGCATCAGCATCGTAGAGATTAAGTCCGTTGGCTGTAGCGACCCATATGCGCCCACGGGAATCAGACATAACTCCGAGAATACGGCTGTCGCTTAATGATGCAGCATTGTTTTCATCATGACGGTAAAGGATATAGTTATTCCCATCGAACTTTAGAAGCCCGCTCTCGGTACCAATCCACAGAAATCCATCTGAATTTCGACAAAATCCGTTAAAAGTTTCTGATGTAAGAACCGGGTCGGAAAACATACGACCTGTGCGAATCGCCGATGCAGAAACGAAGCAACTAATGGTTACAATCAGGCATGTTAATCGAAATAAAAATTCGAATCGTTTAATCATGGTTCAGATTTAAAAAATAAGGCCAAGCTTAACATTTACATAACTTATATCATCCCTAAGACCTAAGAACACATATAAATTTGTACACGTTGAGGCGTGGTTTCCGTTTGCAAAGTTGCAACCCTTTTTGACAAATTTTCAGATTATATAGGCAAAAGTTTTTGGGTAGTTACAAATTTGAATGTCATTGTTACATTTTTGGAAATCGTGATACATAGTAAAATACGCACAATACAATTATTCTCTGTCTGTCAAGACAAATTGCCTAACTTTGCATTGTCATTATTCACATCTTTAGACCATACCATGAAGCAAAAAGCGAAACAGGTGCTGCGCCGTATTACAGCAGTAATATCTCTCTTTATACCGGCTTCGATGCCGTGTCTTGCGCTAGACAATCCTCATGCGGCAGCCAGCGCCGGGGATAGTGAAGCATTTATCGTTATAACGCCCGGTGACTCCGTAGGCCATCCACTCCCAATCCTATTGGATGAATCTGATTCAAAAGGAGTGTGGATTGCAGCACAAAATCTGTCAGCAGATTTCAACCGTGTCTGTGGTCAGGCTGCAGAACTGACAAGCGAGCCTGTAGCCGGCCGGATGATTATCGCCGGTACATACTCAAGTCCTATGATTTCAAAACTTATGAATGAGGGTAAGATAGACCGCAAGGAACTCAACGGAAAACTTGAAAAATATATAATGTCTACTGTTGCGTCACCTATGCCGGGAGTTGATGAAGCTTTGGTGATTGCCGGAAGTGATATGAGAGGTACTATATATGGTATCTACGAACTTTCCGAACTCATTGGCGTGTCGCCATGGTATGACTGGGCCGATGTTCCGGCTGTGCATCGCGACAGTTTCGCCATAAAACGCGGAACATATACGGCCGGCGAACCTGCTGTGCGTTATCGCGGCATATTCCTTAATGATGAAGGCCCATGCCTTATGGAATGGGTGAAAAACACTTATGGAACAAATTATGGTGACCACAGCTTTTATACACGAGTCTTTGAACTGATTCTGCGTCTCAGAGGCAATTTCCTATGGCCTGCCATGTGGGCATGGGCTTTCTATGCCGATGATGTTGAAAACAGCCGTACTGCAGCAGATATGGGGGTGATAATCGGAACCTCCCATCACGAGCCCATGGGCCGCAACCATCAGGAGTGGGTAAGAAACAAAAAAGAATACGGACAATGGAACTATCGTACTAATCGCAAAGTGCTCGACAAGTTCTTTGCCGAAGGTGTCAGACGAATGAAAGATACCGAAGACATTGTAACTATAGGTATGCGTGGTGACGGTGACGAAGCCATGAGCGAAGAAGCCGATGTGAAGTTGCTTGAAAGTATTATCGCAAACCAACGAAAAATAATAAAGAAAGAGACCGGACGGCCCGCGTCGGAGACACCGCAGGTATGGGCTCTATATAAAGAGGTACTCGACTATTATGATAAAGGACTTCGTGTGCCTGATGATGTGACACTTTTGCTCTGCGATGACAACTGGGGAAATGTGCGCCGCTTGCCAAATGCAAAAGAACGCCTTCATCCGGGTGGCTGGGGCATGTACTATCATGTGGATTATGTCGGCGCACCACGAAACAGCAAACTGCTCAACTGTTCGCCTATACAGAATATTTGGGAACAAATGCGACTTGCCTACGACTATGGAATTGAAAAAATGTGGATACTTAACGTAGGCGACCTCAAGCCGATGGAATATCCCATTACATTATTCCTTGATATGGCATGGAATCCTAAAGCTTTCACCAATGAAAATCTTTTGGAGCATACACGTCGCTTCTTTGAACAACAATTCGGAGCGCAGCAGGCCAATGAAGCCACGCGTATTTTCAACCTTCTGTGTAAATACAATGGTCGCTGTACCCCCGAGATGCTTGATGCCGACACATATTCACTGAAAAATGGAGAATGGAAAAAAGTGCGTGACGAATATATGTCGCTTGAAACCGAAGCTCTCAGACAATATCTGACACTTGATAAACGTTATAAGGATGCCTACATGGAGCTGATACTTTTCCCGCTACAGCTTATGTGCAATCTGCATGACATGTATTATTCTGTCGCCATGAATCGAAACGCACACGCCAACAATATGCCTGAAACCAATTTCTGGGCTGACCGTGCAGGAAAATGCTTTGCACGAGATGCCGAGCTTATGAATATGTACAACAAGGAGATTGCCGGCGGAAAGTGGAACGGTATGATGGTACAGAAGCATATAGGTTACACCGACTGGCATGACAATTTCCCGAAAGATGTTCTCCCGACCGTCTATCGCACTCAAAATTCAGGCATACAAGGGGGCTATATTTTCACCGAACCTTCGAATTGCGTAATAATGGAAGCCGAACATTTCAATAGTGCTGACCAACCAGCAGGCGAAGGAAATTGGACTATCCTACCGTATGTAGGACGCACACTAAGCGGCGTGGCCGTGATGCCGTATACTGCACCTGTAGACGGCGCTCGACTCAAATATACCCTGCGACTACCGGCCGATACAGACAGCGTGAATGTACACATCGTAACCAAGTCGACTCTCGCATTCGCCCGCAGCGAAGGCCACCGCTATACGGTTGGCTTCGACGGAAGTGCGCCGGTTGAAGTAAACTTCAACGGCAATCTAAACGAAGCCCCTGAAAATATACATTCCGTTTATTACCCAACCGTAGCAAGACGTGTGGTGGAGAAAGTGGTTAAACTGCCTGTTCCTAATACAGCAAATGACGGTAGCGTTACCCTGTCGCTCTCGCCTCTTGACCCCGGCATAGTATTTGAAAAAATAGTTGTAGATGCCGGTGGCTATAGGAAATCTTATCTTTTTGGAGACGAGTCACCCGTAGTACGCAATAATCATAAATAAGCAAGCCATGAGAAAGATTGTTCCAACGTTTTCACTTGCGCTGGCAGCCTTAGCTCTGACAGCCGCTAATCCCTACCCTATCATCCAGACAAGCTACACAGCAGACCCGGCTCCGATGGTGTATAACGATACGGTATTCCTTTACACCACCCACGACGAAGACGATGCCGACGGCTTCAAGATGTTTGACTGGTTGCTCTACACTTCAACAGATATGGTAAACTGGACAGACCACGGTGCAGTGGCGTCGCTGAAGGACTTCAAATGGAATACTCGCGATAATGGAGCCTGGGCCGAGCAGGTTGTTGAACGCGACGGTAAATTCTATATGTATTGTCCCATACATGGCAACGGTATAGGTGTACTCATGTCTGACAGTCCTTACGGACCTTTCACTGACCCCATTGGCAAGCCCTTGGTTTGGCAAAAAGAGCATTGGGACGATATTGACCCTACTGTACTCATAGATGATGACGGCCAGGCATATATGTACTGGGGCAATCCGGACCTGTATTGCGTCCGTCTCAATCGCGACATGATTTCTACATCGGGCGATATCGTGAAGTTCCCAAGGATAGAAGACTATCAGGAAGGCCCGTGGGCATGGAAACGCAACGGAAAGTACTACATGGCATTCGCATCAACCTGTTGCCCCGAAGGTATAGGATATGCCATGAGCGACAGTCCGCTCGGGCCCTGGGAATACAAAGGGCATATAATGAATCATACTCCACGTACACGTGGCAATCATCCGGGAATAATATCTTATAAAGGCAAGGATTATGTTTTCGGTCTTAGCTATGACGTACTCCGCATGGAGACCCCCAACCATCATGAACGACGCAACGTCGAGGTTGCCGAAATGAAGTATAATCCGGATGGAACAATACCGGAAGTACCTTATTGGCGCGAGTCTGAATTGAATCCTGCAGGAACCATCGACCCTTACCACCGTGTGGAGGCCGAGACCATGGCATGGGGATACGGTCTGAAAAACGGACGTCTTGACAGCAGGAATCTCTATGTAGGGAATATCGACAATGGTGAATATATTATTGTGCGCAATGTCGACTTCGGAGTTTCAGGCCCTAAAAAATTCCAAGTTTGTGCGGCATCCGTGAAAAAAGGAGGAATGATTGAACTCCGCATCGGTTCGCCGGACGGTACACTCATAGGCAAGATAAAAATAAAAGAAACCGGTTCCGTGAACAAATATACTCTGAACACTACAAATGTCAAGAATATAACCGGTATACATGACCTTTACATTGTATTCAACGGCAGTGACCACGCTGGAGACCTTTTCAGACTTGACTGGTGGAAATTCATCAGATAAATATATGTAACAAATTTAAAC
>PPYF01298510.1_pt1 | contig 16642 bp, 30 predicted proteins | sample 1559871 | NCBI WGS metagenome assembly PPYF01 (sample SAMN08240021, study PRJNA423297) | Human gut metagenome, whole genome shotgun sequencing project.
GCCACGGGAATATCTGCGGCAGTGGGCTTGTAATGGGTTAAGTGATAACAGATGTCTGGAAATATAGGGGCAAATCCACAACCACTGATAAGAATATGGACAGGGGAATTGAATCTTTGGTTAGATAAAGTCACAGTCTGCCAATACGAAAACGCTCCAACTTTAGACAAAAAATCATTATATTGGCCCATTCATTTTGTAATTGGATTTAGTAAAACATGTTATAGAACTATTGTTGATATTGAAGTCGGTGATGTTTTATTAATCTCAAATAATATGGCTTATGCGGTTATTTATAATACAAAGATTTGTGATTTAATTTATCCAGAGGAGTTAAAAATGGCTGATCATTTTCAGTACGAGGAAGATTTTGAAACAGATGACTTTGATATCAAAAAAAGCGAGAGTGAGATTTATGATGAAAATGACGAACAGATGATTAATAGTTTTGAAGAGTTGCCTGTAAAAATTGAGTTTGTTCTTGGTAAGAAAATAATGAATCTATATGAAATAGACGAGCTCTGTGCAAAAAGAATAATATCTCTGCTTCCTGAATCTGAGAAAAATATAGAGATACGTGTAAATGGCGCGCTAACTGGCTATGGCGAACTTGTTGAAGTGGATGATAAATTGGGCGTAGAGATTCATTCTTGGTTATCAGGGCATAATAATGTCAAATAGCATTTCGCTGATAGCGATACTATCATTATTTACACTATTGCCGTTTATAATAGCATCCGGGACATGTTTTATTAAATTCTCGATTGTTTTTGTTATTGTCCGAAACGCATTGGGACTTCAGCAAGTGCCATCAAATATGACACTTAATGGGGTTGCTTTGCTATTGTCAATGTTTGTAATGATGCCGGTTGGGAAGGAAATATATTATAACAGTCAGAATGAGAATCTTTCATTCAATAATGTAGCGTCGGTTGTTAATTTTGTTGAGACAGGCATGAGTGGTTATAAATCATATTTGATAAAATATTCTGAACCGGAGTTGGTTAGCTTTTTTGAAAAGATTCAGAAGGTGAATAGTTCTGAAGACAATGAAGAGATAATCGATGATGATAATATTTCAATTTTCTCGTTACTCCCGGCATATGCGTTAAGTGAGATAAAAAGTGCATTTATTATAGGTTTTTATATCTATTTACCCTTTGTTGTAGTGGATCTGGTTATATCCAGCGTTCTGTTAACGTTAGGTATGATGATGATGAGTCCGGTAACCATATCTACACCGATAAAATTAATTCTGTTTGTCGCGATGGACGGTTGGACAATGTTATCAAAAGGACTCATATTACAATATTTTGACCTATCCATTAATCCCTGAGGAAAAAAATATGGATGACATTGTTTTTGCAGGGAATAGGGCGCTGTATCTGATTTTAGTTATGTCTGCAGGACCTATTGCAGTAGCGACATTTGTTGGTTTATTGGTAGGGCTTTTTCAAACGGTAACGCAGTTGCAAGAACAGACGTTGCCATTTGGCGTGAAATTATTGTGCGTAAGTATTTGTTTTTTTTAATGAGCGGATGGTATGGTGAAAAATTATATTCTTTTGGTATTGAAATGCTGAATTTAGCATTTGCGAGAGGATAGCATGGGGGAGGTGATACTCTATCAGTTGCATAGTCTACTGGCTGCTACAGCGCTCGGTTTTTGCCGATTGGCACCAACTTTCTATTTGTTACCATTTTTCGCCAGTGGGAATATACCAACAGTAGTCCGTCATCCAATAATAATAGTGGTATCATGTGCATTAGTTCAGCATTACCACTATGAATTATCGACCTTAAATGAAATCGATATCGCTTTGTTAGCTGCAAGAGAAATTATCATAGGGCTGTTCATTGCTTGCTTATTAGCATCTCCATTTTGGATTTTCCTTGCTATAGGTAGCTTTATCGATAACCAACGCGGTGCAACGTTAAGTAGTACTTTGGATCCGGCTACAGGTGTCGATACCTCGGAATTAGCAAGATTATTTAACCTTTTCTCTGCAGCGGTTTATCTTACTAACGGTGGATTGAACTTTATTCTGGAAACTCTTTAGCAAAGTTATAATTTATGGCCTTCAGGAAGTTTTAATTTTCCTAAATTAGAGCCTTTATTTTCATATATTAATAATATAATGACTCATACTATCGTTTACGCAAGCCCCGTAATTGCCGTTATGCTGGGTGGTGAGGCTGTCCTGGGATTGCTGGCACGCTATGCTTCACAACTAAATGCTTTTGCCATTTCACTGACTGTCAAAAGTGCGCTGGCATTTTTAATATTAATTATTTATTTTGGCCCAATACTGGCTGAACGAGTGATGCCGTTATCCTTTTTCCCAGAACAATTGCAACTATACATTGAGAAATAGAGTGTTTCATGGCAAATAAAACTGAAAAGCCAACACAAAAGAAACTGCAGGATGCTTCTAAAAAAGGGCAAATTCTAAAAAGTAGAGACTTAACCGTTTCTGTAATAATGCTTGTGGGTACTTTATATCTCGGATATGTTTTTGATGTGCATCACATTATGTCGATTCTTGAATATATCCTTGATCATAACGCTAAACCGGATATTTGGGACTATTTTAAAGCTATGGGGATTGGTTGGTTGAAAACGATCATTCCTTTTTTGCTGGTTTGCATGTTCACAACAATACTTGTCTCCTGGTTTCAAAGTAAAATGCAATTAGCAACTGAAGCTGTAAAATTAAAGTTTGATTCATTGAATCCAGTAAATGGTTTAAAGCGTATATTTGGCTTAAAAACCGTAAAAGAATTTGTTAAAGCAATTCTTTATATTATTTTTTTTTTGCATTGGAGATCAAAGTATTTTGGAGTAATCATAAATCACTGCTTTTTAAAACTCTTGATGGAGATATCATATCTTTATTATCAGATTGGGGAGAGATGCTATTCCTTCTCATACTGTATTGTCTCGGCAGTATGATAATTGTCTTAATTTTTGATTTTATCGCTGAATATTTTTTATTTATGAAAGATATGAAAATGGATAAACAAGAAGTTAAAAGAGAATACAAGGAACAAGAAGGAAATCCTGAAATTAAGTCTAAACGCAGAGAGCGCCATCAGGAAATTCTTTCTGAGCAATTGAAATCTGATGTCAGTAATAGCCGTTTGATGATTGCCAACCCTACTCACATTGCAATAGGGATATACTTTAAGCCACATCTGTCACCTATTCCATTGATTTCTGTAAGAGAAACTAATGAGGTAGCATTAGCTGTAAGGAAATATGCAAAGGAAATCGGGATACCAATTATTACAGATAAAAAATTAGCACGAAAAATTTATGCTACCCATCGTCGCTACGATTATGTTAGCTTCGAAAATATAGATGAAATATTACGTCTTCTGCTGTGGCTTGAAGATGTGGAGAATGCTGGACAACCTGTTCCAGATGAACAGCTCTCTTCAGAAGATAAATATATTGAGGGTGAAGACACAAAAAGCGAGAATAATGACAATAATTTAAAAAATTAAACATGTATCGTAGTCAAAAATTTATAAGAATCTACACGCAAAAAACGTGTAGATCATTATTTAATGAGTTAAACGATCTTGCGAAATGACAAGCAATTGATACATACTCATCTCTTTATAAGCTGGAACTGTAGTAACCTGTGCAAATTCGCGATATAGCTTTTCCTCCAGTTCTGCTGATGATATATATTCCGGGTGTTCGCTAAAGAACTGTCTTGCATCTACTATCGCTTGGGATTCGCCACTTCTTTTATTTTGATTCTCCTTTAATGAATTTTCTCTGGTGCATGCAGAGAGCAACGATATCAGCGCGATGGTTATTATGATTTTACTATTATATCTTACTAATGACATATCAACTTTCTCTTACGCAAGATTGGAGTTTAAAATAATGTTTATCCCATTCACAGAGTGCTATAAACAACTCAACAGTACCTTTTATGTTAAGTTTATTGAGGGCTCTTATTTTGTGATATGATACTGTTTTATAATCAATTCCTTTAATAATGGCAATTTGCTTTAATGAATATGAAACACATAACCGCAGGATATCTATCTCATCATGGGTAAGTGGTTCTTGTGTGGAATACACATTTTGTGTATGAAGATTTGAAACCAGGAAATGCGTTAAATCAGATAATGTAATATTCTTATTGATCCAGATGAAATTGTTACTCAAAAGGATGTTTACAGGTTCTGTATTTGGTTTGAGATTTCGATGTTGATGCTCATCAATAACAACGAACGAATGTCCAAGATCAACCAACGCAACTAAATCGCTGTAATATTCCTTTTGGGATGCTAATAATGCATTAGTGCCTACAGTGAAGTAGACATCACTGGAAAAGACTTGCATATGCCAACCTGTACTCTAAAATCATTTAGGGTAAATATTACGTGTAAAATTTAAAATAAGAGTAATTGTTATATTTGCTTAACGTTGAGGGAATAGGGTTTATACCTTAAATTGTAAATAAAGTTATGCATAGAGGCATTTAAAATGGTCCTCAAAATTATAATTTTTTTATTCTGTCTCATCATAATTTGGTCATGAAATTTCCGTCTTGTTACACTACTCTAAACTAGAGCTTATGGAATTAGCGGGTGGTATTCATGGAAAATAATGATAAATTCTTATCACAAGACTTATTGGAATCTTATGCCATTCGTTTGTTGAGCGGACCATAGAATGGATGCGAGTATGAAATACTTAATGGGCGTCTACTTGTTATCATTGGTAATGATGTTTCGTTAGGAAGAAGTGATGCTTTTTCTGAGTTACCAGAAAATACAATAGTCGTTCCTTATGGCGAGCTTACAGGTAGTTTTGAGATTATAATCACTACCGACCCTGATCTGGTTGTAACAATCAGAGAATTAACAGCACAAGAACCTGAAGATAGAACGTTAACATTGAATCAGCAAATAGAAGTTTTAGGTCTCAAATTTGCTGTAAAAGAAAAAATGAAGTTTGGCAGTATTCATTGCCAGGCATTATTGAAAATAGCATTATTTCTACAAAACAACATTTCTTTAGCAGTAAACTGTTAAAGTATGTAATGCTTTTTTTTCTTTTTGTTATCATTTTCATTGCTTTTTATATTGTTAATGCCAGTAATGATCCGCAGCTGAGACATATCGATAAGATTCTTGTAAACAAAAACAGGAATTATGAAATTTTATATGGTAGAGATCATGTCATCTATATCAATACCAATAGTTTGGATGAAGCAGTCTGGGTCAAACAAGCACTGGAAAAAAATCAACCAGGAAAGCCAGTACGGGTGATAAATCCTGATGATGAATCGATACGAATTTTTTCATGGCTTGCTGATAATTTCCCTGATTTACAATATTTTAAACTTCAGCTATTAGATGCCAGTAATCCCAGACTGACCGTGAGTAAGCAACGGAATGCTATCACACAGCAACTAATCGACAATCTTATTAAAGGGTTACTACAAACTATGCCATATGCCAGCAATATAAGTATTGCGGTATTAGATGATAATGTATTGGAAAGTCAGGCTATTGAAACATTGTCTGCAATAGGTCTTTCTTATGAAAAATATAAAACAGCTAACAATGTGTATTTCAATATCATTGGTACGTTAAGCGACAGTGAATTAAACAAAATAAATAACTATGTTGACGAATATTATAAACAATGGGGTAAACAATATGTAAGATTTAATGTGAATTTGAAAAATCAGGACACAAATAATAGTTCATTTAGCTACGGAGATAACCGATTCGAGAAGTCTCAAGGTAGCAAGTGGACATTTCAGGAATAATTGAGGAGGACTTATGGCAGATTGGAATGGTTATATTATGGACATCAGCAAACAATTTGATCAGGGCGTTGATGATCTGAACCAGCAAGTTGAAAAAGCGTTGGAGGATTTAGCAACCAATCCTTCCGACCCGAAATTCCTTGCCGAATATCAAAGTGCATTAGCTGAGTATACATTATATCGAAATGCGCAATCTAACGTTGTAAAAGCGTATAAAGATCTTGATTCGGCAATCATACAAAACTTCCGCTAAACTGGATAAGGATTTTATTATGTCAGTAAGCAATATGCCACCTATTGATAGAGCTGAGCAATCAACTGCTCATGAAATACAGCAAGCGAAAGTGATTGATTTAAATGACCGGGTTCTCAATCTTGACAACCCGGATGATAAAATGATCTCCGCTTTTGCTAACTATGCTGTACAAACTGAAAATTGGCAGCAAAATGCGTTACAAGCATTAACGTCTGATAAAAAAGGATTAACTCCTGAAAAATTATTAGTCTTGCAGGATCATGTGCTTAATTATAATGTCGAGGTTTCATTGGTGGGAACATTAGCAAGAAAAATTGTCGCTGCAGTTGAGACGTTGACCCGCTCATGAAATATATATCATTATTATTGTTTATCCTGCTGTTGTGCGGCTGCAAGCAGCAGGAATTACTGAACCATCTTGATCAACAGCAAGCTAATGATGTCCTTGCTGTTTTACAAAGACATAATATTAATGCTGAAAAGAAGGATCAAGGCAAAACTGGATTCTCAATCTATGTTGAACCAACGGATTTTGCTTCTGCGGTGGATTGGCTAAAAATCTACAATCTCCCGGGTAAGCCTGATATTCAAATATCGCAGATGTTCCCTGCAGATGCACTCGTTTCATCTCCACGAGCGGAAAAAGCAAGGCTATATTCTGCTATTGAGCAGCGGTTAGAGCAATCTCTCAAAATTATGGATGGTATTGTTTCTTCGAGAGTACATGTTAGTTACGATGTTGATACTGGCGATAGTGGTAAAACTGCTTTACCAATTCATATTTCTGCACTTGCAGTATATGAAAAAGATATCAATCCAGAAATAAAAATAAATGACATAAAGAGATTTATTGTTAATAGTTTTGCAAGCGTACAATATGAGAATATTTCTGTTGTATTGTCAAAACGAAGAGACATTATTGAGCAAGCACCAACATATGAAATTAGCGAACCTGTTTTTGCTTATGATAAGGCTATGCCGGTTTCTATCTTACTTGCATTAATATCCGTAGCGACTTGCTGGCTGTTATGGAAGTATAGGGCCATTCTAACTAATTTAGTCAGGTTGAAAATTAAGTAGACATATGAGAACGTTATGAATCTTGCCCTAAGAAAGATTATATATGATCCAATTAGTTATATTCATCCTCAACGAGTAAGCTTGAATAATACACCTATTAACAATCCGGTGCTGAGATCTATTACCAATGAAATGATTCTCCTGCAGTATAATCTTTCAGTTGAACATTTTAATCTGAATAGTTCACTTATTTACTACATAAACAATTGGAATTTACTTCCATTGATCTGTTTACTCAGTGGTTGTCACTTTTATCGAGAAAGGTTTGCAGAACGCGGGTTTTTTTATAAGGTTCCTGATGTACTAAGGGATTATTTATCAGCTATACCGCTGGAAATAAATGAAAAGGCACGATACAAACCCGGCATCGCTAACTATCACAATATCATCACATGTGGTTTTTCAACGTTGTTACCCTATATAAGGCAACAACCATTGGCAATGCAGCAACGATTTAATTTATTATTTCCTGATTTTGTTGACCACATACTATCGCCGTTACCACTTGCATCAACACTTTTAGAGAGAATTACATTTTATGCGAAAAAAAATAGAGATGAGCTTGATAAAATCTCCTGCAAATGGTGTTGTGATTAAAAGAAAAATTTCTGATGGATTGAAAGAAATAGTTTCTCTTAAAGAAAAAATCCTTCTTGAAACCACCGCAAAAATTCAGAGTATTGAGGAAAAGAGAGAAGAAAAATTTATTCAAGGTTATTATGATGGCTATACAAAAGGCATTATTGATGTGATGGATAATTTTATACCCTTGATAAGCTTAGCTATGCTCAGAACTTGAAAAAAAAAGAATAAACATGATAAACGATCTGAAGAGTATATTGTTAAAATCTTCAGAAGAAGTTGATGTTTTTATCAAAATTTTTGAAAGTTGGGTAACAAAATTACCATCAATATCAGGTCCTGTAAATCTCCATATACCTACCAGTTTCAAAGATAAGTCTCTTGAAGTAGAGTCATATTTTGTCGACAAGTCAATATGGAATGTCCATATTGCATATCATGATGATAAGCGTTTTGTGTTTTTTACCGATCAATTTATTGCTGAATTTAGTCCGCAGGAATTTGTGGATAATTGTGAGCAATATTTAATTAATAATCATTGTTTCTCCCCTGACAAGGTTAACGAAATCTGCGAACAAGCCAGGCATTATTTAGTTGAAAAAATGTGTGAAACACATTCTTTGGCTATGAATAATTCTGTTTTGACAAACCCTGAGGACTCATAGCTCACTGGCTCAGGTTTAATGATTTTAATATAATCTAATTCTAATATTTTAATCATCTCATAATTTTTCGATGCCCATGCTTTTATTTTCACGCAAAAACTTTATTTTTAATTATATTTCATTATTATTTCATCAATGTATTCTTTGGATTTTGCTTATAATAATAATGAAAGGGATGATTATAAATGAATGCGTTAAAGCATTTACACTCAGGATGAATATATGGGAAAAATTAAAATTGTAGTTTCAGATCAGCAGCCGTTTATGATTGATGGGATAATTGGATTCCTCGGACATTATCCCGATTTATATGAGGTTGTTGGGGGCTATAAAGATCTGAAGAAAGCTATAGCGGAGTGTAACAAATCTGCAGCCCAAATATTTATTTTAGGAGAATTTGCAGGTGGAATGATGGGGGCCGAACTCGTAAAATGGGTTAAATCGCATAAAATAGATGCTCATATTATTACATTTGTAGCAAAAATGCCGTATATTGATTCAATAAAATTGCTTGAAGCAGGTGCGAAAGGATGCGTATGGAAAACCAGTCACCCGGCGAAACTTAATCGCGCTATTGATTCGATTAGTAACGGCTACACTTATTTTGATAGTGTACATATGGATTGTGAGAAAATATCTTCCAGATATTCCTCTGATAATCAACTTACAAATCGTGAGTCTGAAATATTACAACTCATAGCTGATGGAAAAACAAACAAAGAAATCGCTAATTTCTTGCAGTTAAGCAGGAAAACAGTCGAAACTCATAGACTCAATATCATGAAGAAATTAGATGTTCACAGTGGTATCGAGTTGATCAAAACAGCTTTACGTATGGGTGTGTGCACTATATAAAAAAAGAGGCTTTAGGCTCATTTTGCTAAAGCCTTACGATTGTCTAGTTCATTAAGCCTGGTATATACAATATATATTTTTTTGGCATATTGCAGTCGCTTTTTTTGGTTATCCATTGCAAAACCCGCATTATAAGTCCCCAGGCATTGCCACGTCATTCCACAACGGGAAAAATGCTTATATAAAATCTCGGTTCCTATTTTAATGTTCAGGCAGGGATTATCTAACAAATCTCGTTCATCTTTTATTATTCCACGTTTTTTTAACATGGGAATGTGCATCTGGTTTATCTGCATTAAACCATAATCAAAACTCTTTATATTGTTTTTCTTATCTCTGTTCTTCCCTATGCTATCCTTTTTTAGATTGCTTTCAACAAGAGCGATAGCTTTAATCAAATTTGGTTCGATTCTGAACATTGTTCCTGCTTCATTAAAGCAAGCGCTACTGGCGAAAGACATTTTTGTAATTAATATAGAAAGCGTGAAGATGGTTAAGAATTTAACTTTTGGTGAGCGCATATATCTTTATGAGTCAGGATTGTATAAAAGGAACGAGATACTATTATAAACAGTATCTCGTTAATAATTTATTTGGTCAATCGTCTACCATTCAATTTTATGGTAAGGTGAGATAGGATTATCTTCTGAATACATATCATTTTGAAAAGACGCCATCCATGTTGAAACTATAAATACTTGTATTTGATCTTTATCAGTAGCACTGGTGTTGATGTGTTTATCTAATGAAACGACTTCATCACCCGTTGCATTCGCTATATTTGAACTTTGAGATAAATTATTGATACCGATTGGATTAGTCATAAAGCTCTCTTTTTAATTGTCCAGGCCAATGGTCTTTACATCATACTTTTAACTCTAGAGCATTTTAAATATCTTGCAATAAGGTAAATATCTTAGATATTTTGATCTTTGTTGTTTAAATAACAAGTTGCATACATCTAAATAATAAAATTGCGTCAATAAAAATTTATCGCATACAAATTCTCGTCAGCTGCTTTAATTTCAAAATGTTGTCAATTATAACTCGATGGCTTTCACTCTCAGTTTCTTTATAGTAGAGTTTCATGTTTTTTTTGAGCGGGTTAGGCACATACATATCTACACATTCTTTTATCACAACTGCTTTTCGTCTTCTGGGTTCGAGTTGTAGTGATTTGTCTATACAAATCCTTGCCTCTTCAATTTTTTCATTATGAAAGTTGACAAGTGCCCTATAGTAGTAGAGAGAGGCTATATCAGTTGAGTGTATCTTAGCCTGTTCAAATAAGATATGAGATACTTTTGCTTGTCCAGACAGACCAGTTATCAGTCCCATAATAGCTAAAATTTTTCCATCGACAGTGGTTATGTCTGATACATAATCTAAAAGCTCTAATGCTTTTTGAGCAGCAAGTTCAAGTTCACTTTTTCCATGAAGTGCCAAAGACATATGGCATTCCGCTAGAAGGCAATAACATTCTGTTTTTAGCGTCTGTATATCACTTTTATTTTGTAATCCATCAAATATAGTCATGGCCCTGTAAATGCTTTCAGGGGGGAACTCGTAAAGTTCTTTCTTTCCGGCTAACATTTCATCTGATAAATAATGATTCTTATATCCTTGGTCCTGCTTAGTTAATCTTACAGATCGTTGTGGATTATGTACTGTTTGAAGGATATTTTCTATAATAAATTGTGATGTATTATGTAGTTCATCAACAGGTAGATGATTACTGGCGATGAGGAAAAGGTTTTTAGCGTCGATCAACTCAATGTATAAAGTGTTCACTGCATTATTCTGGTTTATTCTTCCTGTAACGAAATAATCTGGATTGAATCTTCTCAAAAATGAATTTTGCGATATGTGATCATTACAAAAATTTGTCGCAGCCATCGGATAGGTATAGAGGCCATCGATTTTTTTATTTGAAATGATTTGTACTAATTCCTGATTAAGTATTAATGGATCCAGTGTTTTCAATGAAGTAGTGAAAGGGAATATAGCGATAGAATAGTCTGAAGTGTTATCTTCATTTATTTTAGTTTTGAAAACCTGCCCACTGAAACGATAACCTTTCCGGTAGATTGTTTCTATGCAACGATCATAGCCAATTTTTTCAAAAATGCAGCGCAAAGAATAGATACATCTTGTCAGGGACTCATCACTAACAATAATATTTTTCCATACTGATTCGATGATCATATCTTTCAGTACGACATGACCAGCGGATTCAAGTAATACTATTAATACACCTAACTCTTTCGGTGGAATATAAACTTGCTCATTTCCTTGAGTAAGAATTCCATCTTCCGTGAGCGTTAATCCCTCAAGAAAATGATATGAGAATTTATTTTCTAAGTCCATTAGTTAACCTCTATGAAAAAATTGGTTTCTTGCATCCTGCATAAGCAATAGAAATTATGGCTATTCATATTTATGTGTCATTAACGCTACAGGAGTTTAAATTCGACATATCTATGGTTGTGTTCACTAATTTATCTTAGGAATTCACTGATGTAATCTGAAATAGCCTTATTCAATTTTGATAAAATAGATTGTTCTCTAACGCGTTGAAAAATAATATTTTTTAGTGTGTTCTTAACTGTTTTAAGATGTTGATTTAAGAAAGCATAAGAGGTGCTGGTCATAGTGGTTACTACACTATAACCAGCATTTTTAACCAAATGATTGTAATGCTTAGCCATTATCTTCTGAATTATCGGTTAAGAGTTCAATATATGCCTGCGCTTTACTCTTAACACTAGCATCCTCACAATTGTTAATAATATGATAGAAACATTGCATTGCGTTATCGATATTTTTAGCCCCAATTTGACATTGACCCATACGATAAATAACTGAATAGTCATCATACGGGGAGTAATTGTAACTTAGCTTGTAAAGGTCATATGCTTGTTGATATTTCTTTTTTGACTGACATACTGATGCAAAACCTTTTAGATATTCATGATTTTCGAACGCATAAATGCACAATAATTTATAATAAATTTCTGCGTCCGTTACATTACCCTTTTCATGGTAGTCGAATGCATATGCATATATTCTATCAAGGATATCAGGAGTCAAACCATGTAGTAATGCCAGATTTTCTCCTTTCGATAATGCGTGTTTTAGTTGATTTGCCCATTCATCACTATTATTGAATATTTCAATTGTTTCTGTGTCCATAATATTCCTCTGTGATGTGTCTCGTGATGCTAAATTATTATTGATTGACTCATTGATATTTTTATATTTATCTTTTTTAAATTATGAGTTTTAAGCTTGCATTGCTTATGAGTATATTTCTTCATTATTAGTTAAAATACTTTCCACTACAAATTAATAACATCATCAGCTGTTATACTAATATTCACCTTATTAGTTATCCTAATTATGACATTTCAAAATGCCTTAATGTACATGACCTGGATTCATATTATCAATTTCCATTTTTTCAATGAAAATTAAAAAGGGGATTTTTGCGAAGGGTAGAATGTCGTTTTGACTTTTTTGTTTATTATGTTTGGTGACGAGGGGGGATAGAACGTCTGTGCATATAGTAGTGAATTTATTCAGGTCTACATTATTCTCTATTTTGGTCAGTTTTATGAGTTCATTTACAGCCATACTCATTAAATCATCTGTTATCGGAAATTTATATATGCTCATAGCAGATAATATTGCTTGCTGAATTATCTCTTCAGAAATATCCGCTATCTTTATTGACAAATCATGTGTTAGATATTTCCCTCCAAGAGATTCTTGTTCAATATAATTTAAACCAGACCCCATTGTAATTTTATCTGGATTAACGGATTCCTCTTCATTTTTCTTATTTTTGTTCTCCTGTTCAGGAACTAATGGTTGCAGTGGTAGGCTATTATTAATATTTCGTGGCTTCATTTTACATTTCTCTCATTTGATTAGAGCAAAATCCGAATTCGCAGCTTCTGATAATGTCAAATATCACCTTTTCTCATGCTTTATTCTATCAAAAATCGCTCATTTTTACTTTTTTTACTATAATGTTACTTAGTAGCATCGGCAATTTACATAACTTACATGTTGTTTTTTATATCCTTAAAAAACAGATAGATAGTGTGCGTACTCGAAATGATATTGGTAACATAAATAGCTTTATTCGTGATAAACATCTCAAAAGATTTCCTTTATTATATTCGAAATTCATTTGATCAAGGTTATCACCTTATGGAGACGTTACGTAGAATGACTATATTTGTTATCGGCACATTAGGGGTATTAATTTTAGTATTGATGGAAGGTGATTATTGAACAGTAACATCGAGTCACGGTAAAAATGTGAGGTATATAATGGACATTGAGTTTTCGCAGATTCATGAAATGGTCTATATGCATGATATTGTAAATTCGGACTCGAAAAAGAAACCAAGGATTCCGTTAAAAAAATTCCTTAATGCTGAGAAGGTTCTCACGCAAACAACATCATGGGCATTAAATTCAAGATTTGTGAATGTTAATTCTGTCAATAAAGTCAACGTAAAGAGTAAAGTTAAAAACAGTTATATCTCACGATCTGTCAATGATGAGTTTAGTTTAACAGATGATGAAATCAATTCTTTTAAAGAAACGTTAGTCCTTTCCTCTATTGATTCACTGAGTAAACTGGTTCTTAATAATCCTCTTTCTGTATTGTTTACATCGACTGTACGAAGGAATAATAATCGAGCTAAGATGAATGCCGAGTTCGACTCATGGATTTGCACCAGATGTTGTTGATACATGATATTTTACATTGTAAGGAGATGTCTAAAATGAAAGATGTTGATCAAAACTTTGATGCTTTAGACTGCCATATACTGCGAGAATATTTAATTTTATTGTTTTATGATTAACGAGGTTCCATCTTTTTGTTATCTATTTTAGTTTACCTTGCACAATGCATTATTGCTCTGTTACCAATGCTCAAAATAAAAGCATGCTTACCTTGCTTTAGTATATTATAGCTTACACTTTTTTCTGGAAAGACATAAAAATCAGGAATAAGTTCTGCAAGTCTATCATCATCGACTTGAACCATAATCTCAAACTTATTAACTTTCTTTGATGTTAAATGGGCTGTGTCATAGTTTTCAACCCATGTGTATTCAATATTTCGCCGTATTGATTTACTTTCTCTGTTACCTTGTTGCCAGGTTCCACTCAACGCAACAGTTCCTGTTTTATTTTTTTTGTTATACATAAAGTCTATGGTAAGATTTGCTCGTCCCTGGTCATTAAAAATTACCCAATTTGCAGTGCATGTTTCGTTATATATCATTTTTTCTGCAGTGTAAGAATAGACAGTGAAGAGAATAAACCCACTGATAAAAACTAAAATAAATAATAAGTTTTTTTTATAATCAACCACGATTAACCTCACGGTAAGACAGGGTTAAACAGCCTGCCACTTCATGTTGGTTATAGTTTTTATTGCATGCCATAACAATCATCCCCGGTGAGGATTTTGCAAGAGGGAAGTATAACCACGGATATTTTTTGCAGTTAATCCCCGAATCCAGTATCCGTGTTTTATATTTATCGAACTCTTTCAACCCATCAATTGTATCTTCTGTTACATTAAAATGGCAGCCATTAATTTCCGCAACAGTCTTGTAATCCTTGAAAAATGGCTTCGGTTGATTATTATTCCATAGCCAATATGCAGAATATGCGCCTATGACAAATGCGCTCAACATAATTAGATAACTTTTTATATGTTTGAGGATTTTGTTATTGAAATTCTTTGCGCCACCAATGCTCTCTTTGTATCCCGCATTAACTTTTATGGCAGGTGGGGCATTGTGTGTATGTGCGTCTGTTGATGAGTTTATTACATGATTTTGTATGTTAATGTCATTATGGATCTTGAATCCTCTTCTCGGCACGGTTGCAATAAGCGAGTGGGTAGTATCACCAACAGCGCGAAATCCGCGTCTGATAATGGATATGTTCTGATATAACGTGTTAGTAGGCACACGCATACCTTCTTCTTCCCAGACTCTGGTGAAAAAATCTTGTTGTGCAACCACATCAGGAAAAGCTTCAAGTAGCAGTGATAAACAACGACTGGCTGGCGTTGTCAGAACGACGTTAAGATCGGCGTTATGTACCGATATTAATTTTCGGTGCTCAGGCCAGAACTCGATATTATCGTTAATAATCCAGTACATACGTCAATAAACACTAAATCAATCGAAATGGAAATCACATAGTTTGCTAAGTATATTGGTATTTACGGCATAAATATATATTAATTTTATATTTATCATGATGATTGAAATGAGGCTTTAATGTCGCAACGTAAAATTTTATGTAAATTAACATGGTTAACATTTATGCCACTATTGTTTGTAAGTTCATATTTCGTAATGCTTCTGAATTTTTCGTGTGATGGTTTTAAATACTATGGTGTTTACTCTTGAGGGGACGGCCTATTTATAAAATACGGGCATTTCAATAAATGCCCGTATAAACAGAGTATGATTCTGGCAGATTGTTGAGTATCAATGTTGGACCGAATGTGAACGAATAAATAATTCGTTTATTTTACCACCCATTCTCTTTTCGATTCGTTGCTTGTACGCGTAGATGCTACGGATATCCATATCCAGAACTTCAGCAATCTGATATGGATTATAACCAGAAACCATATACCCCATTATGGTGAGTTGTGTTTTCGCCAGTAATTAGCTAACGATTGCATATTGCGGTCGCTGACTAAAACAATCCCCATGTCAGTACTTGCAAGATAGTCAATCCAGTCTTTTTCAAGGAATAGACGTAAAAAACTTACTGAAAAATCGACAAAAATATATCCGCTTAATCTCGCATTGTGGTTTTTTGTTAAGATACCTTCTACCACACCACGATTAAAATATGAACTTTCTTCGGGCCACATACAAAAACACGAGTTTGCGCAGTACTGCAAACGCGGTGACTCTTCTGGCATTATTTGGCAATGCATTGAGCAACTATTGCATGTAAGACTTTTATAACGACTACAAAGCCCCATGTTAAGAACCTCCCTATCCGTATATAATTGCATAATTTCATTGGTGATTGATGATGTCAATACACCATGATTTTGTAATTTTGCTGGGAAAAATTGCGATTAATCTGTATTTGCTATAATTCTGATTAAGACATTTTAAAATGCATTTCTCGTTATTAAATATGATTATGTTTCACTGATTTAATCTTACCTGGTTGAGGGTGGTTCAGATAACTATCTCATGGTATGAGAATATCTATATCGCAAATTGTTTTTGAATGACCAGAAGATATCTTGCGAATCTAAGTTATGCATCTTAAATAGTCTTATTTAAGATGTTCAGATCTCTTTGTGTGTTTAACTAACTGATAATACTAGGATATGA
>PPYF01268161.1_pt1 | contig 16641 bp, 13 predicted proteins | sample 1559871 | NCBI WGS metagenome assembly PPYF01 (sample SAMN08240021, study PRJNA423297) | Human gut metagenome, whole genome shotgun sequencing project.
AGGGAATCATTCCCCCCGGACAGGGGGGGCAAGGGGGCGGTAGCCGCCCTTGCCGCCGGAGGCATACGTTATGTTGCAGACAGTCCGCCGCATTCTTGCGATAGCCCGAAAGGAGCTGCTGGTGCTGATGGGCACGCGGCAGAGCCGGTTCATGGTCCTGATTCCGCCGGTGATCCAGATATTCATCTTCGCGTGGGCCGCCACGATGGACGTCAAGAACGTGGACGTCGTCGTGATCAACGAGGACTCGGGCTACTGGAGTCAGGAAATCATCAGCCGCCTGCGCGGTTCCTCGACCTTCCGCCGCATCACCTTCGAGGACAACCCGAAGGCGGCGGAGGAGGCCGTCAACCGCCAGAAGGTGCTCGTGGTCATGCACTTCCAGAACGACTTTTCGGCCAGAGTGGAGCGGGGCGAGCCCGCCGAAGTGCAGTTGCTGCTGGACGGCAGACGATCCAATACCGCCCAGATTCTCACGCAGTACGTCCAGCGAATCGTGCAGGGCGTGGCCACGGTGACCCCGGCCTTCCTGACCGTGAAGCCCGTGCGCGTGGAGGTCGAGGAACTGAACTGGTTCAACCCGAACCTCGACTTCCGCTGGTTCATCCTGCCGAACCTGATCGGCACCATCAACTTTATGATGGGTCTGATCATCACCGGCCTGACCGTGGCGCGGGAACGCGAACTCGGCACCTTCGACCAGATGCTCGTCTCGCCCGCCGGACCCGTGGAAATCGCCTTCGGCAAGCTCATTCCCGGCTGCGTGGTCGGGCTGGTCCACGGCACCATCTTCTTTTTCTCCACGATCTGGTTCTTCAGCGTGCCGTTCGTGGGATCGGTACCGGTACTGTACGTGACCATGCTGCTGTTCTCGCTTTCGGTCAGCAGCATGGGCCTCATGGTCTCGTCGTTCGCGTCCACCCAACAGCAGGCGTTTCTGGGGTGCTTCACGCTGGCCGTGCCGTGCATCCTGCTTTCCGGTTTCATGACGCCGGTGAACAACATGCCGATGTTTTTGCAGAACCTGAGCCAGCTCAACCCGTTGCGGCACTTCATCGTGATTTTGCAGGGCCTGTTCCTCAAGGACATCACCATGAGCGCCGCGCTGGACAGCAGCGCGCGGATCGCCGCCATCACCGCCGTGTCGATGCTGTGCGCGATCTGGATGTTCAAGCGCAAGGCGTAGCCTGCCGGGAGGGCGGGGGCGTTGCGTATCGAACGGGGAATGGCTATAAACAAGAGCGCATGCCGCTGCGGAACATCCGCCGGAAGGGGAAAGACGCCCGCAGGGCTTCGCCCCGGTAGCAAAACGACGGGGAATAGTGTAAGGCCAGAGTCATGATTCGGGGTTTGCGGCGCAACCCCTGCCGAGGCAGGAACGCCGCCGTCCCCTCACCGTTACCTGAGGAGATACGCTTGGACCGAAGTACGGACAAAAGTTTGTGGGACAGGGTTTGCGGCCTGTTCGGCGGCCGTTCCGGCGATTCGCTTGAACAGGCGGTCATGGAAGCCCGGAACGAAGGCGAACTGGACATCGCCGAAGGCTCCATGATCCTGAGCATTCTGCGCCTTGACGACGTGCAGGTGCAGGACATCATGACCCCGCGGACTGATTTCGATTGTATGCCTACGGGTGCTCCCGTGAGCGAGGTGGCGCAGTGCATTCTGGAAACCGGACACTCCAGACTGCCCATCTACAAGGACACGCGCGACAACATCATCGGGATCGCCTACGCCAAGGACCTCATCAGCCTTCTCATCGATCCCGCCAAGCACCACACGCCGGTGGACGAAATCATGCGTCCGCCCTTTTTTGTCCCCGAAACCAAGATCGTGAGCGAGCTGCTTCAGGAGTTCCGGGCCCGCAAGAACCATATCGCCATCGCCGTGGACGAATACGGCGGCACGTCCGGCCTCGCCACCATCGAGGACATCCTTGAGGAAATCGTGGGCGACATCGAGGACGAGCACGACGCGCCCAAGGAAGAGGACATCCATCCCCTCGGGGAGTCGCGCTATGCCCTGTCCGGGCGCGCCTATCTGGAAGACCTTGAAGAACTCGGCATCAGGCTGGAGGCCGACGAGGTGGACACCATCGGCGGCTACCTGTGCCTTGAGGCCGGGCATGTCCCCGAAAAGGGAGAAATTTTCGAGTGCGACGGCTGGCGGTTCACCGTGGACGAAGCCGACGCCAAGCAGATACGCCGCGTGATCGTGGAACCCGTTTCCCCGGAAGAGCACGAGAGCGAATGACGTTTTTCGAGCGGGACGCGACCGGCGTCCCGCAGACGAGAAGAGGCCGGAAACCATGTTTCCGGCCTCTTCGTTGTGGAGCCACGGACGGTTACCTTACGTCCTCTGTCCGTCGTCGGAGGTTGCCGTCGGACAGCAAGGAACGGAGCCCCGGTGACTTTTCGGGAATCGGGGCGCGGGAATGTTCCCTCCGTTCTTTTCCTCGCAACAGCCGTTCGCCCTTGTGGGGGCGAGTGGCGGGAACAACCCTGAATGTCCCCGCCGAAACAGGCTTGTGCCGGGGCCGGGAAGGAACTTCCCGGCCTTTCGGGCCTAGAACGCGACTTCGTAAAGCTGCTGGACGGCGGCGTCGGTCATCTTGCGCGGGTTGGTGAGCGCACAGGCGTCCTTCTGGGCGTTGGCGACCATCGTGGGGATGTCGCTGCGGCTGACTTCCTTGCCGTACCGCTTGGCGAGCTCGGTGATGCTCGGCGGGATGCCCACGTCCTGCGACAGGCGGCGGATGGCGGCGATGGCGAGTTCGGCGGCGTCGCGCTTGGACAGGCCTTCCACGTTTTCGTCCATCATCTTGGCGATGTTGATAAATTTCTCCACATGGGCGAGCAGGTTGTACTCTTCCACGATGGGCAGCAGGATGGCGTTGCATTCGCCGTGAGGCAGGTTGTAGAAGCCGCCGAGCTGGTGGGCCATGGCGTGTACGTGACCGAGGCTGGCGTTGTTGAAGGCCATCCCGGCGAGGTACTGGGCGTAGCACATGCCTTCACGGGCGTGGATGTCGCTGCCGTTGGCGACGGCGCGGCGGAGGTTTTCGGAAACCAGCTTGATGGCCTTTTCGGCGCAGGCGTCTGTCAGCGGGGTGGCGCCGGTGGAAACGTAGGCTTCCACGGCGTGGGTGAGGGCGTCCATGCCGGTGGCGGCGGTCAGGGCCGGGGGCATGCCGACCATCAGGATCGGGTCGTTGATGGCGACGCTCGGGGTGATGCGCCAGTCGACGATGGCCATCTTCACCTTGCGGGAGCTGTCGGTGATGATGCAGAAGCGGGTGATTTCGGAGGCGGTGCCCGCGGTGGTGTTCACGGCGAGGTAGGGAGGCATGGATTTGGTGGACTTGTCCACGCCTTCGTAGTCATGGATTCTGCCGCCGTTGGAGACGACCAGCCCGATGCCCTTGCAGCAGTCGTGCGAGGAGCCGCCGCCGATGGAGATGAGGCTGTCGCATTCTTCTTTTTTATACAGTTCCACGCCGGCGGCGACGTTGATGTCGGTGGGGTTCGGAACGGTTTCGTCGTAGATGGCGTATTCCATCGCCGCATCGTCGAGAATATCCGTGATCTGCTTCAGGATGCCGGTATGAACGATACCCTTGTCGGTGACAAGAAGCGGCTTCGTGGCGTTCAGGTAGACGATGCGTTCCGGAATGGATTTGGCGGCGCCTACACCGATGAGCGTAACGTTGGGAATAAAGAAGCCGTCAACTTTTTCAACAATAGCCATTGTGGTATCCTCCACTGTTTAGAAGAAGCAGAAACAAGGCACGAAGAAAACAAGAGACGATGGAAAGAATGGAACTGTTCCGTTCCTTTTTTTTAAAAACGTATGGCGTTTCATACGGCAGGTCAAGCGTGTTTTGCAAAATAGATGATATGTGAAAAAAGATTTTTTTATATGTGAAAAGAGTCTCTTGACGTATCTATAAAGTCTTTTTTCACATACGCCTGCGTTTGTGCGAACAGTCAATTCATTGTTTGAACAGTCATAAAAGGAATTGCTTTCAAATTGACAACGAAATGAAGCCAATTGGGCAGAGGGGCCTGCTGGGCCGCCCGAAAGGCATGCGGGAAAGGGCTTGTCCTTCTTGTGCGGAGCGGGCCGAAAGGACTGGCCGGATGCCCAAACAGGCTTGACAGCAAAGGCAATTCAGTGTAGCCATGACTCCTTTCGGAACATTTACCCACTCCTATGGAGGAAAACAGATGCCAACTATCAACCAGCTTATCCGCGTCGCGCGGAAGAAGGTTGTGAAGCACAAAAAGACCCCGGCCCTGCAGGCTTGCCCCCAGCGCCGCGGCGTGTGCACCCGCGTGTACACCACGACCCCGAAGAAGCCGAACTCGGCTCTGCGTAAGGTCGCTCGTGTGCGCCTCACCAACGGCCTCGAAGTCACCGCGTACATCCCCGGTGAAGGCCACAACCTGCAGGAACACTCCGTCGTGATGATCCGCGGCGGCCGTGTGAAAGACCTTCCCGGTGTCCGTTACCACATCGTCCGTGGTACGCTGGATACCTCCGGTGTGCAGGATCGCCGCCAGCGTCGTTCCAAGTACGGCGCCAAGCGTCCGAAGTCCTAAGCCGCTCGGCTCGGGAACCGGCAAGAGGTCTGACGGCCGCGGGCCGTCTCTGCGAATTTTCGCGTCACAGTGTCATGCCAGGGGTGCGCGTCCATGCCCTCCCGCAACGGGAAGGGCGCAGTGGGAACACACCCAGGCAGCCTGAGCGGCTCCCCGCCGCCTCGGGAAACCGCATAGCACTGCAACCCCTGACGTAACGCATCCGCGTTACCCGGAGAATTTTCATGCCCCGTAAAGGTCCTATCCCCAGAAGGGAAGTTCTGCCCGATCCGATTTATGGCAGCCGTCTCGCCGCCCGTTTCGTGAACCGCCTGATGTACGACGGCAAGAAGGGCGCCGCCGAAAAGATTTTCTACGGCGCTCTTGAAGTGCTCGCCGAAAAGACCGGCGAAGAAGCGCTGCGCGCCTTTGAAAAGGCCCTCGAAAACGTGAAGCCCCACCTTGAAGTCAAGGCCCGCCGCGTGGGCGGCGCCACCTATCAGGTGCCCATGGAAGTGCGTCCTGACCGTCAGGTTTCGCTCTCCATCCGCTGGCTGATTACGTATGCCCGTTCCCGCGGTGAAAAAGGCATGGCCAACAAGCTCTCCGCCGAGCTGCTGGATGCCTTCAACAACCGCGGCGGCGCCGTGAAGAAAAAGGAAGACACCCACCGCATGGCCGAAGCCAACAAGGCCTTCGCCCATTATCGCTGGTAGTCGGGGAGACACAGAGTGGAACGCTTAGCACCCATCGAAAAAATGCGGAACATCGGCATCATGGCTCACATCGATGCCGGTAAGACCACGACGACCGAACGCATCCTGTACTACACCGGTGAGAACCATAAGATTGGCGAAACCCACGAGGGCGGCGCCACGATGGACTGGATGGAACAGGAACAGGAACGTGGCATCACCATCACCTCCGCGGCGACGACCTGCTTCTGGTTGAACCACCAGATCAACATCATCGACACCCCCGGCCACGTGGACTTCACCATCGAAGTCGAACGTTCCCTGCGCGTGCTCGACGGTGCCGTGGCCGTGTTCGACGCCGTGGCCGGCGTGGAACCCCAGTCCGAAACCGTGTGGCGTCAGGCCAACCGTTACGGCGTGCCCCGTATCTGCTTCATCAACAAGATGGACCGTATCGGCGCCAACTTCTTCCGCAGCGTCCAGATGATCCAGGATCGTCTGAAGGCGAAGCCCGTTTGCCTCCAGATTCCGATCGGGTCTGAAGACAAGTTCGAAGGCGTCATCGACCTCATTCAGGGCCGCGCCGTCCGCTTCGACAAGGAAACCAAGGGCCTCGAAGTCATCTACGGCGAAATCCCGGATGAACTGAAGGACCTGTACGAAGAAAAGCGCTTCGAAATGATGGAAGCGGTCGCCGAGGAAGACGAGGAACTGATGATGAAGTACCTTGATGGTCACGAACTGACCGTCGAGGAAATCAATTCCTGCATCCGCAAGGGCACCATCCGTCAGAGCCTCGTGCCCGTCCTGTGCGGCACCGCGTTCCGCAACATCGGCGTGCAGCCGCTGCTCGACGCGGTCGTCAACTACCTGCCGTCTCCTCTGGACATCCCCCAGATGATCGGCCACAACCCCGACACCAACGAAGAAATCGTCTGCCCCAGCTCCGACAAGGAACCGCTCGCCGGTCTCGTCTTCAAGCTGGCTTCCGACCCCTTCGTCGGGCATCTGGCCTTCTTCCGCGTCTATTCCGGCGTGATCGAAGCCGGTACGACCCTGTACAACTCCAACACCGGCAAGAAGGAACGCCTTGGCCGCCTGCTCCGCATGCACGCCAACAAGCGTGAGGACATCAAGGCCGCCGGCGCCGGCGACATCGTCGCGCTCGTGGGCATGAAGCTGGCTTCCACCGGCGACACCATCTGCGACGAAAAGCGTCCCGTCGTGCTCGAATCCCTCGATATTCCGGAACCGGTTATCGAAGTGGCCATCGAGCCCAAGACGAAGACCGACCGCGACGCCCTCTCCGCCGCCCTCAACAAGCTGGCGAAGGAAGACCCGTCCTTCCGCGTGAAGGGCAACGAAGAAACCGGCCAGACCCTCATCGCGGGCATGGGCGAACTGCATCTGGACATCATCGTCGACCGTCTCGTTCGCGAATTCAACGTGAACGCGAACGTGGGCAAGCCTCAGGTTGCCTACCGCGAAACGATTTCCAAGCCCAGCAAGTCCGACCTCAAGTACGCCAAGCAGTCCGGCGGCCGCGGCCAGTACGGTCACTGCGTGATCGAAATCGAACCCAACCCCGAAAAGGGGTACGAGTTCGTCAACTCGATCACCGGCGGCGTGATTCCGAAGGAATACATTCCTTCCATCGACAAGGGTATTCAGGACGCCCTGAAATCCGGTGTGCTCGCTGGCTTCCCGGTTGTGGACGTGAAGGTCAATCTGGTCTTCGGTTCCTACCACGAAGTCGACTCCTCCGAACAGGCCTTCTATGTAGCCGGTTCGATGGCCATCAAGGACGCCATGCAGAAGGCGACTCCCGCCCTGCTTGAGCCCTTCATGGACGTTGAAGTGGTGACGCCCGACGATTACCTCGGCGACGTCATGGGCGACCTCAACGGTCGTCGCGGCCGCGTCCAGTCCATGGAAGCCCGCGCCGGCGCTCAGGTCATCCGCGCTCAGGTCCCGCTGTCCGAAATGTTCGGCTACGCCACGGACCTCCGCTCCCGTACCCAGGGTCGCGCGACCTTCACGATGCAGTTCCACCACTACGAAAAGGTGCCGAACGCCATCGCCGAAGAAGTCTGCAAGAAGACCGCCAACTAAGAAAAAAGGCATGCCTCCGGCGGCCGGGGGGCATGATGCCCCCCGGACCCCCTCGGCGCGGCCTTTGACGACAAAACGCCCCGAACGAAATTCGTTCGGGGCGTTTTGTCGTCAAAGGCCGCTTGGCGCCTGCAAGGTATTCCTTGAAGGGATGTCTGGGGGCGCACAAACGTTTTTTCTGGGGGGAGTCATTCCCATTCCGCTTTCCCGCCGTTTTTCCCATAGGAGGAACATTGGTTTTCCTCAGCAGGAACAATCGAGAGTGGGGATTCGATAACGTCGAAAATCTTTGAAGAGCGGGGTGGGGTTTGGGGAGGGGAGAGAAACTTTCTCTAGAAAGTTTCTCTCCCCTCCCCAATCTTTTCTTAGCGCTTCCGCCTTTTGACGGAGTGCTTCTCAGGCGCGGGAGCGGTGACTTGGGGCTCGTCTTCGGGTTCGGGCGGGAGCGGCGGCGGGTTGGGCGTGCCGAGGTGCTTGAGGAAGAAGGCTACGGCTTCGGCGGCCATCTTGTCCTGTACCGCTTCTCGTCGGGAGGCCTCCACGGCGAGGCACATTTCGGGGAGTGTCTGTTTGAGGTTGTCCCCGCAGGAAGACATCAGGGCGGCGGCGTTCGCGTTGGGGAGCATCCCGAGCTGAGGAGGCTGCGGCATGGCGCTCAGAAGGCGTTCGGCATGCTGGAGCGTGTAGAGGTGGCTTTTCTCCGCACGGAGCAGGAGCAGCGGAATACGGATGCGCGACAGGCTGCTCTGGGTGAACATCATAGGATAGTAGGGAGAGACGGCGGCGACGGCGCGTACGCGGCGATCCCGGTAGGCCGTGTTGAGCTTGGGGGTGGCGGCGAAGACGTCCATGCGCTGCCGGGCCCACGGCGTACAGTAGGGGTCCGGTGAGTCTTCCTTGCCCGCACAGTAGATGGGCCAGCCCGTGGCGTCCAGCCGCGCTCCGGCGAGGAGCAGGGCCGCCGTGCCGCCCGGACCGACGCCGAGGACGCCGATGCGCTGGGGATCGACCATCGGGGCCATTTCCGGGTGGCTCAGGGCAAGGTCCAGCGTCAGCGTGAGCTGTCCGGCCCGGTTCGTCGCCTGCGCGGCGGTGAAGAGGGTGTCCATGCCGTCCACGTTGTCGCCGGGATGGGTGGGAGCGACCACGACGAAACCGTTGCGGGCCAGCTCCGCCGCCAGTTGATGCAGGGAAAAGCGGGAACCGGCGACGTCGTGGGACAGCACGATCAGCGGGTGCCGGCCTTCGAGCGGCGGCCTGCCGCGCGCCGCCGAGAAACTCCAGTCCCCGTAGTCCACCTGAAACGGCGAGGAATGGGTGGGGTACCAGACGGCGAGGTCCAGCCGCACGGCGGTGGTCGGGTCCCAGATGCCCAGCGTCTTGAAGCCCGGCTGAATGCTCGGCGCGGCGAAGGCCGGACAGCTCAGGGCGAGCAACAGAATAAAGAGAAAAATGAAACGGCGCGTCACGATGGCTCCGAGCGTTCGTCAAGGATGGTTGCGGGAAAAGACGGAAGGCGCACCTCCGTCGTGTCGGGCACCCTACCGTGAATGCGGGGAAAAGGGAATTGCGCCGGATGCCGGGGGAAGGCCCGGCCCCTTTCTTCTTCTTCTTCTTCTTCTTTACCTTTCGCCGGAGAGTGAACAGGGGGTGGAATAAGGAATTGGCCGGAGCGGGGCGGCGCCGTTTTCTCTGGATATGTCGGCTCTGCCGTGCGTCGCCTGTTCTTCCCCCTTGTCATCTTTTCCTTTCAGTGGAGGAACACCGACTTTCCTCCACAGGAAAAACCGGGAGCGGGGACTCGATACGGTCAAAAGTCTTTGAGGAGGATGGGGTGGACGCGAGCCGCGTTGGCAGGTTTGGGGAAGGGGAGCTTTCTGGAGGAAGTTTCCCCTCCCCGATTTTTGATGGCTCTGTCATGGGATGCGGTTGTTTTATTTCCGCAGCATGCTGAAAATACGGACTGTTATCCAGTTTTTCGTTGGCGGACTCCATGATTGAGGCATTTCATTGGGTCTTCCTTTGGCATTTCGAGCAATAAAGCCTCAACCATTTATGACGCAGCCTTTTTTATTTCCCCTCCAGATACCGCCGGAACAGACGGACGGAGGGACGCGAGAAGACGTCGAAGTCCGCCGTCAGCTCAAGGCCGGGTACGACGGCCCGGACCACGGGGATTTCCAGATCGTCCCGCGTCAGGTCCACGTAGACGGGGACGTGTCCGTGGGAAATGAGCACGGCCTCCAGCAGACGCAGGTTCCGGGCGGGCGAATCGAGACGATACTCGGGCAGGTCTTCGAGACGCCGTTGTGCGAGCCCCGCCGGAACGGGCGCGGACGCCGGACCATTGGGGTACGGGTAGGGCGTTTCGGTCAGGGCGGAGAGCAGCGCGCCGGGACCGGAAAGCCCCGCGCCCGCGCCGCGGACTACGGAACCGTCGCTTCCGGTTACGAAACTCTGATAGCAGGGCACGCCGAATTCGGTGGTCATGTCCCGGAACCAGACGTGGATGCCCCGGCGGGCGTAGTCCGCAAGCAGGACGGCGAGGGGATGATCGCCGTGCGCTTCGAGCGTGAAGCACTGGTCGCGCCGCCACGGGACCGTGGCTTCGGCGTCGCGTTCGAGGATTTCGGTGAGCGCGCCGACCTTGGCTTCGTCGAGGGTGTTGCCGGAGGCCATGCCCGTCGAACCGGGAGAGAGGAACAGGGCGGGTTCGTCGAGATTGCAGAACAAGCCCACGGCCTGCACCGGAACCAGCACCGCGTCTCCGGCGGCGTCGCGGCCCTCCATCCAGTAGAGGGACTGTTCGCGGTACGCGGCGTCGATGGGCAGGCTGCGCGGGTCCAGCGCCCTGCGGCCCTGTGCGAGCAGATCGGCGTGGCTGGCCCGGATCAGCGGGCAGGGGTGGAGGCGGTCGGTGATCGCGTTTCCGTCCACGGAAAGGTAGGCCGAGGCGCGTTCGACCATCTCCATCGAATAGGAGGCGCGGGCCGTGGCGATGGAAACGCCGCGTCCCCATGTGGTGGCTTCGCCTTGCAGGGTGTAGTCGAGCCCGCCGCAGCGGACCGCGATGTCCACGTTCCAGTTCCGCAGCAGGCCCACCGGAGCCAGCGAGGATTCATGCCGCATTTCCGTGCCCGCGATGACGCCGCAGGTCGCCAGCGAGGACAGTGCTTCCGCCGCCGTGTTCTGGGCCGGGGGGCGCGTCCAGACGGGCTGTCCGGGCACGGCGAGTTCGGCGTGGACGTCCGCCGCCGTGCGTCCGGGCTCGGGAACGGCGGCGTCGCGTACATACTCGGGCAGGGGACGTTCGACGTCGTCGGGATGGGGCAGCGGATGGTGGTTGGACAGGTTGCCCTCGAACAGGGCGTTCCATGCCGCGAGCGTTTCCCGTTCGCGCCGTCCGGCTTCCGAAAGGCTTTTCCGGGCGAAGCCGAGGTAGGGCAGGGGGGTGACGGCCTCCAGCCGTTCCAGTCCGGCGTCGTCGGCGTCCTCCAGAAGCGCGGCGAAGGCCGTATGCAGGAACCCCGTCTCGCGGAGCAGGGCCATCAGTACGGGGCGTTCTGGATCGCGCAGGGAGGCCGCCTCGTCCGGCGTCATGGCGGCGATGCGGCGGAGCAGGTGGCGGTGGAGGAATTCGTCGAGCGGCGCGGCCTCAAGGCGGGCGAGGGCGTCCTCGAAAGACAGGTCTTCCGGCGGCTCGCAGGAAAAATAGCCGGTCATGGATTCGGTGGAGGCGTGGGCGTAACGGTAGGGGAGCGTGGATGTCGGCATGGGAATCCTCAAAAAAGAAGTGAAATCGGCTTGCGCTACGTTGCCCAAAACGGCAAGAAAAGGCAAACTGGCGGGAGCCCGGAATGCGGGGCGCGCCGTTCAGGCGTCTCCGAAAAGGGCGGGAAACGGGCCGACTTGTCGCCGGCAGGCGGTGACGGGTCTTGACATTTCTGTCCATATGGATAAAAGAGTTCGTTTCTTACGTAAAAAATCGCGCTCCGGCGCGCAGGAGGTTATCATGAGCGACGAAAAAACCCTCGTGGGTGCCGTCAAGACTGAGCAGGGCGTTGAAATCAAGGGGATGCTGGTGCAGCCCATCATTGATAAGTGCGAAGGCTGCGACCGCGTGCGCTCCTTTGAAGAGCAGAAGTTCTGCAGCAGCTACCCGAATCCCGCCAAGAAGTGGTTTGACGGTCGTTGCAACTTCGCCACCCACGTGAAGACGGAAGGCGGCAAGTCCGCGAAGGTCAACCCGTTGAAGGCGTCCAAGCGTGCCGCGAAGGGCCGTTAAGCCGCACGGGGTTTGCTGCGGGCCTTTGCCCGCGTCCGTATTTTTTTCCGGGAACGTCCGTCAGGATCGGTCCCGCAGGGAAGGGGGAGGCGTCGTCTTCCCCCTTCCTGTTTTTTGAAGTCGAACCGCGAGGAACAGCATGGAAAATGATTCCCGGCTTATCGAGGCCATCGGCAGGCAGCGGGACAAGATCATCGAGTATCAGACCCGCATGACCGAAATTCCGGCTCTCGGGCCGGAAAACGGCGGCACGGGCGAAATGAAGAAGGCGCTCTATCTGGAAGAGGTGTTGCGCGGGATCGGCGTGACCGACATCCTGCGCATCGACGCCCCCGACGCGCGCGTGCCCGACGGCGTGCGTCCCAATGTGGTCGCCCGCATTCCCGGCGCGTCTCCGCGTCGGCTCTGGATTCTGGGTCACATGGACGTGGTGCCTCCGGGAGAATTGTCTTACTGGAAGACCGATCCGTGGAAGGTCGTCGTGGACGGGGACAAAATCCGCGGGCGCGGGGTCGAAGACAACCAGCAGGCCATCGTCTGCGGGCTGCTCATCGCGCAGGAGCTCAAGGCGCAGGGCATCACGCCCGATCTGTCCCTCGGCCTGATCTTCGTTTCGGACGAGGAAACCTCCAGCCGGTACGGCATCCATTACATCCTGAAACACCATCCCGAGCTGTTCGGTGCGGACGACTTCGTGGTCGTGCCGGACTACGGCGTGGCGGACGGCTCGTCCATCGAGATTTCCGAGAAGGGGCAGCTCTGGATTCGGGTGGAAGTGCTCGGGCGGCAGTGTCATGCCTCACGTCCGCATGAAGGGCGCAATGCGCTGGTCGCGGCTTCGGAGATGATCCTGCATGTGCGCGACCTCGAATCCCTGTATGCGGATGTGGACCCGCTTTTCCAGCCTCCGTGTTGCACCTTCGTGCCCACGCGGCACGAGGAGAACGTGCCGAACATCAATTCCCTGCCGGGCAAGGACGTGTTCTACATCGACTGCCGGATTCTGCCGGGCATCAGCCACGACGCGGTGCTGGCCTCGGTGCAGGAGATCATGGAGCCGATTGCGGAGCGTCACAGCGTGACGGTGGAGCTTTCCACGGTCACGAACGCGCCCGCCTCTCCGGCGACGTCGCCGGACAGTGAGGTGGTGCGGCGTCTTTCGGCGGGCATCCGGGAAATCTACGGCATCGAGCCTCACTGCGACGGCAGCGGAGGCGGGACCGTGGCCGTGGGGTTCCGCGACATGGGCATCCCCGCCGCGGTCTGGGCCAGCGTCGTGCCCACCTACCACCTCGCCAACGAGTATTCCCTCATTTCCAAGACCATCGGTGACGCGCAGGTTCTTGCGCGGATGCTGTTCGACTAGCGAAGAGTGGGGAGGGGAAAGGGAACCCTTCTGAAGAAGGGCTCCCTTTCCCCTCCCCTTTCCTTCCGAAGACGTTCGGAAGGGTCGACGGAGGGACGGGCGGCCCCGACGGCTGGAACGTGCGCGGACGTCTCCCGGCGTCGCGTGGGGAAAGGCGGTTGGGGAATGGACGCGTTCGGGCGTGATGTGGTGGACAGAGGATGCCTTTTGCCTTCTCCGCCGGTCGAAGGACTGGGCGGGAGAAGGGGAAGGGGCTTCTCGCGGGGAAGGTTCCTTCCCTCTACGTTTCCCAAGGAAAAAGTATGTTCGATTGTATAGTCGTAGGCGCGGGGCACGCGGGTTGTGAAGCCGCCATGACGTTGTCCCGGTTCGGGCGGCGCGTGCTGCTGATCACGGGGAACGTGGACCGTATCGGTCATCTTTCGTGCAACCCGGCCATCGGCGGCCTCGCCAAGGGGCACATGGTCCGGGAGATCGACGCCCTCGGCGGCATGATGGGCCTGTGGGCGGACCGGGCGGGCATCCAGTTCCGCACTTTGAACGCCAGCAAGGGCCCCGCCGTGCGGGCCACGCGCGCGCAGATCGACCGCGACAGCTATATGGACGCGGTGAAGGCCACGCTGTTCGCCGAGCCGAACGTCACTCTTTGGCAGGACACCGTGGACGAGGTGCTGGAGAAGAACGGGCGCGTCGCCGGGGTCCGCACCGAGCTGGGGCAGACCTTCGAGGCCCCGCACGTCATCCTGACCACGGGCACCTTCCTGCGCGGGCTTATCCATGTGGGCCTCACCCATTTTTCCGGGGGCCGTCTCGGGGACGCCGCCGCCATGAAGCTGTCCGATTCGCTGCGGAAGCACGGGCTCACCCTCGGACGGCTCAAGACCGGCACCACGCCGCGCCTGTTGCGGTCGTCCATCGATTTTTCGCAAATGGAGGAGCAGCCCGGCGACGATCCGGCTCCGAGTTTCAGTTTCCACGGCCCGAAGCCCGGACAGCCGCAGGTGTCCTGCTACGTGACGTGGACCAACGAGCGGACGCACGACGCCATCCGTTCGGGCATGGACCGCTCTCCGCTGTTCACCGGGGTCATCGAAGGCACGGGCGCGCGCTACTGCCCCTCGGTCGAGGACAAGGTGGCCCGGTTCCCCGACCGCGACCGGCACCACGTATTCATCGAGCCGGAGGGGCTCAACGGGCAGGAGTGCTACGCCAACGGCATTTCCACCAGCCTCCCGCTGGACGTGCAGCTTGCCATGATCGCGAGCATCCCCGGCCTTGAGCACGCCAAAATGGTGCGGCCCGGCTACGCCATCGAATACGATTACGTGGACCCGGTGCAGCTTGAGCCTACCCTGGAAGCCAAGGTCCTGCCCGGCCTGTGGCTGGCGGGGCAGATCAACGGGACGTCCGGCTACGAAGAGGCGGCGGCGCAGGGCCTGTGGGCCGCCGTCAACGTGGGGTGCCGCCTGACGGGGCGGCCTCCGTTCCTGCCGGGCCGCGACAAGGCGTACATGGCCGTACTCGTGGACGACCTCGTTACGCGCGGGACCAAGGAACCTTATCGCATGTTCACGTCGCGGGCCGAATACCGTTTGCTGCTGCGCGAGGCCAATGCGGACGCGCGGCTGACGCCCCTCGGGCGGGACCTTGGGCTGGTGGGCGACGAGCAGTGGGCCGCGTTCCGGCGCAAGCAGGATGAGCTGGGCCGGTTGCTGGACCTGCTGCGGGAAGTCAGGGTTTCGCCGGACGCTTCGACCTGCGGCACGTTCCGCGAACTGGGCGAGGCCGTGCCCAACAAATCGCTGACCTTGGAGGAAGTGCTCCGCCGTCCGTCCATGACGCTGGAGCGGCTGGCGCGTTTCCATCCCGGCGTGACGGACTTCCCCGAAGAAGTCCGGCTGGAGGCGGAAACGTCCGTAAAGTACGCGGGCTATCTGGTCCGGCAGGACGAGCTGGTCAAACGCTCCGCGCGGCTGGAGGAAGTGCTCCTGCCCGCCGATCTGGCCTATGCCGCCGTTCCCGGCCTGTCCGCCGAGATTGTGGAAAAGCTCTGCGCCGTGCGTCCGCATACCCTCGGGCAGGCGGGCCGCATCTCCGGCGTGACCCCGGCGGCGCTCTCGTGTCTGGAAATCCATCTGAAAAAGATGGACCTGCTGCGTTAGCCATGCGGAAGCGTCCACTCGAAAGCCTGTTCGCCGGGCCGGACGGGGGAGTCCGGTTTCCCCGCGTGACTGCGCTGGTGGGAGCCGGAGGCAAGACGACCCTCATGTACGCCTTGGCGGATCGGATGGTGGCGTCGGGATTGGGGACGATCTGCACCACGACGACCAAATTGTTCCCGCCGGATGCGGGCGTGCCTCTGGTCCTGCTGGAAGGGGAAGGCGATCCCGCCGAAGCCGTCCGCAAGGCTTGGGGGTCGGCGTCCCGTATGGTGGTCGCATGGCGACGGCTGCCGGACGTGGGCAAGCTGGAAGGCGTGCCTCCCGAAACCGTGGACGCGCTGGCGGACGCGTTGCCGGAAGCGTGGTTGCTGGTGGAGGCCGACGGCGCGGCGCGCAAGCCGCTCAAGGCTCCGGCGGCGCACGAGCCCGTGTTTCCCCGGCGTCCGGGGTGTTGTGTGGCGGTCGTCGGGTTGGACGCCGTAGGCCGCCCGCTGGACGACGCGCACGTGCATCGTTCGGCGCTTGCCTGCGCGGTGACCGGGCAGGAGCCCGGCGGTCCGGTGACGCCCGGTACGCTGGCCCGGCTGGTCGCGCATCCCGAGGGGCTGTTCCGCGGCTGTCCTCCCTGCCGCCGTCTGGTGTTCGCCAACAAGGCGGACAGGCCCGGAGCGCCGGAGGCGGCGTTCGAGGCCGCGGCCCTGTCCTTGGCCCTTGCTCCGTCCGTGGAATGGTTCGCGGGCAGTGCGGCGCAGGGCTGGTGCGTGCCGTTGGCCGGGGAAGTCGCGGCGGATGCTTGGCATCCTGCCCTCACGTGATCTACCATAACGGAATGGAAAGCAGAGTGGCGAAACGATGGTTCGGGATGGGGGCGGCGTGCCGGTGCGCGTTGCTCGCCGGTCTGTGTCTGATGGTGCTGCTGCTTTCCGGCTGCGGCGTGACCTATATCACCGCCCCCAACTACGGGACGGGCGGTTCGCGGTACGACGGCTCCGTCGGCGCGCGCGTGGCGCAGACCGCGAAGTCGCAGATCGGCGCGCACTACCGGGCCGGGGGGACGACGCCGAGGGGCTTCGACTGTTCCGGCCTGATCTGGTGGGCCTACCGTCAGCACGGGGTCAACGTGCCCCGCGTGACCGATTCGCAGGCCAGAGCCGGGTATGAGGTCGGGCGGAGGAGCCCCATGCGTCCCGGCGACATTCTCGTTTTCGACACCAACCGGGGGCGCACCGGCCTGCATACCGGCGTGTACACCGGCAACGGGCGTTTCGTGCACAGCCCCACCAGCGGGAAGCGCGTCCGTGAGGACAGCCTGAATCAGGAATACTGGAAGAAGCGCCTCATCCGCATCCGTCGCATTGTACGATAGCGGTGAGGCGAAAAGAGTGGAGGGGGAAGGAGGGCCTTTCTGAAGAAAGGCCCTCCTTCCCCCTCCAAACCTCCC
>PPYF01103144.1_pt1 | contig 16640 bp, 17 predicted proteins | sample 1559871 | NCBI WGS metagenome assembly PPYF01 (sample SAMN08240021, study PRJNA423297) | Human gut metagenome, whole genome shotgun sequencing project.
CGACAAAAATCGCTGTATCCCAGTAAACACAAGGGATACAGCGATTTTTTCTTTTCTTAACTGTCAAAGATGGGATTTTGTCCAGCGGCACATTACACAAATATTTGTTGCGATTTTTAGTGGTTTTTACAATAATATTTTTCTTTTTAAATAATCCTATTATTTATTTTACATCTCTTCATTTTCCCCGAATATCGCTTTCAGCACCGCTGAGAATACTCCCGCAACAGGCCATATAATCCAACTTCTTCCCCAATCAAATGTATACAGACTATATCCGAGATACACTGCCGTCACCAGTGGCCAATAGATGGCAGCCCATTTTTCTGTTTTCCTCTCTATCTTTTTGGCTTTCGCCGTATATTCCCCTTCCTGCAGCAATCTGTCGTATGTCTCTCTGACCATGCACACCTGAATCAAAAGATAGACTGCAACAACAACAATCATAAATAAAAAAACAATTCCTGTCACTAACAGGTAATCCGGAAGTCCAAACGCCCCCATCACAATAAGTGGAAGAATTGATATGATGCATAGACTGACACCAATGACAATTCCCATTGTATAACGTTCCGAATACCCTTGTTTTTTCTCTTTGATAATTCCGGTGACGCCGTATTCCAACTCAATGATTTCTGTATCAATATACTGGTACTTTTCCATTTTCATTCCGGTTGTGATAAAAAGAGCGACTGCCGGAATCACCAACAAAATTAATGCAGCAATTCCTAAGCCTCCTGCCACATCTTCACTGATTCCGATCTTTCCGTATTCCGCCATACCTGCCAAATAAATTAATATCACCGGACTCAAAATACACAAAACAACGCCCACTCCGATTCTCTTTGCCGCACACCGTCTATCCTTTATATATTCCTTCGCCTCCTCCAGAGAAATTTTATAAATGGTTTCACCGCCTGCCGCTTTCTCCACCGTCTCCTCTACAAAAATTTCTGCCTTTTGTGTTTCTTCTATATCATCTCTCAACAGATAATCCGTACTCACGCCAAACACTTGACTCAGCAACAGAATTTTACTCAGGTCCGGAATAGAAGCGCTGCTCTCCCACTTCGACACAGACTGTCTCGACACGTGAATCTTCTCAGCAAGTTCCTCCTGCGACCAACCATTTTTCTTTCTCAGCTCCATAATCTTTTCCGCTAAAATCATATTATCTCTCCTCCTGTATTGAATTTATACCACAACTCTAATCCATTTTCCAGTTGCAATCTACCAACTCCCCTTGAAAATGTGTCAACCGGCAGTTGCAAATCCCGAAAACACGCCACTTCCTGCTGTCATACATTCGCCGCATCCCACATAAGATACTAAAAACGCTCTGGAGTCTTTTATGAAACAGAAAAAATATTACGTATCTCTTCTTTCATTTTTTCTCGCCATCACCATCTTTCTCACCAGTTGTTCTTCTCCCTCCATTCCGACAAATGCGAATACTGCATTTCAAAATTTTACCCGAAATCTGTTTGAGCAAGATGTCGTTTCCACAACAATCGGTCTGCACTATACCTTGCAAAATCCAGAATCCTACGGTATCAAAGAAATTCCGATTACATATGGTTCCTTCGATGTAGATGAAACCGCTTCCTACGCAGCTCTTGAAAACTGTAGTGCGGTGCTCGATAAATTTTCCTATGATACTCTGTCGAAAGAAAATCAAATCACATACGATGTCCTTTCTTCTTATCTGGATACTGCAAAAAAAGGGATTCCGTACAGTCTCTACGAAGAACCACTCAGTCCGGTCACCGGCATTCAGGCACAACTTCCAGTTCTGCTCGCTGAGTATCAATTTTTTTCTGCAAAAGATATCGAAACCTATTTAGCCCTCCTTAAGACGACACCGCAATACTTTGATTCCCTCATTCAGTTTGAACAGAAAAAATCCGATGCCGGATTGTTCATGGCAGATTACACCGTCGACTCCATTTTGGAACAATGCAACGCATTTCTTGCTATGGGAGATTCTAACTATCTACTATCCACGTTTGAAGAACGGCTCTCTGCGCTGGAAAATCTGACTGCGGAACAGAAACAAAGTTATATCAGCAAAAATCATGAACTTCTTTCTTCTTCGATTTTGCCCGCCTACGAGCACCTTGTGTCTGCACTCACTAAGCTCAAAGGCTCTGGTAAAAATACGAAAGGTCTCTGCAACTTGCCAAATGGAAAAGATTACTATGCTTATCTTGTTTCCCGCGACACAGGTTCTCCGCATACGGTAGAAGAAATTCAAAAACGAATCTATGCTCAGATTAGCTCCGACCTCATTGATATGCAGACAGTTGCCGCCAAAAATCCAACTCTCTCTCAGGAGACTTCCGCCACTTACGACGTTCCGCCATCTGCCATCATACAGGATTTGGAGCAAAATATTACCGATGCATTTCCAAAACCTGCAAATGTCACCACTCGGATTAAATACGTCCCAGACGCACTGGAACCATACTTAAGTCCCGCATTTTACATGATACCTTCCATCGACAATACTTCCGAAAATGTCATCTATATCAATCAGGCTCATACCATGGAAGATATTCGCCTGTTTACGACACTGGCGCACGAAGGCTATCCGGGGCATCTCTATCAGACTACCTACTATGCCAATACCAATCCGGACCCACTCCGAAATCTTTTAAATTTCAGCGGTTACGTGGAAGGCTGGGCAACCTACGCTGAAATGTGCTCCTATTATCTGAGTTCTTTGGAAAAACCGTACGCTACGCTACTGCAGAAAAACAGTTCTGTCCTCCTCGGGCTTTATGCGGCTGCCGACATAGGTATTCATTACGACAACTGGAGTCTTGCACAGACCACTCAGTTTTTTACTTCTTACGGAATCAAAGATGAGAAGGCAATTCGAGAAATTTATGAGTTGATTATCTCTGATCCTGCCAATTATTTAAAATATTATGTAGGATATGTAGAAATTTTAGATTTGAAAAAAGCGTCACTCAAAAAGAAGAAAGAAAAGTTCTCACAAAAAAAATTCCATAAATCGATATTGGATATTGGTCCCGCTCCGTTTGATGTAGTGGAAAAATGGTTGTGATCTGCATACAATATAGCAATACCATTATGAAAGAAAGGGAATTTATGTATATCCTTTTTAGTATTTTCATCATCATATTACTGTTTTTCTTTGTAATCAATCACTCTCGAAAAAAATGTATTATACGTAAAATCTGCTGTATGACACTGGAAGAAAAATGTAATTTGCTAAATGCGATCATTGAACCGATGGGATTTTCCTATCTGGCTGATCAGGACATTTTTACTTCCACACGTGATGCCTGGCAGCGCAAAATGGGATATCAGTCACTTTATAACCGAGGCGCTGTCCATTTTAATATGGTGTTCGACTATCTTCCGGTCTACTTTGACTACAACGATAAAACCTGGATGATTCAGCTCTGGAAAGGACAATACGGAGTCAACACCGGAGGGGAAATCGGCGTATACCATGCAGACCACATTGTCTCACGAGAACAGCTTGACACCACATTATTCCAGGCGGTCGACGATCCGGATATGTTAAAAATGTCAATGGAGCTGATGCGAGATGGGAAATGTGTTTTTCGGCTGACCTGCGTTCATTGGTGGCTCACCGGATTTTCTATGGGGTTATTTTCATGGCCAAAACAGCTCTCCCTGAATGCCTCCATCACCTTTCCAGACTGTGCAATGATGAATGCATTTATTGAAGGGCTCCTAAAACAGTCTTACTGTCGATGTGACCTCACCATCTGCGGACTGACATTGACTTTTGACATGAAACCTCTTTGCCGCCATAAAAATTGTCTGCAAAAATTAGCTGCCTGGTTCTCTCAATGGAAAAACCGTATGTTTTGTCGGCTCTTTTTATTTGCTACTCGACCATTTTGTCTTTCTTTAGATCGGCTTCTCTATCTTTACTATTTTCTTCCGTTTGCATTTCGAAAGACAATGTATGTTCGTGGCTACAAACGAAAATATATTCGCCGTTGTGGCTGTAGGAGGCAATAATTATGGGATATGAAGCAAGAATTTCAAAAGCATTTGAGGGGGCCTTAAAGCTCCCTCTCAGTGACAATTCTAAGTATGTTCTGTTCAGTGACTGCCACCGGGGAGTTGGCACTTCCAATGATAATTTTCTAAAAAACCAGCATTTATATTTTGCAGCCTTACAACACTATTACCAAAATAATTTTACCTATATTGAATTGGGCGATGGGGATGAACTTTGGGAAAACCGATCCTTTGACCGGATTCTTGAAATACACAGCAATGTTTTTTGGATTCTGTCCCAGTTCTACTATCAAAAACGGCTGTATTTGATCTACGGCAACCATGATATTGTAAAACAGAATTCCTCTTTTGCCACCTTGAAATGTAAGGCTTATTATTGCGATGCAACCCAATGTTACCTTCCGTTATTTCCAGGTATTACGTTTCAATCTGGAATTATTCTCTGGGATAAAAATCATAAAAAAGACATTTATCTCACTCACGGACACCAAGCTGATTTTTTTAACAGCACCCTTTGGAAAACAGCTCGTTTTCTTGTACGTTATGTCTGGGGTCCACTGGAACAAATCGGTTTTTCCAATCCAACCAGTGCCGCACGCAATCACACAAAAAAGCAGAAAATCGAAGAACGGCTTACCCGATGGGCAAAAAACGAAAATCATATCCTCATTACAGGACATACCCACCGCCCGATGCTCGGCACAAAAGATTCCCCTTATTTTAATACCGGCAGCTGCGTGCACCCACGGTGTATCACCTGTATCGAAATTGAACACCGATGTCTGACGCTCGTGAAATGGTGCCTGGATATCCACGAAGATATGAGTCTGTATGTCTCACGAGAAGAATTAGCCGGACCAATTTGCGTGGATGAATATTAATTGGGGACGTAGTAAATCTCAAAAAGGGACAGGGCAAAGTGCAAAAAAGGGACGTAGTAAAATTCAATTTTACTACGTCCCCAATTGTTATAAATTTATATTCCCGCTCTTACCGGATGCGCTCAATCTTGACATTGCACGTGCCAAGGATGCAGAAGAAATATGGTATTCCTGTATGCTTTGTTTCTGTCTGAGTTGTTCTTCTGCACGCTCTTTTGCTTCCTGTGCTCTTTTTACGTCAATCTCTTCCGGACGTTCTGCTGTATCTACAAGCACATAAACTCGTCCGTGAGATACTCGTGCAAACCCGCTTCCGACAATCGCAATCTGCCATGTACCATCTGGCATCTTAATCTTCAATTCTCCGCAATCAATTGCCATGATCACGCTCTCATGATGTGCCAGCACTTCCCGCTGTCCATCCAGTGCCGGAATAATCACTCCGGTACACGGACCATCATAAAAGAGATGGTCACTGGCAATTAATCTGATACTAAATGTAGTTTCCATAACACTCAGCTCCTTTTAATGTTCCATTGACTTTGCTTTTTCAATCACATCATCAATTGTACCGACATTAAAAAATGCAGCTTCCGGATACTGATCCATCTCACCATCAATGATTGCTTTAAATCCGCGGATTGTCTCTTTTAATGGAACATATCTTCCCGGAATTCCTGTAAAGTTTTCCGCTACAAAGAATGGCTGAGATAAAAATCTCTGTACCTTTCTTGCCCGGTAAACAGTTGTCTTATCTTCTTCTGATAACTCTTCCATACCTAAGATGGAAATGATATCCTGAAGTTCTTTATATTTCTGCAAGATAGCCTGTACGTTTCTTGCCACTTCATAGTGTTCTTCTCCCACAACATCTGCTTCCAGAATACGAGAGTTTGATTCGAGCGGATCTACCGCCGGGTAAATTCCCTGTTCTACAATCTTTCTTGACAATACAGTTGTCGCATCCAAGTGGGCAAATGTTGTCGCCGGAGCCGGGTCAGTCAAGTCATCAGCCGGCACATAAACAGCCTGTACAGATGTTACAGAACCATTTTTTGTAGACGCGATTCTCTCCTGCAGTTCACCGACTTCATTTGCAAGAGTCGGCTGATATCCTACTGCTGAAGGCATACGTCCAAGAAGCGCGGAAACTTCTGAACCAGCTTGTACGAAACGGAAAATATTATCAATAAATAACAATACGTTCTGATGTTGTTCATCACGGAAATATTCTGCCATGGTAAGCCCTGTCTCAGCCACACGCATACGCGATCCAGGCGGCTCGTTCATCTGACCGAACACCAAAGCAGTCTTGTCAAGAACCCCTGACTCTTTCATCTCCGACCACAAGTCATTTCCTTCTCTGGAACGTTCTCCTACTCCGGTAAAGATAGAATATCCTCCATGCTCTGTTGCGATATTACGAATCAATTCCTGAATCAACACGGTCTTACCTACACCGGCACCACCGAACAGACCAATCTTACCACCTTTTGCATATGGAGCCAAAAGGTCGATAACTTTGATACCTGTCTCCAAAATTTCTACTACAGGACTTTGTTCTTCAAATGTAGGAGCATCTCTGTGAATTACCCAATGCTCTTCATTCTCCAAAGACTCACCGCCATCAATTGTATCTCCAAGAACGTTAAATAAACGCCCCAATGTCTTATCTCCTACAGGTACTTTAATCCCTGATCCGGTTGCAGTTACTTCCATATCTCTGCTCAATCCTTCACTGGCATTCAGCATGATACAACGTACTGTATTATTTCCAATGTGCTGTGCAACTTCCATCACGCAGCGTTTTCCATTGTTATCTACTTCCAACGCATCTTTGATATATGGAATATCATTATTTTCAAATTCCACGTCAACGACAGGTCCCATAACCTGTACGATTTTCCCTTTATTCATGCGTTTGCAACCTCCCTTCTGTTATTTTGCTTTCTTCTTTTTCTGTGCTTTCGCACCACTGATTACCTCTGTGATCTCCTGCGTAATGGCAGCCTGTCTCACTCGGTTAAATTCGATATTCAGATTACGCAAAATTTCTTTTGCACTCTTTGTCGCACCATCCATTGCCATCATTCTTGAATTCTGTTCACTGCAGAACGACTCAACAAGTGATCCGTAAATAAATCCAGTCACATAATTCGGAATGATACAATCCAATACATCCTTTGGTGTCGGAAGCATCGGAATCTCATCGAGCTGAATTCCCGCCGGAACCTCACAAAATGCTCCCGGCTGAAGTGGAAGCAGCTGCTTTGTCTCAGCCACCATCTCCACGGCATTCTCCATTCTTGTATAAATAATATGCACCTCATCCAATTCTTTTCGATTGAATAAATCTAACATCTTCTCAGCAATCACTCTTGCGCGGTGCATCGTTGGCTTTTGCACTGTGTATTTAAAAGAAGTATCTACATCCACATTTTTCTTTTGGAAATAACTTCTTCCAAGCTGTCCCAGCACAAACAACTCATTATGTCCCGGCTTATCTAAAAACTCCTGAGCCAGCTTGATAACATTATGGTTATATCCTCCTGCAAGACCTTTATCTGCCGTTACCACAATATAGCCTTTCTTTCTGTCAGCTTCTTTTATCTCCGGGCGCTCATCAAAATACTGATGTTCGATCCCACCCTGCATATGTCCAAGAATACCGGCAATCATGATTTGCAATGTATAAAAATACGGCTCTGTCTCTTCCAAATTCTTTTTCGCTTTCTGTAAATTAGAAGAGGCAATCATATGCATAGCACTTGTGATCTTCATCGTATCTTTTATACTTTTCATTCTGCTTTGCAGCTCTCTTGTATTTGCCATACTAACACCTGCTCTTGAATTCTTTTGCTAACTCTACAATTTTATCAATTAATTCGTCGGACAATACTTTCTTTTCTTCAATTTCATTTACAATCTCTGCATGTTCTATTTCAAAGAAATTCAGCATATCCTTCTGGAAATCTTTGATTTTTGAAATCTCTACATCAACCAATACTTTATGTGTTGCCACGCACAACGTGATAACCTGTTCATGTAAACTCATTGGATGACACAGTGGTTGTTTTAACAGTTCCATCAAACCTTTACCATATTGTAACTGCTCTTTTGTTGCTGCATCCAAATCCGAACTAAACTGTGTAAACACTTCCATCTCACGGAACTGTGCAAGGTCGATACGGATACTTCCGGCAACTTTTTTCATTGCCTTTGTCTGTGCTGCTCCACCTACACGCGATACAGAAAGACCTACATTGACCGCCGGTCTCATACCTGCAAAAAACAAATCACTCTCAAGGAAAATCTGTCCGTCTGTAATAGAAATTACGTTAGTAGGAATATACGCAGAAACATCTCCTGCCTGTGTCTCAATAATCGGAAGTGCGGTAATCGAACCACCACCAAGCTCATCACTCAATCTGCTGGAACGTTCCAACAATCTTGAATGCAAGTAAAATACATCTCCAGGATATGCCTCACGTCCAGGAGAACGTTCCAATAACAACGATAATGCACGATATGCAACTGCATGTTTTGATAAATCATCGTACACAATCAGTACATCTTTCCCTTTGTGCATAAAATACTCTGCAAGCGCTGTTCCTGAGTACGGCGCAATATATTGTAACGGTGCAGAATCACTCGCTGTCGCAGATACAACAATCGAATAATCCATGGCATCATTTTTTGTAAGAGTTGATACAATTTTTGCAATTGTAGATGCTTTCTGTCCGATTGCAACATAAATACAGATAACATCTTTTCCTTTTTGGTTGATGATCGTATCTGTTGCAATAGATGTCTTACCTGTCTGTCTGTCACCGATAATCAACTCTCTCTGTCCACGTCCAATCGGGAACATAGAGTCAATTGCCAGGATTCCTGTCTCAAGCGGAACACTGACTGATTTACGATCAATAATTCCAGGTGCCTCTTGTTCAATCGGACGGTATCCGTCAGAAGGAATATCTCCTTTTCCATCAATTGGTGCTCCCAGAGCATCCACAACTCTTCCTAAGTATGCATCTCCAACCGGAATTCCGGCTTTCTTTCCTGTTCTTGTTACCTTTGTACCTTCTTTGATTCCTGTGTCTTTTCCAAGTAAAATGACACCGATCTCATTTCTTCTGATATCCTGAACCATACCTTTTACGCCTGTTTCAAAGATAACAATCTCTCCATACATTGCATGGTCAATTCCGTAAACAGTTGTAATTCCGTCACTGATCCAGATAACAGTTCCGACCTCCTGGTCTTTTGTTTCTAACTCATAATTTTCTATCTCGCTTTTCAAAATAGAAATAATTTCTTCTGAACTAATTGAGCTCACACTTTCACCTCCAGATCAATCTTAACTGGTTCATACGGCCACGCAGACTCCAGTCATATTCATAGTCTTTCACATGCAAAATAAATCCTCCGAGCAGCTTATCATCCTGTTCAAGCTGCCACTCTACTTCTTTTACATGATACTTTTTACATAAAAATGTTTTCATTTGCTCTAACTGCTGTTCACTAGGGCAATCCACATACGTAAGAACTGCCGGTAAAATTCCGTTCTGTTCGTTATAGTACTCTTTGTATGCGGAAAATATATCTTCAATTACTTCTACGCTATGGTAGTCGCATAAAATTTTCAGGAAATTTTTGATTTCCTTTTGAAATACTTTTTCTATAATGCTGTGTTTTACCTGAATTGGAATAATCGGACTCATCAGGGAGGTTCTAAGCTTTGGCACTTTCTTGAAAGCTTCTTCTGTCTCTTCTATGATCGTTTTGTCAATTCCTAACTCATAAAGAACTTTCGCATAATTAATTGCCGTTTGCGTCATTTTGCTCACCTACCTGGGATAAAAATTGTCCGTATAGTGCCTGATTTGCCGCCGCATTTTTCTGCTCTCCAAGCATTTTTGAAACTGCCACAAGTGCAAGATTTGCAACTTCTTTTTCCATGCCGCGCACTGCTTTTTCTCTGTCTAATTCCACAGTCTTTCTCGCATTGTCAATGATTTTTCCAGCCTGCTCATCTGCCTCTTTGACAATTCTTGAATATTCTTCCTGTGCTCTTGCCTTTGAATTTTCCACAATTCTCAAAGATTCGTCATGTGCATCATTCAACGAATTCTCATACTGAGCTTTCAACTGCATAGCATCCTGTTCCGTCTTTTTTGCAGTTTCAAGCTGAGTTTTGATCATTTCATCTCTTTTCTCAATGATTCCCATAACCGGCTTATACAAAAACTTTCTCAGCAGCAAATACAGTACCAATATGTTAATAATGGTGATAACAAGGTTTGAAACACTTAAACTAAGCATCCTGATAACCTGCCTTCCTGTATATTATTTGTTAATATTCACACCGTTGTCTGATGCGTGAATTATAAAAATTATTTTAAGAATAAGATGATTAATAATGCGATAACGAAACCGTAAATAGCTGTTGCTTCGGCTAAGGCACATCCAAGTAAGAGTGATTTACTGATCTTACCTTCTGCTTCCGGCTGTCTTGCAATGGCATCTGCTGCTTTTCCTGTTGCGATACCAATACCGATTCCTGCTCCAATACCTGTTAAAACTGCAATACCTGCTCCAATTGCGATTAATGTTGACATAATAAATTCTCCTTTTCTTCTTGTGATTATTCCATTGCTTCTTTTATAAACAATGATGTTAAAAATACAAATACATACGCCTGAATCAATCCATCGAAAATATCGAAATAGAAACTAAACGGAATTGGTAAAAGAACCGGTAAAATAATTTTAATCAGTTCCATTACTACAAATGATCCTAAAACATTTCCGAAAAGACGCATACATAATGATAATGGCTTGATAAATATCTCCAAGATGTTGATCGGTGCGATGATAGGCATTGGCTCCGCAAAGCTCTTCACCCACTTCTTCAACCCTTTCTGTCGAAATCCTGCATACTCAATTAAGATGATACTCATAATTGCGAGTGCTGCAGTCACATTCAAGTCTTTTGTTGGCGGCTTAAATCCTAGAAGCCCTATCAAGTTAGCAATTCCAATATAAATGCCAACTGACATCAAATACGGAATGTATCTCTTTCCCTCTTTTCCAATAATATCTTCAAAAAAATGGTTCATTCCGCCAACTGCCGTCTCTAAAATAAGCTGTTTTTTACTTACACGTTCGAGCGACAGGTTCCTAACGAGGCAGATACATAGCAACGTGACGACTGCCATAATAATCCAGGTAACTACAACCGATTCTGAAATAGGAATACCTCCGAAAATCGGAATAGTAAATGCTGTCTCGCAGTTTAATTCTTCTAATAATTGCGTTCCTAAATTTTCCGTATCTATTCACTCCCTTTCCTCATTTTTCGTTCGACTTATTATACAACTTTGATTTTGAGATACAATCCGCAATCCGCGAATAATTTGACGAATATCGTTTGTTTTTTTCAGCAGTTTGTACATTGTATTTTTAGAAATGCGTGTATGGCTCATATTTTAATAACGATTCATCCCCCTACATTTCTGTTTTATTTATATACCGGAAGTAATCTTGCACCCTGAATAGGAAATTTACACACAACTGTTGTTGGGAATACACGGTAATATGCATTATCCACCTTCAAAAGTGTTTCGTTTCCACTCTTTATCTCTTCTACATAATGACCTCTTTCGGAAAGAAAGTTCATAATCTGCATTCTTCGATTCTCTACTGTCGTCCCCAATACGACAAAATCTATAAAAATCGACTGTTTTCTGTCTAAAAACGGATACAGCATATTGACCCCTTCCAAATACGGATTCCGAAAAATATTTTTCTTAAACTGCAGGAAATTGCTGACCATATTTTCCAGACTCTTATGAAACTCTGACTGCCACAATAGCCGGCAAACTTCATTTTCAGCTCCCAGTTGGATCATGCGTTCCTCTATCTTTTTCTGCTCTGCTACAGAAAAGATATCATGCATACATCCACTTTCTCTAAACAGCCATAAAAGACAGATAACATTCAAAGTCAGCGTTTCCCCCTCCAAAACCTCTTTCCGCACATGCTCTACAACCTGCATATACACCTTTGGATCACAGCGATATTCTCTTAAATTAACCCCGGCTGTGTAATAATACATGTCACACGCCAAGAGATTCGGTACCTCTTCAAGCACTCCATCTGCTTTCAGGTGCTCAACAATTTCTCTTTCTAGTGCCTGAGACTCTTTTTTCTTTTGTTTTCTTGTTTTTGACAATATTTCTTCTAATCTCTCACTCAATTGTTCCGCCGTCTCATCTTCCGATAAAAAACGTTCCAAAGACTGGGCCATTGCAATTGCTCGAATTACAGCACTTTTCGCCATGTCCATGTGAATACTTTCAAGTCCATTTAATCCCACAAGGGCGTATTGTTGCGCTAACGTATAATCTCTCATATTGAACCTCCTGTATCTTTGTTATTTTTATCCAAATTTTACATAGTTGTATTATAACATATAACAAAGAAAAAAATAGAGGAGTTAATAATTTCTGTAAACCATTAACTCCTCCATATCCTCAATTAGTTGCCAGCCATACACTTGCCATAATCCCGGCCAGCGTTGCAGCAAGTGCCCCGGCAAGTGTATATCTGGTCTTTCGCACTTTCGCCGCCATAAAATATACGCTCATCGTGTAAAATATTGTCTCTGTGCAGCTCATCATAATCGAAGCAATCAAACCAATTCTGGAATCCGTGCCATATTCTTTAAATATATCTAGTACCAACCCCGTTGCCGCCGAGGAAGAAAACATTCTCACAATCGCAAGCGGAACCAACTGTGATGGGAATCCAACATACGCCGTCATTTTCCCGATTATTTCCGACAAAAAATCCAAGAAGCCGGAAGCTCTCAATATTCCGACTGCCACCATAAGTCCGATTAACGTCGGCATAATTTTAATCACTGTAAAAAATCCGCTTTTTGCTCCCTTGATAAAGTCATCATATACATTCACTTTATTAAATACACCATAAGCAACAATTCCTAAAATAGTAACCGGAACAATAAAATCTGATAAATATAGAAGAAGCTTCATAAATTACTCCTGTTTTCGTAATCTATAAAATATATGTACTTCATTAGCTAAACATACTAAATCAATCACCTTCTCTGAGAAAATCCCTCAAATTATCAATAAATAATACAACTTCCGTTCCCGCTTTTCTTCTTATAGTTTCTTCTTTATTATGTAAAAATACATCGCAATCAGCAATAACGATGCCAGAATCCAAGCCGCCGGACTAGCCATACAGATTCCAAAATAGCTTTTATATCGTGAAGCAACAATTGCTGTTACACCTCTTCCCACAAGCTCCGCAATTCCCGCCATCATCGGAAGTAAACCAAATCCCATACCCTGAATTCCGTTTCGATATAAATTGACCACTGCCAAAGGGATAAAGAATACACCTACACATTTCAGATAAATATCTACAGAACCAAGGATATTTGTCAAATCTCCGGACAAGAACAATACCGTCAGGTGTTTCCCGACCGTAGCAATCAAAACTCCTGTCACGATTGCATATGCAAATGAAATCAATGTTGCTGACTTAAATCCCTCTCGAATACGTTTGATTTTTCCTGCTCCCACATTTTGCGCGGAATAGGTGGCAAGCGTCGTCCCCATAGCAACAAATGCCTGTGATACCAACTGCTCAATCTTACTTGCTGCTGTAAATGCAGCTACCATTGTAGAGCCGAGCACGTTCAACGCCGACTGTACCATCATTGTTCCAATCGCCGTGATTGAATACTGAAATGCCATAGGAAGTCCTATACTCAACTGAATTCTTGCCATTTTCCAATCCATTGTCCAGTCCTCACGATGCATCTTAAGCACCGGAACTGCCTTTATAATATACACAAGGCAAAGAATTCCTGATACTCCTTGTGAAATAACAGTCGCATACGCAGCTCCCGCAGCTCCCATATGAAACACGATAATAAATACCAAATCCAAGACAATATTAAGCAGTGCTGCCAAAATCAGAAAATACAACGGCACCTTACTGTTTCCAAGTGCACGCAAAATACTTGACAGCAGATTATAAAGCACCTGTGCCACAATCCCTGCACAGATAATCATAATATATTGATAGGCATCTGCAAAAATATCAGACGGTGTATTCATGAATGTCAAAAGCTTATGCATTCCCAGCATACTTATAATCGTAATCACAACCGAAATCACTCCCGACAGCACTGCTGCCATCGCAACCGTCTTTCGCATCCCTTTCATATCTCCCGCACCAAATCTTTGTGCAGTCATCACCGTAAAACCTGCAGTCAGTCCAATCAGACTTGTAATAATCAGAAACATAATCGTTCCCGTCGATCCGACTGCCGCCAATGCTTTTGTTCCAACAAACTTTCCAACTATGATCGTATCCGCCATACTGTAAAACTGCTGAAATACATTCCCTAAAAAGATTGGAACTGTAAAATTAAAAATCACTTTTGCAGGATTTCCTACTGTCATATCCCTTTCCATCAATATTCCCCCTCGTTAGTTCTTCTCTGCACAAATTGAGCGCAGCTTCAATCACCTTATCCATATCATAATATTTGTAGCTTCCCAAACGCCCTCCAAATATCACATTCCTCTCCTTCTTTGCAAGCTCCTGATACTGCTCAAACATCCGATTGTTCTGCTCATCATTTACCGGATAATACGGTTCCATTCCTACTTTCCATTCCAGCGAATACTCTCTTGAAATAACCGTTTTTTCCTGCATCCCAAACTCAAAATGCTTGTGCTCGATAATACGCGTATACGGAACCTCTCTTTCCGTATAATTCACAACTGCATTTCCCTGATAGTTGTCCGTATTCAATACTTCTGTCTCAAATCTTACCGAACGATACTGAAGCGCCCCCAACTGATAGGAAAAATACTCATCAATCATGCCTGTGAACACAGTCTTTTCTGCAATGTCCGGATTTTCCTTGATAAAAGAAAAATAGTCCGTATCGGTCTTCACCGGGATCCCATCCAGCATCTTTTCCACGATTCTTGTGTATCCGCCAATCGGAATTCCCTGAAAACGGTCATTAAAATAATTGTTGTCATAGGTAAAACGCACCGGCAAACGGCGAATAATAAATGCCGGAAGTTCCTTACACTCTCTTCCCCACTGTTTTTCGGTGTATCCCTTTACCAGTTTTTCAAACACATCTTTTCCGACAAGAGACAGTCCCTGCTCCTCTAGATTCTTTGGCTCTGTAATTCCCGTCTCAGCCACCTGCTGCGCAATCTTTTCTTTCGCCTCCTGTGGCGTTTTGATCCCCCACATTTTGCTAAATGTATTCATATTAAACGGCAAATTATAAAGTTCATTTTTGTAAACAGCAATCGGCGAATTGATATAATGATTAAATTCTGCAAACTGATTGATATAATCCCACACCTCTTTATTGGACGTATGGAAAATATGTGCTCCATACTTGTGCACCTGAATTCCTTCTATTTTCTCACAATAAATATTTCCGGCAATGTGATTTCGTTTTTCAATCACAAGGCATTTTTTTCCACTTTTCTTTGCTTCATGTGCGAAAACCGCACCAAAAAGTCCTGCTCCCACAATTAAATAATCGTATTTCATATTTTTTCTCCCTTATTTTGTCTTATCTCTCCTCATTTTAGACAATTCAGCTTACAATCGCAATATTTTTCTCCATTGATTTTCCCTTTTTATTGCACTAAAATAGTATTTAGAAAATTAGGAGGTGTTATTTTATGGGTGCCAAACAACAAGCTTACAAAAAACTTGCAGATACCATGATCAAAAATTTTTCCAAAAGAAATATCGAGGCTTTCTATTGTGATGATCGAAATCAAGCAGTTTCATTGGCAATGGAAATGATGAAAGATGGCAGTACCGTCGGTTTTGGCGGTTCTGAGACATTGAACGAAATCGGAATTTTAGATACAATCAAGAATTCTTCTTTGACTTTAATTGACCGGAACATCGCAAAGACTCCGGAAGAGAAAAAAGAGATGTATTTTAAAAATGCGATGGCAGATTACTTTTTGATGAGTTCCAACGCCGTTACGATTGACGGAGAGTTAATCAATATCGACGGTAACGGTAACCGCGTTGCCTGTCTTATTCACGGTCCGGAGCACGTCATCCTCATTGTCGGTATGAACAAAGTAGTCACAGATGTAGAGTCCGGAGTTGCCCGCGTCAGAAACGTCGCCTCCCCTGCAAATGCCGCTCGTCTCGGAACAAGAACTCCTTGTGGAGCAGTCGGACATTGTGGCAACTGCAATTCTCCTGACTGCATGTGCTGTCAGGTTGTCATTACAAGGCACTCTAGACACACCGGAAGAATTAAAGTTATCTTAGTTGGCGAAGAATTAGGTTATTAAGAATTTCTTAAAGGGGACGTAGTAAAATTGAATTTTACTACGTCCCCTTTTGAATGTTTTAACAATATTTTTGAATGATTTCCTGCATTTTATCAAACTGCTGTTCCATCTCATCCACCAATTTGAACTGTGTGCGGGCGCGAACCAGATTGTGCTCCGGATACGCTGTTTTAAAGTAAGTGTCTCCCTGAAGATAATCTGTCAGGAAACGGATTCCACACTCTAATGTCATCAGTCTTGCCCCCCAAGGCAAGCTTTCTTTTTCTTCCTGTGTCAACACATCACCAGTACCTTCCAAATAGCCTTTTACATATGTGTCATACAGAGAAATATCA
>PPYF01671098.1_pt1 | contig 16638 bp, 10 predicted proteins | sample 1559871 | NCBI WGS metagenome assembly PPYF01 (sample SAMN08240021, study PRJNA423297) | Human gut metagenome, whole genome shotgun sequencing project.
AGCGTGAAAGTCTTGTTCTTATCCGCCTTGATAGCGTTGTTCACATAAAACTCAAGATTGGTAAGTTCCTTCTTGTCCAAGGTAGCCTTACCGATATGGAAGAACAGGGCTACCGGCGAAGCAGTCACTTTCGATTCATGCACCACTTCCGGTTTCCGATTTCCGGCAGCTTCCAGTTCGGCGGCAAGACGTTGTGCTTCAGTGCTCAATGTATGATTCTTGGCGCGAAGCTCGTTGATACGTTCATTGTAAGATGAATAATCTGCCGGAGCCACTTTCTCGACGCGGTCGAAACGGGTCTTGCCCAACTTCACGCTTAGTCCCAGTGTCACAGCACTCATTCCTTCACCTTTGCTGCCGCCTACCGTTCCGTCAAAACACTCTTTCACAAACATCTGCCGTCCTTCCAGAGTCAAGTCCAGACGCCTGCCCAAACGGAACGTATTCAAAATACCGATGTTAGCAGCCATTTCATTATCATGCGTGCTGTTTCCCCACGAACGTGCCCAGCCGAAACCGACAAACGGAATCACATTCCACACACGTTTCTCATTGAATCCGAAGAAACCGTTCGACCAGTTCCACATAAAGTCCGCATGGAGATTGGAAACATTGAACTCTTCCTTGTAATAACCGCGATGCGCCCCCTTGGCATACATCCCGCTTGCATCCGTCAGCCCCTTGGCTTTCAGACCCGAATATTGTAGACGGACTCCGTAAGAAGGAGTTATCCACTTGCCCAACGACACATCCAATGCAGGAGCAATACGGTTGCCCACCGATGTCTTGTTATCAAATTCGCCTTCATAGATATTGATACCACCGCCTACACCGATATACCAGTTACTCCAGAAACGATTCGTTTCATACGGGCCACGGAGAATACTTCCGTCCGTATCACGATTTTCCTTTTGCTGCGCCATGGCACAGACTGATGATAATACCAATGCAACTGTAATAATTTTCTTTTTCATAATTCTCTTTGTTTTATAAAAATCTGATACCGGCACGTTCTGCTATCCCACATATCTGCGAAACGCCGCCGAAGAAACATATAAAATGAATGAAAATGGCATAGCCACCAGCAAACATATCACGAACGCCAGCAGATAGATTCCCTTAAACAGAATACCTGCCAGCAAATACAATCCGTATGACAAATCCGTTTTCATTCTTTTTGTTTAAATTCGGGACAACCTTTTATTCCAGTCCCATTTAACTTCTTACCCCAGTCTCATTTTGCTTCCCGGACGGAATTTCACCTGCCGTTTGGCGGGAATCACCATTGAGCCGCCTGTCGACGGATTATGTCCGTTGCGTTCCTTCCGTTCCTGGATGATAAAGCTGCCGAATCCCACTAACGTGATATTTTCTCCTTTTTGCATTGTTTCCGTAATCGTGTCGATAATTGCGTCCAACGCATCCCCGGCTTCTCTGAGACTTAGTTTTCCTTTGAAAGCCACCTCTTTAATTAATTCCGATTTGTTCATTTTTTCTTTATTTGTTTATATAGTCAGTTATATCGTTTACAGATGTTTGTCATTTTATCATTCACTTATGCAACGGACTTGTGTAAAGCTCTCATCAACTATTCCTGCATTCATATTGCATACGTCAAATTCCTTCTTGGAATCATTATAAGTACACGTAAAAACTATATGGCTTTTATTAGGGGTAACTACACCAGTAGTCCAAGCATAAAGAATAGAGCCATTACGAGATCCCAAATAGTATCTACCTCCATTAGGAAAATATAGTGCTCTTGGAGAAGTTTGAAAACTAACAAAACTAATAAAAGGAGTAAGAATTTTAAAATCAAACTTCCCGGTTAGAAAGAACTTATCCCTTACGACTTTATATGGACGCATATCCGGTACTTTATAACCGGGTGGGCATGGGTCATAAATAGTCTTCACATCATCAGAAATCACATTCTTATAAGCTGTTCTATCAGTCCCCCATAATCCACTACTTTTACCCGTAGAGGGTCCGCCTATAGAATGAATGCCAGCATAATATGTCAGCGGAAAACGAATTTTCTCATATTGTTCGGGGGGATCAGGTACTGTTTTGAGAAGTGCCGTCACGTCCCTCCCCAAGAGGTCATAAATGTATTCATGCCCAATAGTCTCATAGTCAATATACGGATCCTTTCGTCCGTACTGATAAGACATGCCCACTTCTTTCGAATCCTCCGCACCCACATTCCGGTCCATAAATATATATTTCTCTCCCTCTGCGAGTTCCGTGCCTGCCTCCGGCCTCACAGGTATATCCACAGGACGCGGTGCGCACCAGATATGCCAGCTCCAAAGTACCATCGCATCCTCGGCATTAGGATCGGGCTTGTCATACACCGCAATAACGGCATTTCCCGCCTGTCCGGTATCGGAAACAATGAACTCCACCCTGCCATCGTGGTAGGCCACCTGCGAAATCAACCCCTTCTTGTCCTGCCAGAGCAGTTTCGCCGACTGCGGGGCGATAGTGACATCCGCCACATTGCCCGGTGTCAGGTAGGCCGAGCCTTTCGCGCTCTGGAAAGTATTTGCGACCGTAATTCCCTTGACACCATTTCCCATAACGGTGGCGTCGAACGAATACGTTCCGCCCAAGGGGGAGACAATATAACAGTTGGCTGTGCCTCCGTCAGATTTATCCAGTTCCTTAATTTCCTTCATACCGGTCGACGAAAGACATTCTATCCGAATATATTTCACTATGTTTCCCATGACTATCTTCAGCCAACATATCGTAAAAGCACCATCGGTCGTACAGCAGAACACCCACGAAGTCCCTGTCAGCATAGAGGCATCCGCCACATTACCAGGTACTTTCACGGTCTGCCCCGTCGTGGGGTTGTAACACCATAGCTGGATAGGTACGGGAGCACCCAAAATGTCTTCATCCAGCACTTCTCCACCTGAAGAAACCAGACTTGCCTGGCGGCTTGTTAATTTTGTAAAATCAACTGTGCCGGCGTCGTTATTCTGTAGTTCCACCTTCACAACGGGAGCAGGATCCATAATGTTCGGCAGCAGTTCGGCAACTTCCCGGTCGATATTCAACTGCCATTGCCCGTTATATTCAAAACTCTCCGTCCAGTCATTGTTTACCGTAACCGTATATTCCAGATTACTGGCCGGCATATATATTGCCTCTTCAAGGGTAGCATAGCCTTCGGAGTAGATTTTCGTGATGAGAAACGTGTAGCGGCATCCGCGTATGACATCACGATATTTACCTGAGGTCTTATTATTTATAAAGTCTAACCGATAGTAAGAACGTTTTAGGTTTCCGTCTTGCTCTTCGTTGAGCACCAGTATCACGGCCATACGCTGCGGGTCGAACACGCTCGGGTCAAGGCTTCTTCCTCCCGATAGGGCGGTGTGTTCAGAGCACCTGTATTCCGGTATATCCACGCCCGGCTGTTCATCGTACCAGCCGGACGATATCTCCGGTCCGCACTTAAACGGAACTCCTATCAGTTCGCCGGTTTCCTCATAGTACAGTCCGCCGTACTTGTTCGATGCCAATGTATAATTCGGCGCATTGCAAATCATCAATCCTCCATACGTCTTGTCAGTGTACGGTGTAGTTATCTTCACCCTTACCTTGGCTGTCAGACGTTCCATGCGGATTAAATTATCCTGCCCGTTTTTCCAATCGATGTATCCACTAAAAGCCTTACAACCAGGGAGCTGTACCACACGCGCTTTCAATAATGATAGTTTATCACTCTCGTAAAATACATTTTCGGGTGTGTTGCCGTCAACGTAGTCGACCCACTGACAATTTATGAACACATAAATGCGGTCGCCGTCTTGCGGTGCTATCCCCAGGTCGATAACAGGCGAAGAAGAACCGTCGCCATACATCCCCGGCACGTATTCGGAGCCGTCACTCCCATACTTCTCCCTATGCGAATGATAGTATGGAGCCGCTTCCCAGTCCGTCCCCCGGTAAACGAATATGTCGTAACATTCCGTCCTATATTCGGCGGAGGAGGAACCTGCCAGCCCCCGTACTTGCACCTCTTTCAGGTCCGCTATGGAGAGTCGCAACAGGGTTCCGTCATCTGGAGTAGCGCCGACGTTTTCTTCGTCCGTGCAGCCCTGCACAATCAGGCTGCCGCACACCAACCAAACGGCACAATATAAAGTATAGATAAATTTGTTATTCATAATGACTTATTCTTGGTTGTTTTTAACTCTTTATATTTTGATTCATACTGGTTAATCCCAATCCGTACAGGTTATTCCTTCTCCCGCTCCCGGACACAGCGAACAGGGAGAAGAGTCGTTGAAGCTATTGTCACTTGGGGCATACTATTAGATCCCGGATTGCTTTGCCGATAGTTAAGCGTATAGATACTACCAGGATAAGTATTATCGGAAACCACATCAATAGTAGCCGAATAATACGTCAAAGACTTGCCGCTTGTATCATAATACCATTGTCCTGCTGTACCCGGTTCTCCCCCAAAATAATCCACCCATGGGAAACATAGCGCTCCTCCCTTCAAGCCCGTAAAATAGATGCCGGAACTCTCCTGCCGGAATTTATTCTGACTATAATACAATTCATTCAACGCCTCAAAAGCCCTGTAGGTAGGAACCTTATATCCAGGTGGACACGGGTCGTAAATTGTTTTATCATCGAAGGTGCCGCCCCCACTTACGGCACCTTCCCCCCACATACCCGATTCGAGGTTGGATCTGGCAGCCGTATAGTAGTTCAACGGAAAGAGAATATTGTCCCAGTTCCGTCCCGTATAGTTACCACCCGGTCCTTCTCCCCAAACTATCAGGCTCGTTATATCCTCACCCAGAATATTGTAAATCCGCTTATATGAACCCCATTTACTAGCGAAATGTATCATGGGGACACTACGTCCGTACCTGTAAAGCAGTCCTTCTGCTTTATTGCTACTCCCGTCCGCAGTGGTGGCGCCGAGATTGCGGTCCATAAATGTATAGATACGTTTGCCGCCGTCGTCAGCTGCCGCCGAACCACTGGTAGACATTTCCTCCGGACGCGGCGCGCACCAGATATGCCAGCTCCAAAGCACCTTTGCAGCGGGGTCGTTCGGGTCGGCCTTGTCATAAACAGAAATAACCGCGTTGCCCGGTTCCTTTGTACCCGAGACATAAAACACCACATCTCCCCGGCTTGTAGTATTGGTATCAAATCCCACCTGGGTAATCAGTCCGTCTACATCCTGCCAAAGCAATTTGGCGGACTTCGGAGCAATAACCGGGCTTGGCGTTGCACCCGTCAGATATCCGTTCGCGTTATATGGCTGCATTGACGCCTGCACTACAGGCGGAAGACCGTCCGCACCGTTTCCCATGACAGTCCCGGCAAACCTGTAACCTCCCTCTTTCTCCGCTATATAGCAGTTGGAAGTCATAGTCTTGTTAAACATTTCATCCGTACGAACATATTTTGGGGTTATGATAGGGATATAGCGTGTTGACCTTTCGCACGTCACCTTGAAGAATCCACCCGGATTTCCATTCTTCACAGTGGTAAAAAACATTCGCAATCCCATATTTGTAACGTGAAGCCTTATGCGATTATCGGATGGGGCTTTCGTCAGACTACTTCCGGCTTTCGGTAGTTTGTACCATAAGACAAAGCCGTTTGACTGGTCTACCGGCTTGTAATCCTTGTCAACAAGGGATATATCCAAAAAAGCCGGGCTGTCAGGAACAACCTCAAATGCGGGGGCAGGATCAGTTACACCGTAAGGAATCACAGGCACCTCCGTCTTGTCCACCGTGAAACTTACGCCCGGGATGTCACCATCAACGGTCTCTTCGAACCACCAGTCTGGCACGTGGAGATTGACTTCTATGTCCTCTACGTCCATTACTTGTATATCCAATAGATAAGCAGTGTTTCTTGCAAGCCGGCAGTCGTACCCAGACTTTACCTCACCGCCGTCCCGGGTTATAGGAATCAACCGTTCTATAAATTTACTCTCACAGGTTTCCTTATTGTACAAAGGTATCTTTACCCTAAGAGTAGTGATATTGACCCCTTCCTTATATTTCGAAACATCTTCCAGCCAGTTCTCAAAGAAATATTGTACGTAAACGGTTGTTGTAACAAATCCTTCAGGATAAGGACGATCATTATCCCTAATGGTTACTTGTTGAATATTGTCAGGAGAAAAGTCCTTTAACTTTATCGGCTCATAATTTACATACCGGACAGGTTCCACATAGTCCGAATTTACCTCGTCCCACACAGATAAAGGAACGAATAAAGGATCGAACATAAACGCACGTGCATAGGGTGGAATATGTAGCAATTGGACTTCTGTCGATTCCGTATCAACGACCCAGCCTCCCAATACAGCATTGAGACCCGTACGTACTATAGTACCCAGTTTGCAAAACGAACGACTCAAACATATCTCTGAGGGATCAAACATACCGATGCGCTCATCCCAATAAGCCCTACCTTCTCCAGACAGATAGGCGTAGTCCGGAATTGGAGGTTCCGCACTCGTACTGCCATAAAATCGAAATGCGTCCAGATTAGCACGCACTGTCATATATATGGTCGGAATATCCCGAAAGATAGCTTTGGGCACATATATATTACAAAACTGTCGCCCCCCCGTACTTACAATATCAGCCTGATCTACTGTACACGAATAAAGGAAAGAGTTGATACCGGCACTTGCACCATATATATTTATTTCCAAATCTCGTATATCCACCCAACTATCATGCCAATCCTCCTCCGCTTTTCTCGTAATGCCTTCCGTCGTTTGAACAGATGAGGCAATGCGTAAGGGAATTTCCATCCTTATCATATCCTCGGGGACACAGGAAGTATCTCCTGATTCGTCAATAGCCGTACATGAGCAGATACATCCCATCCCAAACAATAATATAAATATCAGATATTTTTTCATACTATTACTTCCTTTTTTATTTTTCTTTGATGCAACGCACAGGCAGAGCATCGGCCCTATAACGACTATGCGAAAGTGAAGTTCTTTCCCCGGTCAACTTTGACACACTCTCAAAACATCCCGAGATCTCACCGGGGTTTGTACGTGAAGCGCATCCCCACAGATTCATGATATGATAATCCTGACCCTCCGGATAGAAAGCACCTGACCTGTAACGGGGAGTATATGGAAGATACATCCTATCATCAGTGGAAAACATTCCCCATACACTGTTGTTATAGTTATAAATGAGATCCGTCACACCATCACCATCCCGGTCAAATGCATGACTGTCGGGAACGCGCCACCCTGCCGGGCATGGGTCGAATATTGTTTTCTTATCTTCACTCCATAGCTGATTGTTCGCATCCTCCTCATAGGATACAAACCAGTCACTCACATCGTCTTTCTCCAGCGCATATATTATAAAATCAGGAAATTCTATTGAATTCATCAAATTACTGCTGCCTGCATACACCGGTTTGCTTGCATAACGTATATACCTTTCCACAGCACCGGTGCTATCGTAGACATACACCGGTTTGGAGCTATCACTCCCAAATCCCTGTGTACCGGGAAAAGGGTCTTTACGTCCCCATTGGTAGATTAGTCCTCTTGCAGCCCCGTCTGCTGTATATTCGCCGGACATGGCTCCCAGATTCCTGTCCATCCATATCCTGTCATTCACTCTTCTCCATCCTTCCGGATTGTCCGGGTTATAATCCGTCACCCAAATATGCCAGCTCCAGTAAATCTTGCCATCTACTGTCATGGCAATAATTGCATTGCCTTCGTTCATTCCCTTCACACGGATATAGTCAGTGGTTCTGTCTCCTCCACCACTCATCATAGCTTTATCCGCTACGGTCATATAAGGAACATCCTGCCATACATATTTCGCTTCGACATGTCCTGACGGGACAGGATGCGTTCCGTTTCCCAACTCTTCCATTCGTCCCCATGCCGCATACACATTTTTCAGTGGAATATCGACATAATCACCCGGGCGAACGATGTAACAGTTCGTTATCCGGACATCTTGAGATACTACTATCTTGCTATCCACATAATCCCATGGAAAAACCACTATACTACTCTCCCACTGAAATACTTTCGTGAGAAAACAATGGAGTTTGTATACATGATTACGTTCTATTTTTTCCAATGGAGAAGAAGTACCTTCACTCCCTCCCAATTCGATAGTACTACTCCATTTATTATTATTTGTACCTTTGGAAAACTCCAGAGTTATCTCCACTTTCTTATCCCTGCACTCCATTTCGGGTACATAAAAGGAAACTACTCTGGCTTCCTCCGTTTCTACGGTGAATCCTCCAAAAACAATTTCGAATGGATTTTTTTCAGCCGTTTTAGGCAAAGAATGAGGAGAGATATAACCTTCATCCATGCGGTTGGAAATTTGCATACGGTTTATATAAATAAAATCATCAAATATATTCCCTATATCTTTCCGCACATACACATCCACTCTCGCCACAGCACGATCCACGCTTATCTCCAACTGCTGCGGTGAGGCGGTAGTAGAGGAAGGCAAGGCATCCACCCCGTTCTGTTCTCCATACATCGGCAGACAATCATGTGTCGGTGGTACCCCATCATTATTGTACTGTACATCATTCAGACCCATAGCAGAAAGACTGTATTTTATTTCCGGCAGATAAGCCGGATGAGTCACTGCTTCCAACTGTGCCCGTGTATCCGCATCGTCCGGTTCGTTGACAATGACATAAATACTTTTATCCGTTCCGGCTTTTACCAGAAATGTCGGAGTGGTGTAATCCTCCACAGTGTTGATGTTGTCCCAATAATACATCTTGTCCAGCACATTGCCGTCGAACACATACAGACGCAGCCGGCGGATAGCGGCCTCTGCCGTATTGATTTGTTCGGGATCGGTTGCTGCTCCCAGCACGCCGAGATGCACGCTCATCGGAACTTCCGACCTCGTTCCTGCCGGCGTGTAACCGTCAGTCGGTTCGCGTTCCACCGTGCAGGCAAAGCAGCAAATCGCTACAAACAGCAACAACAACCAATTGTATTTTTCCTTATATCTCATAAATGTACATATACTTATTAGGTTATTACCTACCATCAAAATCCAAATATCCTCTTCTTTATTCCCTTAAAGTTCTTCGTTCTTCAGCCAGATTGTCCAGCCGTTTATCACAATCTTTGCGGCAAGGAAGCTGATCAGTTCCGAATTATAGAAGAACACGAGCGCGTACTCGCTCTGCCGGTCGAGGTATTCCTGCGCGGGGATGTTGTGTCCCTCCATTTTAGTCAGCAGCAAGTAGGAGATCAAGTCAACCTTAAACAGCTGCTTGCCGTCGGACTTGCGTGTGAGCGTGAAATAGACTTTCTTGTTTTCCAGCAGACGCATCGTGTTCATCTCCACCACGAGCCCTATGTCGTCCACCTTCTCCAGATAATAAGGCCGGTAGCTGATAACGTCGTCCGCCAGCAGGCTGTTGTCCCAGTTGCAGTGGCCGTTGTCCGCATGAATTTCAAACAGGCAGTCGTCGGGATCCAGTGCCAGGCCGGGGCCCAGGTTTTGCAAGATGAAGCGGAATTTGTTCGTGTCTTTCACCAGGCGGACGGTTTCCGTCTGTTCCCCGCGTCCGGTGAAGTTCACCGTTATCGGTTCTCCGTACCAGAGGGGATGCAGTTCCTTGTCGTGTATCAAGGTCGCTTCCCGCTTCATCTTCACGGTCAGGTCCTCCGGCGTGGACTGCCCCACCACAAGACGGGGTATTTCAAAATCGTCACTCATACCTCCCCAGGCGGATATCCGGTATTCTCCCAAAGGAAGATCCAGCGGCATCCGATAGTTGCCTGTCGCGAGACGTTCACCTTGCTCGGTTTTCTGCAGGATGAATTTGCCGTCCTTATCGAATATGAATACGTCAATCCGGTCTACCCGGCCGGCGAAGACGTCGGCAAACTCCATGTTGTAGTCATACCGGAAGTCGACATACAGCCGACATTCGGGCAACGTCTCATGAATGGAATCGCAGGAGAAGTGCGTCAGCAGCAGTGCAAGGCAGATGCCGCATCCCAACCTCCGGGCAATATCCTTTATTTTCATTATCTGTTTCATATTAATGGTTCTTATTTATTTTCTTACCTTTTTATATATAGTGTGGAAAAACAGTCCTTGTTTTTCTCCGGATAATCTATTTTGTGGACAAGCCTGAAGCTTGTCAATGTTTACAGCCACCCGTCCTCGAAAGGCGGTCGCCGTTCACGGATGTATGCCTCCGCAGGCAGGTTCTTACCGGTTGTATGTTGTCAAGTTGTAAGTAGTATGTTGTCAAGTTATCAGTTTCAGGTCAAAGTTAATGCGGCAGGTCGCAAGTTATTAGAAGGAAGAAGGCACTGCCTCATGCCCTACGCCTTAATCAGCGCCTTCTTCCATTATCTAATTTTACTAGTCAACTTTCAGTTCATTAAAGATCTACGCCCTGACTCCAAGTTATCCACGGGTTGACAGTGATACCTACTGCAAGGAATGATTCGGCTTCGTCATTGTCATCACCCGGATCAGTCGGGACAATAGGATTAGTAGGATCAGGAATCCACGGAGTACCCGGTTGCTTAACAGTGTTGATTGTCAAGGTATACCAGTTGTTGCGTACCACACCGTACTTACCCAGTTCCATTGTACCGGTAACAGCGTCGTCGTGACGAATCAGGATGCTGTAGTAGCAGGTTCCTTTCTGGAAGTACTCAACACCCAGATCTTGTACAGTAGCTGCAGGAACAGTGGGTGGATTAGCAGGTATAACAGCAGGTTTGGAAGCCTCACCGCCATTAACGATATCATCCATCTCATCAATATCAAGAGAAGAGAAATCGGAAGCATTCCAAGTTGCGCCTTGGGCAGTAGCCATAGCAGCTATACGTACATAAAACTCGTTGCAAAGGTTTTTCTGCTGTGTTTGTAATGGTGATGGCGATCCGGCAGCTGCTGCAGCTGCATATACAGCCTTCAAATCAGCCAATGTTTCGTAACTGGTACCCAGAAGGCGGAACCAGCTCTTATCTGCAGTATAACCAGCCGGAGTGTACACTGCGGAAACCACTGCAGAAGTAGTCTGCGCCATTTTCTGTTCGGTAGCATCCATTGTATTCTCCAGACAGTATTTATCTACGCCCATGGTGGTGAAATCAGCTGGAAGAGCACCGGTAGTAGCGTCAAGTGCCAGATAATTGAATTTTGACACGTTGAACGATCCTGCGGCGTAGTTATTGTCTTTTCTATAATTGGCGATCATGCTACCGATAGGTGTCACAATTTCAGAGAAAGGGAACATATCCTTGTTGGTGACATTCAATGCCCAATCACCGAACGTACAGGTTGCGCCTGGAGCCGTAACCTCTGCACCGCCAGTCTTCTCTTGCAAAGAAACCTTTGCCACTACGCGTTCTACGTTAATAGCCGCAGGGCTAGCTGCAGCAGCAGCCTTCGCAGCAGTAGCATCAGCGATCGCTCCTCCAACCGTCTTTATATTTCCAGTAACGTCTATCAATGCTTTATGAGTTGTAGCATCGCCGGCATTAATCATCATAAAGTTGTCCTCTGCCGTTCCAATCACGTCCGTTACAGACGTTGTCAAGGCAGCGTTAATTGCCGCCCAACCGGCGGAAACTACACAACGATTCTGGAAATCGGCACTCGGATTGATAACCGCCAATGCTTTTTTGGTAGTGGCAGGAACCTGAAAAGCTGATCCGGCAGTACCTGCAGTACTGCCCACCGTCACCTGATATTCACCAGGCAACAATGTTCTTGCTTGCACACAGATGTCGCTGGCATCGAACAACGCAAGCAGCACCGTGCCCACTGTCTGTTCAGCCGTTGAACCGTGGTTTGTTCCCGAAGCACGAGTGCCTCCTGTGCTTTTCGGCATGTTCAAGGATACGGACATATACGCCGTTCCGCCTGTTACCGGCGACTGGTCTTGTCCGCCTGTCGTCATCTCATCATCATTACTACATGCTGTCATCGCCAAACCGATAAACAGCGCTGCAAAGATTTTGTCTAATTTCATAATTCTAAAAATTTAATTAATACTAAAATGTTAATTATTAAATATAAGTTTCAGGTTGTATTATTCAGCCTTCAAATCTTCCAAACGTTTCAGGTACATCCGCATTGCACCGTAATCCCCCATTTCCCATGCCACGATAGCGGCGTTGTTGATAGCTATCCTGTCGTCGGGGAAGCGTTCCGCTATCATGCGGATAATCCGGTAGTACTCTTCCGAGCCTTTGCCGTAGCTTTCCGCCACGCGGTACATTTCGTTATGGTTCATCTTGTCGGGACGCGTACGGATGATTTCACGCCCCTGCTCCACAGTGAAGGGGATGATCACATAGTTGACCGTATATTTCACCTGACGCAGGCCGGGATATACTTCGCTCAACAGGGCATTGTAGATTTTACCGCCGTCGATAGCCCTTATCTTCGCGTCGCGGGCATCGGGATTGGGGGTTTGTTCGATAATGTCGAGCACCCGTTGCATATAGGAAGGACGGTATTCTTCCAGCCAGGCGGCAAGCCCTTCCCAATTTTCCGCCACCGAACTGCAGCGGAGCGTGCGGTCGTCCAGTTTATAGGCCTGTTTCAGGTTGCGCTCCAATGCCCGGGCACGCTGTTCGGAAAGGCGCGCGTTGGACGCGTAGCTGCCTTCGGGCGAAGAATAGCCCACAATGCTGATTTCATCTATGCGGTAGATTTCGTCATTGCGGATAGAGTCTATCGAAGAATAGATCCTCGCCAGTTCGGACGGGTTGTTCATGTAGTCGGCAAGCAATACGGACTGTCCCACCTTGAAGTTGAGATAAGCGCTCCGGGTGAAGGAACGGCGTTTCTCCACCGCTTCCGCCACCATGAGTTCCAAATGGGGACGTTCCACCGTATCTTTTTCTTCCTTGAACAAAGGAACATCGGCCAGAAAGACATCATCCAGCACCTCGCCGCATCCGGCACATCCCTGCCATTCGCGGCGTATCTCGACGCGCGCCCCGGACATCCATTTCTCCGCGGGCACCGTCTCGCTGTATTCAATCACCGGTCGGTGCTTCTTGCTGAAACGGAACACATAAGGAGTTCCGCCGGTCATACTGCCGTATAGTTTTTCACGGCGTTCGTTCATCCGGTAGCGGTTTTTGCCCGCAATGCGGACGGACGGAAGTGTCAGCGAACGGGGCATGCCGGATAGGGAATCGGAGTCTGCGTAGTTGATGATGACCGGAGTGACAGTAAGCTGCCGGCGGGTGGAAAGCTGCAACACGCTGCAATCCATACGGAAAGAGACTTCTACCTTGTCGTCACTCACTTTCCGGGCGGTGGTGTTTGCTATGCTTATCTCCTGCGCCCGGGCAGAAACCGTGGCAAGCGCCACCATCACCATATATAATATATAATTCTTCCTCATCGTTTTCTTATTTTATAATGTATATGATATTGATTGCAGCCTTTGTGGGGCCGAAATAGTTCTTCTTCCCGCTCTTCTGCAGGCTTCCGCAAGTGGCACAAGGATATTTGGAATGATCCAGCCGCGCATACCCGACGCCCAGTACAGCCTCCATACTCCAGCGGCTGCTCAACAGCCATTGGTAACCGTAGGATAGCCCCGCTCCCCACAAATGCCCCTGATAGCGGTGGCGTTCCATATTGTCACTCAGGAATGACATTCCGCCCACATTATACTTGACGTAATGTCCGTGCATGCCTATGAAATGACCATTGAATTTCTCACAAAACCAGTAGCGGAGTTCGGGCTGTATCCCCCAATGACGCAGACGGGTTTCATCATTGAATTTCCAAGGATTATAGTTGCCGGACAAATCGAGCGACCATTTAGGCGCCAGCCCTATCTCAAGACCTAAATTCATTGTAGTGGCGGCATCATATAACAAATTGCTCTTTATGGCCACCCTCTGGGCATAAACGGTAACCGTACTGAATAGTAACATCCCCCATAGCCCGATAAAACATAGATATTTCTTCATATCATCTTACTTATTTATTTTGTCTTTTGTCGCATCTCTATTATGTAATAGAGATTTTAAACAGAATATACAATATAAACAATTGATTAATAATGAATTATATCACATTTACAGTTTCAGTATTTGCTAATGATGAAACAAAGCAGACAAGAATACTAATAATATTCTGACAAATAACTCATTAAAAATATGGATACTGAAACAATTGTGAAACAAAAGGGTAGATAGTAAACTGAACAACCAAAACATTTATCATTATGGAAACAAGACCTGCAAGAAACAAGCTGCTGTATATTGAAGAACACCTGTCATGCCAAAACTATATGACAACGATCGAAACCGGATTCAAATATCTTGAGTTCGATGAGATTACGGAATTTGAAGAAGAAGATACAAACAAGAACTATCTCTTGTTCCTGCTGCAAGGGGATTTCTCTATCAGTTGCAACCAGTTCCACAACAGACCGTTCCATGCGGGAGAGATGATATTGATACCCCGTTCTTCCCGGCTGAAGGGAAGGGCACAAGCCGGTTCCGGCCTGCTTTCCATGTTCTTTGACATGCCCGAAAACAGTTGCGACAAACTCATATTGCAGTCTTTATCAGAACTATGCGACAGCATTGATTACAAATTCGAACCGGTAGGCATACGCTACCCGTTAACGCCTTTTCTCGACGTATTAATCTTCTGTATCAAGAGCGGGATGAGTTGTGCGCACCTGCACAACCTGATGCAGCGGGAGTTCTTCTTTCTCCTGCGCGGTTTTTACGAGAAGCGGGAAGTTGCGACATTGCTCCACCCCATTATCGGGAAAGAAATGGACTTCAAGGATTTTGTCATACACAACCACAACAAAGTGGATAGCATAGAGCAACTGGTTGAACTGTCACACATGGGAAGGAGCCGCTTTTTCTCCAAGTTCGCCGAAGTATTTGGGATGACCGCAAAAAAATGGATGCTGAAACAAAAAGACCAGCAAATACTGAAAAAAATGACAGAGCCGGGGATATGCATAAAAGATGTCATCGAAGAACTGGGTTTTGATTCGCAGGTTTACTTCAACCGTTACTGTAAACAGCATTTCGGATGCACGCCCAGGCAGTTGATGGAACGCTGTCAGACTGAAAACAAGCCTGTCTATGAGGATAATAACATTACTTGTACAAAATGAATAAAAAAATGTACTTTATGATAATTCCTATTATGAGAAAATAGGCTTACTTTGCAGCATGAAAATTATCTAAGCAATATACGCTTTTTAATTTAATCTCTATTACATAATAGATTACAATGGTGCAAAGATATATAAAATATTTACATCTTCTAATTTTCAACGGTTTATATTACAAATTTTCATTTCACTTGGATAAGTTTGTAACCATGCTGTTCACCTGATTGAGCATGGACACATCGAAATCTTTCAAATAAACACGTGTCATTTCTTCCGAAGTGTGTCCTAGTCCGGCACTAATCACCGAAATCGGAGCTCCATAGTCACGGGCAAGAGTAGCCCAGGTATGGCGGGCGGTGTACGTCGTCAACGGAACTTTTATATCAGCTACAACAGCGATTTTCTTCAAATGACGGTTGATACGCCCTAACGCCAAACGATACTGTTTGTATCCCGAAGCATATTCACCGCTGATGATCGGAAAGAGATACTCATTCTCTGTCTTGTATTTATCGATCAAGCCCTGCATCTGCGGAGTCACCGCTATGCGAATCAGCTGTTTCGACTTATGACGGGAATAGGTCAATACACCATTGCAAATATCGGTCTTCTTCAAAAGGACGATATCGACAAAAGCCATTCCCTGCGCATAAAAGCTGAACAGATACAAATCGCGGGCAAATTCCAGTTCCGGTTCATTCTCCAAATTCAAGTCCGCCAGATTCTGCATATCCGTCCGCGTCAAAGCACGTTTTACAGTCTTCGCCGGGCGGGTCTGTGCTTTCGCAAACGGATATTCGCCACGAGGATGACAGCCGTCCGCTACCGCCTGGTTATACAAAGAGCGCAAGTTGCGCAGATAATAACTTACCGTATTGCCGGAAGCACCATTACTATACAGGAAATCCTCATATCTCCTGACGAACGCCAAATCAACCTCCGACATCCGCACATCAGGGCGACCTATAAATTTCGCCAATGACGAGCGGGTGCTTTTATAGGCCGCAGCCATTCCCACTTTCTTCAGTTCCTGCTTACGCTCAATCTGCGCATTGATATATCGCAATAAATAAAATTGTGATTTTCCGGTTCCAAAAGCATTTTGAGCCAGAATATCCTCCACTGTAAATTCTTCTCTTGTCCGCTCAAGCTGCCTGATCCGTGTATCAATCCGATTCCGGATCTTCCGTAGCTCGCGGTTCATTTTCACGACCTCTGTAGCCGTAAAAGTAGAACTTACGCCATTCATAATCTTCCCTTCCGGCTTGTCAAACACCTCTTCTTTCATCCGGTAACCTGTATACAGTAATTTTTTTCTCCGATTGTGGATCACCTGAAATACTAAAGGGTAACTGCCATTATTCAATATCCTGCTCTTATTCAGCATAAGTTTCACTGATGTTATCATATCTTGCTTTTTTTGTTTGAGACGTAAAAGTACGAAGTTCACCTTACTTA
>PPYF01114566.1_pt1 | contig 16637 bp, 9 predicted proteins | sample 1559871 | NCBI WGS metagenome assembly PPYF01 (sample SAMN08240021, study PRJNA423297) | Human gut metagenome, whole genome shotgun sequencing project.
CGTAGGACATGAGGACACTGGCAGGGTTCATAATGCCGCCATAAATTAAAAAGACACTTAAAAATCCGTAGATACAAAGGTCCAGCTTCCGGGCTTTTAAAATCCCCTTCTGGTACAGGATCCCTGCCAGAAATCCGATCATGCCAAAGGCAAACATCTGCCAGGGTGTCCAGGGGCCCTGCCCCATAAACATGTTGGAGATCAGCATGGTAAGGCTGCCAACTAAAAATCCAGCCTCGCCGCCAAAGGAAATCCCGGTTAAGATCACGATGGCAGCCACAGGCTTGAAGCTTGGCACCATGAAAAAGGCGGCGCGTCCTGCTACGCCAATGGCAGCTAATACGGAGATCACCATGATCTCCCTTGCCTTTGGCTTCCTGCCCTCAAACATCATAAAAAAGGGAAGCATGGCTGCCATTACCACGATCAGGCTGCAGAGCAGGTATTTTCGCCCTCCCCATATCTTCACCGAGAAGAATAGAAGGATTGGTACCACGATCAGCATGACCGCAAATGCAAACCAGGTGCGGCGGCTTACCTTTCCCTGGCGCTCCATCTGGCGGATAATCATTCCGTCGGACGGAAGGGTATATTCTTCCAGTTCTTCAGAAGGAACTTCTTTTCGATGGAAAGGATTTTGTTTTCCCGAATTCTTTAAACGGGCGGCATCCGAAGCTGGTTTTTCTTCCCCAAAGAATTCATCCAGAAATTCATCTAACTGGGATTCGTCAAGCATGACACCACATCCTTTCCGGTAACTGCCTCTGGAAACAGACCTCTTGCCATACGGTTTGCCGCAGTGGTATAAAAATTATTTCCAGCGAAAAAGTCTCTTGTCTTTTTGCTTGTCACCACATTTCCCTCAAAAAACAGGCCTGTCGTATCCGCATACTCGGCTACAAATTCCACGTCATGGGAAATCATGAAAATCGTCATTCCATGGGATTGCAGCTTCTTTAAAATACTTCCAAGCTCTTCTTTGTATTCCGCATCCATTCCCTTGGTCGGTTCATCCATGAGAAGGATCTTCGGGCGAAGAAGAAGCACTTTTGCAAGGGCAAGCCGCTGCTGCTCCCCGCCGCTTAAATCATAGGGATGGCGGTTAAGCAACCCTTCCAAATGGGTAAGGCTTACAATCCCCTCGATGGCTTTTTCCTTTTTCATGGAAATGGGGTACTCGCTGGACGGCTTTTCTTTTTTTCCGCCGATCACGCTATAGAGGTCTTCTAGTACCGTCTTTTTTAAAAAGATGCTCTGGGGATTCTGTGGCATAACGCCTAGATACCCACCGTATAACTCCCGGTCGGAAAAGGAACGAAGATCTTTTCCATCCAGGTAGATTCTGCCGCTATATGGCTGGTGTACTCGTCCAAGTAAGGATAAGGTGGTACTCTTTCCGGTTCCGTTTCCCCCTACCAGAGCATAGAATTCTCCCTTTTTTACTTCCAGGGACAGATCCTGAATGACATCGGGGCTGTCCTTTTCATACCGGAACCAGACATCCTTCATTTGAATGGCTGGGGGTGTGGTTTCTTTCTGGCGTTTTATATGCTCGAAAAAGCCTGCTGTCTCATTTTCGTTTTTTTTCCCCTGTTTTTTACGCCTTTGGTTGGCCTGTTGGATCTGTTCTTTTTTTATTCCTTTTTCTTCTATATATTCCCGGATCCACTGTCTGCCCTCACTTACGGTAAGGGGACAGGTAAGGGTGCTGTCTGTCCCTGCATAAATCTGCATGGGAACCGGCATGGATAAAAACATACCGTGGTGCTGTTCCTTTAATTTGGTTCCAATCTCCCTGGGTGTTCCTTCCATAAACAGGGTACCCTCATCCATGACAAACACCCGGTCGGCATACGGGATGATGTCCTGCAGGCGGTGTTCCGTCAGTAAAACCGTGGTTCCAATGTCACGGTTAATCTTCTTCACGGTCTCCAAAAAATCGGAGGCTGCAATGGGATCCAACTGGGAGGTTGGCTCGTCCAGGATCAGTAAGGATGGGTGCATGGCCATCACGGATGCCAGATTTAATAGCTGTTTTTGTCCACCTGACAGTTCCGATACATTTTTATAAAACCACTTCTGGATACCAAAATAACTTGCCATCTCTGCCACCCGAAGGCGGATAGTGGCATTGTCATACCCAAGGCTTTCCAGTCCAAACGCCAGCTCATGCCATACCTTATCGGTCACGATCTGGTTGTCCGGATTTTGCATCACAAACCCGATCTCCTGGCTCTGGGTGCGGTGGTCGGTATCCCTAAGCGGAATATTCCGATAGAGGATCTCTCCCTCTTTTTCTCCAGCTGGTGCAAGCACGCTTTTTAACTGGCGAAGCAGGGTGCTTTTTCCACAACCGCTCCTTCCCATGATAACATTTAAGGTTCCTTCTTTTATGTTCAGGTTTACATGCTCCAGAACTTTTCTGGAACTTTCCGGATAGGAAAACCCGAAATCCTTTATTTCTACAAGATTCATCTGTCTGTTCCTTCCTGTTCCAGAGTCTGGTAAATTTTTTGATACGTCATTTCAAGGTCCGCCGTTTCTTTTCTCCTGCTATAGGAAAAGCGGATGGTTTCTGTCACATCCAGCAGCACTGGAAGAAAACAAAAGGCTGCAAAACAAAGATAAGTAAGCAGGGCAAGTAACGGGGAAACCGAAACGGGTGCCGCGTATCCCTGGATGGTAAAGCCAGCTAACAGGATTCTGGGATCATAACTTGCATAGGCAGCCCCTTTGATACAGCCCCCTGTAAATATAGCAGACAGTCCGATCATCATTCCCAGGACATACTTATCTTTTCTTGTAAAATGGTAAATGGAAAACGCAGTCCTTCCCTTCAGACCATATCCCCTGCTTCGCATGGAATCAGAGGTCTCAATGGCGTTTTCCAGCGCCCAGGTAACCAGGATGGAGAGCATGTTAAGCCCATGGCGGATACGCGCAAAAAGGCTTCCTTCTGATACATCCCGTCCCATGGCTTTCTGCCCGCTTCGGATTACTTTTAACTGTGCAGTAAACCTTGGCACAAACCGAAGCGCCATAGATAAGATCAGGGAAAGCGCCGGAATGATCCGCCCAAACAGATAGATAAATTTATCCGTTGTCATCACTTTATTGTAACAGGAAAACCACTGGATGACTACGAACATCACAGCGCCAAGCACCACACCGTACACAAGTGCTTCCAGGGTGATCCAGTTGCCGCTGCTTTTTACATAATACAGCATGGTAACCCCGTAATGATTAAACATGGGATTTAATAGTGCCACAATGAGAAGACCTGGCAGAGTAAGAAGAAAGCTTTGTTTCAGAGTCTTTTCCCATCCGTTTAATAAAAACGAATAGGAAAATGCTCCAATATAAGAGATCCCGATGAACACCGGGTGTTGATTGAACATGGTAAAAAAAAGTACCACTGTAAAATAGAAAAAATTCAAAAAAGGATGACAGGCAGAAAAGGTATCCATTACCGTAAGGTTTGCACACGTTCTGTTGTTTTTTTCTTTATTCATTGACAACGCTTTCGGCACCGATATACTCCCTCTTCAGTTCATACTCATCACAATAGGCATCCATCTTGCTGCCTTTATAACAGCGAATGGTACAGCTCTTATTCACGATCCACGGACCGACATACTCCGGATCGTGACGGATTTCCACACTTTCCAGCCGGTTGCAGCCATGGAATACCCAGCGTTCGATCACATCCACACTCTCCGGGATCACAACATGTTTTAAGTTGTTGCATTTGAAAAAGGCACTATCGCCAAGTTCTACTAAACCTTCCGGAAGGTTTAATTCCTCAAGGCCTGTAAACCGAAACGCCTCTGCCTCGATTACCTTCAAGGTATCTGGGAAAATTACCTTTTTTAACTCCTTGCACCGAAAGAACGCTTTACTTCCAATCACTTCAACGTGGTCTGGCAGCACCAGTCTTTTTAGCTTGGAACAGGAATCAAATGCTCCCTCCTGAATTTCCCGGCACTCTGAGTCTTTTGCAAACACGGCTCTTAATAGATTGGTACAATCACGGTAAGCTTTTGGTCCTAAGGTTTTTAAAGACGCTGGAAAATGGACTGCACGCAGGCTGTGATTTTCTGAAAACGCCCGCCGTTTAATTTCCTTCATTGTCTTAGGAAGAACAACTTCCTTTCGGATCTGGCACTGGAAAAAGGCTTCCCGTCCAATGATCTTACAATTTGGCGGGAGAATGACTTCCCGCATCCGTCCATCTGCCCGAAAACAGCCATCGTCAATGTAGATATATTTTTCCGGGATCTCCTTCCTTGTAACATCCCCCTTTAACATTTTTGCCTGCTGTGCTGTAAATGTCCGGCTGTCATACCGCAACATACTCCAGCGCATTTCTTCATCTTTATAAACACGCATTCTTTTCTTTCCTCCGCTTTTTAGGGTAACAAAAACAGAGCCCCATTACTTCGATGAGCCTCCGTCCTTTACGACAAGTGGAATATGCTGACTTAAAATGCGCTGTTATGTACCGCTGATTTCATACAGTGATTATGGTTCCGGAATCGCACCGAATTTTCCTAAATCAGCCTTATCTGGCTGAACCATGTCTGGTTATTTGATTTTTCGTTCTCTGATATTTCTACCTATATCAAATATTGTTATTATAGCATTTGAAATGGTATCTGTCAAATTTTGGCAATCTATGAATATTTTTGCATGATTAGTGGTTTAGAACCTTGTGGGCTTACCTTGCTATTTTTCGTCTCCCTGGTAGGGATTTCCCACATCGTTTCCAAGGTCGCAGGTGTACACCCACAAGATCACATCCCCGTCTTTTGGCTTATACGCAGATGCCCCATAATTTGGAAATGTCCCATTGACACTATACATCCAGCCAGAATTTTTTCCGCAGTCCAGCTCATAGAGCTGGTTGATTCCTTCCACATAGTAGCTGTTATATAATGGGGTGTATTTCGAAGAAATCTGAATCCCCTTTTCCCCACAGATGGCTTTTAAAATATCAAAGACACTCTCCCCTGTGGTAAATGAGACCGTTGTCTTTTTTAGGATCTGTCCATCCTCCGGGACAAACTCTTTTTTGGTTTCCTTTAACTCCTCCATGTGATCCAGGACCGTCTCACAGGAGATCTCGATCGTACAGGTCGCAGGCTCCCCGGAAGAATGCTCTCCCCCACACCCTGTAAACACGCTGCCACATAGAAGCAGTAACAGGCTTAAGAATAGGACCGACCACTTTTTTCGTTTTTGGTTCATACGCTTTCCTTTCTTTTTGGTATTCTTTTTCTACAGGTATTGTAGCATTGTTTGAGGGGACTGTCATCTGAAATCAAAGAAACGATCAGCCACCAACAGAAGTTAAACTTAGACTCTATATCCTATTTTCCAAAACTTACGTTCTTGCACAGCCATTATGTAGATTTAATCATTGGGCTCCTGCTCCATTAATTTGTCAACTTCTGCTTCTATTGCATCCAGATCAATTCCTGCTTTTTTCAAAGTATCGTGTTTTGCCTCATTCGCCTGCTTAACAAACGCACTGTATTTTTCATACCAGTTCAACGGAACGGGCTTATACTTATGGCTTTTACCCATCCCATTCAAAAGCCTATATAATAGCTGTACCATTCCTTCATACTGTAAAGACTCCGAATAATGCTTTACCGTTATATCTTTTACGGATCCATCCAGTACCTGTACTTTTTCAACAGTCGTAGTAAACAGAGGATCTTTGTTCCATATGGATAGATAAAATTCATCCGATTGAATGATTTTCTTAAATTCACAATCTTTGTCAGAAAGATGGTACCATTGAATAACATCATCAAACTCACCTTTTAAATATCGTTCAAACAAGCCACAATATTCTACATTATTTATAGAGCTAAAATAATAATTTAATCTACTTGCCAGAGTTTTTAAATCGGCTGTACTGACATCATTTAAAAACGCTATAATTTTTTTGTAATCCTGTTCCTCCGAATCGATTTCTTTTATAAGTCGATTAAGAACCATCAATATTTCACAAGCAAGTTTTGTATCTATTTCAATCATATCTCCATGTGCGATGTGGTTTCTCAATTCCGGTAACTCATATGCAAGATAAATGTATTTTCCAAAATTATCCTTATCTCTTATTTTATCAGCTATACTCTTTAGTCCATCGTTTTCCGATTTGTCTCCCCAAACAAATTGAAATAGTGTTTTTAATAATCCTTCGATTTGTAGCATTGCCAAGAACACAAATGCTTTATATTTTCCTTTTTGGAACAATTCAATTGAAGTTGATATAATTTCCACCCTATTATTCAGATATACATTTTCCCTAGTTATTTTCAGCATATTTTCTGGAATATGATACTTAACAATGTTATTTTTTATTGCTTCTATGAACTTGTCTTCGTCTTCATTTTTCAATGCTAGCATTTTTTCGCATTCCATTACTGGAAACTCATATAGGAGAATATAATTTTTTTCCCTATCAATTGCATTTTCTGCATTCCACGACCAAGCGATTGGAAAATTAAACTTAAGAAAGCCCAGCCAGTCTGGAATACTACAATTTTTCCATGCAGTTTCCATCAAAAATTGGGTATCTTTTTCTTCCAGTTCGCTTAGTTCTTTTTCATTTTGTGTTTTAAAATCCTCGATTTTACGTTTTCCTTTTTTCAGTTTCTTATTTTCGCCTATATCACGCAACTTTTCTTGTAATTTTTCTTGATTATCCAGCAGCGTTTTCTTATTCTTTTCCTTAGACGCTTTCAGCTTCAGATACTCTTTTGCCACATCACTGTTATGTTCAAAACATAAAACATAATAATATATATAATCACTCCAGGTTAACGTTTTATCATGTTTTCTTTTCTCCTTCCATTGTTTCGCATAGTATTCGGTTTCTTCTTGTCCACGTGTTCCTACCAATTCTTCAAAAGCAGTTGTAAGGGCTCGCTTATCAAGCAGTTCTTCCGGGCATTTACTCTCACTGGCTTCACCTATAATTCGTTTTTTTAAATACTGGTCTATTTTTTCTGGTTCCATATAATCCCCTCTCTTTCTTTACACAAAATGCATAAGAAAACTCTTTTTCCACTGAAAAATCAAATTCATAAACTAGCAGTGTGAAAAAGTGGTAATGTGTTTACATTTCTATTATATTCATGCATTAACAAAACTTTGCATTTTCCCATATTTTAAGACAATTTTTTCTTTACGGCAATTCCAATGTGAGAATGAACCCTCTGTTTTCAAATAAAAACATCCACCAACACCAGATAATCTCTGTCCGGCATTGGTGGATGTTTAGATTGTTATTTTACAGTTACTTTGATTTTCTTTGTAACCTTTCCAGATTTTACTGTAATGGTTGCTTTTCCTTTTTTCTTGGCTTTTATCACACCATTTTTCGTAACGGTTGCTACCTTCTTATTAGAAGTGGTGTAGGTCACTTTCTCCTGGGAGGTGATTGGAGCAACCGCTGGTTTTAAGGTAAGGCTCTTGCCTTTTTTCAAGGTGAGCTTGGTTTTCAAACCAGTAAGCTTCGTGGTTTTTACCTTCGCGCTTTGTACCTTTACCTTCAGGGTTGCTTTTTTGCCACTCTTTAAGGTGATGGTGATCTTTGCGTTTCCAGTTTTCTTGCCAGCCTTGATCTTGCCGTTTTTATCCACGGTCACGATCTTTTTGTTGCTGGAAGTCCAGAACTTCACGGAATCCCCATTTGCCAGACCGATAACCTTCACTTTTGTAGTAGTCTGTTTCTTCTGAAGCTTGATAGAGGTTACATTTAACTTCATGGTTGCGGTCAGCTTGCTTCCGTTATCCCGTGTCTGTTTCGCACCGCAGATGGAGCAGATTCCCACCTGTTTTTCTGGTGAAAAAACAGTTGCTTTGGAAATGACCGTCCAGATAAAGTTATGGTCATGAGTAAGCATCGGGATCACTTCGGTTTTGGTTGCCCCGCATACGGTACAGGTATATACCTTTTCCCCCGCAGCGGTGTAGGTGGCCTGTTTAGTGATAGTTCCAATATCATAGGAATGCTGGCTGGTTTTTGGAATAACTTCTGTCTTTGTATAACCACACACCAGACAGGTAAATTCCTTCTTTCCTTCTACTTTACAAGTAGCTGCGGTTATTATCTTGCCATCTCCATAGGTATGTTTCTGATAACCGCCCTTTTTCGTATTATCGGTAATATCACAGGTTCCATAATCAGATTTGCATTCATGCCAGTGGCCTTCTGCGTCAGAAGTCCAGCCTTCCACCCACTTATGGTCGTGCTCCTGTTTGTAATCATCGGTATAATGGAAGACAATCTCATCTCCATCTGTTAAAAACTGCTCACTGACACCAAGATCGGAATGGATTCCGTTTAAGGTGTACATCCAGCCGGAATTCTTTCCATTGGTAAACTCTCCCAGCTTCTCCCCATCTTTGGTGATAAAATCAATGTAGTTTCCTTTTGGATTGCTGTATTCAAGCTGATTGTCTGCAAGCACTTTTTCCAGTACATCCAGTACCGTTGCGTTGCTGTCAGTATCTACACTGGTCTCCTGGATCCAGGTCTCCAGGTTTCCTGCCTTTAAGGTATGTACTTCACCGTCTGTATCACTGTCATGGGCTTTATCTCCAAGGAGTGTAAAGGAAACGGTGATCTTCTCTGCTTTTACCAGCACTTTCACTGTAATGGTCGTTTCAACAGCCCCATACTTTAATTGAAGCATCTGGCTGCCCCTGGTCTGGGGATCATAACCAATCACTGTGATTTCTTCAAAAGATGGATTGGTCTTGCTTCCATCACTCCAGGTAACGGCAAAGGTACCACCGGAAAGATCTAATTCTTCTCCGATATAATACTCAGTTTTGTAATCTCCGGTAAGGGTAAGTCCTGTCGGGTAAGCGCCAGCTCCATAAACCGGATAACTCTCTCCCTGCTCCCAGTTGTGGTAGTTGCCGCTGTTTAATCCATCCTTTACAGTGCCATCGGCAAATTCCCCGGCAGTTTTTGCAAAGCAGTAATCATTCTGGTTAAATTCGTAGTCGATTCCATACTTAGGATCATTTTCTGCTGTCAGGATGTTTTCTACTTCACCAATTCCCTGGGCTGCCCCGCAGGAATCCAGGTAGTAGTTGTTGAAAATTCCCTGGAATTTATCGAAGCTCTTTAAATATCCGACAATGGCTCCTACATTGGATTTTCCAGAAACGGTTCCATAGAAGAAGTTGTTTGAAATGGATCCGCTTCCATTTCCCCAGCACTGCATGCAGCTTGGCTCCCCACCGAAGATACCTCCAACGTTTGATACACCGCTGATGGTTCCTGCTACATAACAGTTTTTCACGGAAGCAACCGGAGTATTCGGAGCAGAATCTGCCTCATAGCCACTTCCAAGGATTCCTCCTACCCATTTACCAGTAGCGTTTACTGTCCCAGTAAAGCTGCTGTTTTCAATGGTACAGGAGCCCATGGACTGGCCTTTTGCCCCTGCAATACCGCCAACCTTGTCTGTACCATAAACATCCGCTGCACTTTTACAGTTGCGGATATATCCGTTTATGCTTCCAGCAAAAGTACCAATACTAGATTCCTGTCCGCTGTAACCAATCACAACACCTTTTTCTGCAACACAATTTTCAATGGTAACCGTATTTGCACCGGAAGCATACCCGCCGATCAAACCAGCCCGTAAGGTTTTCGTTCCAGCCTTAATTGTAACATTACGGATAGTCGGTCCTGATGGGCAGCCCGTGTTATATTCTCCGTCAGGGCCATAATCTACGGAATAACGGTCTACAAGACCATAGCCATTGATCTTTTCTCCATAAAGGTTCAGGTTTTCGATTACTGCATTTCTTGTATAGTTAAACAGAGGATGCCCTCCGGCTGCTACGGTAAGGGTATTCCCATTTCCATCAAAAATACCGGAAAATGCCCGGATGTACTTTCCGTTTCCGGAAGTATGTCCAGTCTCAATCGTACCGATCGGGCTCCAGTTTTCAGGAAGGGTAATATCCGAAGTCATCTGAAAATAAGTATTTTCAAATCCATAACCATCCTCATTTACCTTATCCCGTAAATATTCCAGATCGGCAAGGCAGTTTAATAAATATGGATTTTCCTCTGAGCCGTCTCCCTCCCAGGGAAGTGGTTCCTCTAATATTGTAGCAGATACTACATCTGTATAAATTTTTTCACTGACTGGGAAGGAATACTCTGGTTCCGCAACACCGTCTTCATCTACCGTATAACTCACGTCACGGCGGCTATACCAGACTTCACAATAATAGTAATCTGTTCCTGTCTCCGTTATAGACGGCTTGTAGGTTTCCTTATCCGCACCAGCGATAGGAGTTCCACCTTCTGTAGTGTTTTCCGTATTTTTATACCACTGATATTTTGCCGTTAGATTTCTCCACGGTGCCTTTTCAAGTGCCACTGAAAAACTTTCCGTTACAGGTTTTCCCATCAACAGGGAAATATTCTGGGGCTGTGTTTCAATTTTTGGTACTTCTACAGTTTCTGGAACAATCGTAAACTTTTTAAATTCACTTCGGGCAGAAAATATTCTCCCATCTATTTCATATTCGACACGACAGAAATAATACTTTTCGTCTTCTGGCTTCTCTGTAGAAACTACATAGGATGGATCTGTCGCACCGTCTATTTTGACATACTGATCTTCTTTTACAAATTCGGGACCAAGTTCTCCAACTGGTACTGTTACAGAATACCATTGATACGATAGCTTTCCCGCGCCTGGCTGTAAAACCTCTACGTCAGCAGTTAAGACTGGCGGTTCTGTATTCTGAAATACAGTTCCATATTTCCCAGTTACCTTTAACTTTACATCTGGTGTATAGTCCATCGGACCTTTTTTTATCGTTAAAGTATAAGATGCCGCCTCCGGGCAATAGACCTTTCCTGACTCACCGATATTAATTTCTAATACATATTCATCCTGATTAGCCCAGTCTGGAACCAGCTTATAGCTACTAAAATAATTAAGGGTGGTTTTTTCCCCATTTAAAGTAATTTCTTTTGGCGTATCACGATAACTATATGGCTGCGCCTCAATGGAAACATACTCTGTGTTTTCCGGAACTGTTACAATCAGGTTCTGGTCCTCCATCGTATCCTGTAATCCAGACTCGATCTGATGTCCCCAGGAATCTGTAATGTTCAGTTTTTCCAAATGATTCCGATAAATAATCGGCAGTTCATGGCTCTCCAGAACGTTTCCATTCCGCCGTACCTCTAAACGAATACTTCTAATACACTGGTTATAATTAATCATATTTCCAGATGTCATACCTTTGGCAATGGCATATTTTAAATAGGAATAACTACCAGTATTAATTTTATTGGTGTACATGACTCCATCTTTTGGATTTTCATATACCGCATAAACCTGACAATCATCTGGCGCCGCCTCATCCAACTCTGCACTTAAATACATCTCTGCTTTCAGACTCATATGGAGGTAAACCATTCCAGCAGAGACAACAAAAGGCTCACTGCCATCCAAAATATCCAGTTTACTTTCTTTTTGTTTATCGGATGTAACAGTACGAAGTGTCACATTTTTTAAATAGGAACCTTCTTCCCCGGACGCTTTCACAACCGTAACATTCACATATGCGGCTGAAATCGCGGCATATTCTGTTCCATTTATATTTTCTGTTTTCTCAGCAGTAATAAAGTAGGGCGTATCTTTCGGTGAAAGTCCGGAAAGGGTTACCTTCCCATCTTCATCTGTAACAAGTCCCTCCTGTTTTACTCCGTCGACATAAATGGAAGCCCCTGCACAATTTCCATATGTATCACCATAATTACCTATAACCTGTTTCAATTGCAGGGTTAACCTTTGATTTTCTGTAATTGTTAGATCAGTTTGCGTAAAAAAGGCAAGCTGTTCCTTATATTGCTGGATAAAAAAGTGCATTTCATCACCATCATGTACTATTTCACCCAATGCCGTTGAATAATTAGAACTGTCATGATTAAGGGAGTATTTTATATAAGAAACATCAGCCCTGTTCACTCCCCAAAGTTTATATATCGCCCCATCAAAAATTCCCTTATCATCCGCATGGTAATCATAGCCAACCTCAGCACCGCCCGAATAATACAAGTCATGGGCTATCCTGAGAGCATCATCCATGGTATAGGAAGCCTTTCCATTAAGCGTTACCGTCCGTCCAGCCATAGGCTTTCCATCTTTGTCGTTTAAGAATTTACCATCCTTGCTTACACTTACAGTCACCTGAATTTCCTGTGGCTCTTCTACTTCCTCGGACAGACTGGTTCCATCACTAAAAGAAACTATATCTGCCTCTGGCAGCTCTTCTGAATCAGTAAAACTATCGTCTTTTGATTCTTCTATATTTTCATCACTATAAAAATCAGTGTTTTCTTCCTCTTCATTATAATCAGCTTCTTCGTTCTCTACAGAATCTGCTGCTACAGAAATATCAGTCCCGCTGATCCACTCTTCTGCAAATACATCTACTGGAATTTGCAGCACTAACAGTAAAACAAGAAACCAGCTGGCTAATTTTTTCCATAGTCCTATTTTTTTCATTTATTTCAGGCTCCTTTTCTTTAAAAAAGGCTCCCCTTCCTCACGGAAGAAGAGCCTTGATCCTAATGCTTATTTTACCCGAACAGTCACTTTTACTGATTTGGAACCAGATTTAATTGTGATCTTGGCTGTTCCTTTTTTCTTTCCAGTTACAACACCCTTAGCGGAAACCGTTGCCACTTTTTTATTTGAACTTGTGTAAGTAACCTTCTGTTTGGAGGTAAATGGTGTCACAACAGGTTTTAATGTAACTTTTTTACCCTTTTTAACAGAAACATTTTTATTGGATACAGAAACCTTGGTAGTCTTTACATTACTCTTCTGCACCTTAACTGTTACAGTCTTTTTAAGTCCGCTGGCAAGCGTAATCTGTAACTTTGCAGTACCAGCCTTCTTTGCTGTAAGTTTACAGGTACCGTTTGCTTTTCCTTTTACAGTAAAAATCTTGGTGTTGGTGGATTTCCATGTCTTTACAGAATCCCCCATTGCAAGACTGGTTACTTTCAAACCAGAGGTGGACTGTTTTACTTTCAGTTTTACTGTGGAAGCGTTTACAGTAGCAGTTGCTTTTAATGCAGTTCCTTCTGCCTTTGTCTCTTTTATACCACAGGTCTCACAGATTCTCTCCTGCTGCTCTGGTGCGAAAACAGTAGCTTCAGCAGTTACTTTCCAGTCACCGAACTTATGTCCAGTTGCTTTGATTGCTTCTGTTTCAGTTGCATCACATCTGCTGCAGGTTTTGGTAATTACGCCATCAGCTGTACAGGTTGCTTCTTTAGTAACTTTAGATGTAAAATCATGTCCAAGTGCTGGAATTTTCTGCTCATCTGTTTTAGCATCACCTCTGGAGCAATGCTTGCTCTGCTTACCGTCAGTTGTACAGGTAGCTTTCACATCTACTGTGTAGTCTTTTGCAAAATCATGTCCAAGTGCTGGAATCTCTTCTGTAACAACATCGTTACATCTGCTACAGGTTCTAGTAAGAGTTCCTTTTTCAGTACAGGTAGGTGCTACTGTTGTTTCAACATAATCATGTCCAAGAGCGTCAATTTTCTCAATATCATCTCTTGCATTGCAGCCATCTCTTTCGCAATGTTTACTCTTTTCACCCTCTTCAGTACAAGTAGCCTCTTTATCTACAGTATAGTTAGAAGCAAATTCATGTCCCAGTGCTTCACTTTCTGTTCCATCTGTAAATTCCCCATTGCAAACAGGGCATATCAGTTTTGCCTTGCCTGCTGTAGTACAAGTAGCAAATACTGGTGTTTCCTCTGCTTTACAATGAACTACTACTCCAGAAGGAAGATGCTGTTTGCTGGCATTTGTTGCCCCAGTAGCATTCCATTCTTCTTGTGTTCCGTCATAACAGATATTGGATAATTGTGTACAATTTTGAAATACTCTTTTTCCCGAAAATACAACATCTTTATTAAGCGAAACAGAAACTAACGGAGTGCCTGCAAATGCTCTTGAGGCAAGACTTTTTATAGTTGAAAAATCAAACTCAGAGATTGCTGTATTCGCAAAGGCAGCCATAGGAATAGATTCCAATTTATTATCACATTTAAATTCACTTAATAAATTACAATTTTGGAATACACCACCTGCATTTTCAAGCGAGGCATTTTTTACAGTCACTGATTTCAAACTAGTACAACCGGCAAACGCATCCATTGCAAATACAATGTTTCCAGCTTCCACTGACTGCAAATTTTTACAATTCTTAAACGCACTTGATCCTAACACTGTTTCTGAATCCGTTGAAAAAGAAAGGCTTGTTAAACCAGTTCCGTTAAAAGCAGACATTCCAATTTTTTTCACATCTGAAATATTAATATCAGTTAATGTTGATACTTCACAAAAAGCATTAATTCCAATTGAAGTTACTGTTGTCGGAAGAACAACTTTTTTCAAATTTCCATAATAAATAATATTTCCAGACTTATAAAAAGCAAAATTATTATCTCCTATGGAAGTAATTCCATCACCAATATTAATGCATTCAACATCGGAAGCATGATTTACAGCCCAAACCCCTGCCGCTTTAGTCGCATTATTTGGCATTTCAGCACTTGTCACACCGTCTTTCAAACGAAAATATAAGGTTTTCGAGTCTTCCTCATACATGTATTCAATATAATCATTGACGCTTACATATTTATTGCTATCACTTGTAGTGTTCTCACCTGCATTTTCGTCATCAAATGTAGAAATTTCATCTGTAAATATTTCATTTTCTTCGTAGGAATCTACAAATCCATCATCTATATCTGAATTTTCTACTACAACAGAAGAGGCAAATCCCTCTGCCTCTCCTGCTGTAACTGTCAACGGACTATAAGTTCCAAAGATCATGCATAATGATAGCACTGATAATAAACATTTTCTTTTCATTTCAACTTATCTCCAACCTACTTCTTAGTTTTTCCAGTCAAACTCTGAATAATCATAGCTTAAAATGATAGAGAAATCATTACTTGGGCAAACCTGATCACTTAATGTAACATCTGGATAACTGATTGTTGCAAGATCATTTCCCATGCACCACATCCAAGAATAGCCACCCCAAGTACCACTAATCGCATTTCCTTTACTATCATATTTAAGGTTTTTATTTTCACCCTTATTTGTTTTAGCAGTTGCTGCTGTTAATCCGAATGTTTTAAGATAATGTTCTTCCTTTCCCTCATAAGTTGAATCGGTCCAATCAGTAACAATATCTCCATCACTTGTAGCTCGTACAAGTGCAGTGTAAATTGATTCGCCTGGAACAGTGTCAAGTGTAATGATTGGTTCTGTCTTATATGTTTTTTCCTTTGTTACATCATTATACTCTCTGGTATAAATACTCATTGTTGCTGCGGATGCCATCACGGTCATACCTAATGTCATTACGAGTGCTAAAATGACTGCTGACAGTCTCTTAAAGGTTTTCTTCATTTTTGTTTCCTCCTTCTTTTGAAAATGTGTTTGTAATTTATTATTTGGGTAATACATAACCAGCCTTTCTATGGCCCCTCCTTCCTGTTTTTTATTCTTCAAATCAGGTCTATCTGTCACTAAGATCCTGACTATGAAAAATCACATTTAGATAACAAAAGCGAAGTCTCCTTTCATTAAATATAGGAGTCTCCGCTAACGTGTAGTATGGTCTGACTTAAGCACTTCTGATACATAATGCTATACACAGGTAAACACAAAGGTTTAGTTCCAGAATTCCACTGGATTGTCTTAAACAGGCTCTTTAGGAGCCGACCACATAATTATTCTCTTGTTGTTAAAATCATAACATTTATCTATAATTTTGTCAATCATTCTAAAAGATTTTTTAAAAATTTATTATATATATAGCTTTTCTAAATTACTTTTTCAGTAATTATTTACATATAAATGAAAATCACTTTCTTGTTTGATTAACCTATTGATTCATTTTTCACAATATACTTAGATCCTGTAATTATAAATAACCTTTTGCCTCTATGATAAAATATTTCATAATCTGTATCTTGATGTCATATATACATCCGCAACTACAAAAGCCCCGACAGCATAGTTCCATAGATCCATACGATCGGGGGCTTATCCACCATTTTATCAAACCGGTTATCCTATAATTTCCGTATTCTTCTAACTAATGATATAAAACAATTTATCAAATTCTGCTTTTTATAAATTGCAGGTCCCGTTTGCTATTTTAAACTGGAACAAAACGCCCGCTTCGGTATTCTTCATTTCATACCAGGCATTATGCTGCTCCAGGATTTCCCTGACAATATATAGACCAAGCCCATTTCCGCCAGTTGCCTTGTTTCTGGAGGCTTCCACACGGTAAAAAGCATCAAATATACGGACTAAATCTTCTTCTGGAATATGAACCCCGGTATTTTCTATCTGAAAAACAGTTTCTTTTTTTCTGTTCATTTTCATAAAGTTCCACCTTAATTTTCTCCCCGGCAGGTGAATAACGAAGGGCATTCACAAGAAGATTTCGAATCACCATTTCCATAAGTTCCGAATCAACCAGACATTTACAGCTTGTAGGCAGGGATAAGGTAAGCTCCATATTCT
>PPYF01196016.1_pt1 | contig 16635 bp, 10 predicted proteins | sample 1559871 | NCBI WGS metagenome assembly PPYF01 (sample SAMN08240021, study PRJNA423297) | Human gut metagenome, whole genome shotgun sequencing project.
GACCGGGCTTGGCTACAGGTGCGGGCTTGACTGCGGGAGCACGATGCTCCGACGGTGCGGGAGCCGGCGTCTTGCGTTCCGCTGCGGACGCTCCCGGCTTCGCCTCGCCCTTCTGGAAGGCGTTCTTCAACTTGCGCGCCACCGGCGCCTCAACCGTCGAAGAAGCTGATTTTACGAATTCACCCATGTCCTTGAGTTTGTCAAGGACGGTTTTGCTGTCGACGCCAAAATCCTTGGCAAGCTCGTACACGCGTTTTTTCGCCACATTACTCCTAATTCTGGGCCGCGCGTAGACTCGCGCGGCTATTTTCCGATGACGGATTCTGCCCGTTTCATCGTGCAACCATGGTCGTGTTACCTCATATCTCGATCCCGTGGCATGACGGCATAACGCATCCACACCCGGTGTGCCGTGTCCAGCATACTAGGGACGTTGGATGTGCCGTCGGCCGCGCGTCACCGCCGTGTCGCGGATCACTTGCCTTCGGCAGCGACCTTCTTCGCGTGCGCTTCGGTGGATTCGATGCCGATCTTCCATCCGGTCAGCTTCGCCGCGAGACGCGCGTTCTGGCCTTCCTTGCCGATGGCCAGCGACAGCTGGTCATCATGGATGAAGGCGATGGCGGTCTTGTTCTTCTCGCTGATGACCTGCACGCCGGTGGCGACGGCGGGAGACAGCGCAGAGGCGACGAACTTCGCCGGATCGGCGGACCAGTCGACGATGTCGATCTTCTCCGGTCCGAGGTTCTCCATGACGGCGCGCACACGGGCGCCGCCGGGGCCGATCAGGGCACCCTTGGGGTTGACGCCATCGGTGTTGGCGCGGACGGCGATCTTGGTGCGGGCGCCGGCCTCGCGGGCGATGGCCATGATCGACACGGCGCCGGACACCAGTTCCGGGACCTCGCGCTCGAACAGGCGACGCACCAGCTCGGGGTGCGAACGGGAGACGACGATCTCGGGGCCCTTGACGCCGCGCGCCACGTTGACGACATACACGCGCAGACGCTCGCCATGACGATAACGCTCGCCGGGCACCTGCTCGCGACGGGGCAGAATCGCCTCGACATCGCCGATGGCGACATGCACGTTCGTCGGATCGCTGGCATCCTGCTGAACGATGCCGGTGACGAGCTTGCCCTTCTGGCCGGAGAAGGCGCCGAAGACCTTGTCGTCCTCGGCCTTACGGAACAGCTGTCCGATGACCTGGCGCGCGGTGGCCGCGGCGAGGCGCCCGAAGTTGCGCGGGGTGTCGTCGTACTCCTCGCCCAGCTCCGGTGCGGGATGAGGGTCATCCTCGGTGGGCTCCACCGGGATCTCCTTACGAGCCCACACGGTGAACGTGCCTGCCCGCATGTCGAGCTCGACACGGGCATGCTTGGCCGCATGAGGTGTTTTCAGATAGGCCAGACGCAGCGCCTCTTCCAGTGCGGCGTCCAGTTGTTCGAGATCGATTCCTTGCTCGATGGCGAGCTGATGCATTCCTGCCAGGTCCAGTTCCATACTCAAGACCTCCTATGAAGTTATAGCCGTGGTGGCGCGCATATGGTCACAGTCGTCTATTAGTGTAGAGGCCTATGCAGACACGTCATTGGCCAGATCACGGCATTCCATGCCGTGAGAGGAACATATCTTCGTGGTGTCGCCGTATCGTCGCGGCACTCTGCATCACCGCCCTGTGCGGCGCCCTGAGCGCCTGCAGCGCGCCCCGGATCGATGGGCGCGCGGAGTCGGAACACCAGCCCAGCGCCTGCGAGAACGCCTACTGGGCCGCCGACGCGTCGACGGCCACCATGAACGGCCGTCACCATATCATCATGCGATATCTCGCGGCGAAGCAGGCCGTCGGGCAGTGGAGCGAGGTGGCCGCCACCTGCACCCAGCGATTCGCGCAGGGCACGATCAGAAGCGCCCAGGCCGAGCATGTGGCCGTGACGCTGGGCACAAGGCTCGGTGGCAACGACACCTACCGCACGGTCTCCGACGACAGCCTGAGGCAGGTTCTGGGCATCGACCTCGACGGCGCCACCTTGGGCGCCATGTCGCTGGCCGAGGACCGCGCCGGGTTCGTCATGGAGGTGCTCGCCGCGCGGGATACGCCCGGCGCCACCCTGAGCCGGTCCGACCGGCACAAGACCGCGGGGCAATTGCTCTTCACCGCGTCCGGCTTGAGCCGCGACCCGCGAGAAAAGGTCTACGACATCCAGAAGATCCTCGCCTCGCCGACCTCGATGACCGATTCCACGACCGGCCTGAGCGTGCCGACAACGGCCTTGACGGAGATCGACTGCGCCCGGGAGCAGCTCGCCGCAATGGCCGATGACGGGGCGTCGGCCAAGTCGAAGCACACCGACAAGACCGGCAACAACACCAACGGCAGCGGCGATACCGACAGTGCAACTGACACCACCGACGTCAACGCCACCGATACCAACACCGTCGGCACGGAAAACGACACACGCCTGCGTGTCCTCTCCACGCTGATCTCCTCCCACATCACCTCCGCATTCGCACTCGGCTACCCCGACATGGACGCGTTCCTCTTCTCCTGATCGCATCACTCCCGCAGCCCTATTATGCATACGGGGGTAAAAGCAACACCCGTACGCCGCAGGAGTCAGCCCGATTGCATATGCGCAGCATAACCGTTTCTTCGTAAAAGGTCTCACGTTGCCGTGAAACCCGATGGGAAAAACGCCAAACTCACCCTCGATGACTCATCAATGAGCCAGCAACGACAACGTAGGGCCTATAGGAACTTTTGTGGTGTTTATGATCGAGGTCTGGCCTTGTACGAGTAGGCGTGTCGGCATGTCTTTTTCCCCGCGTGGAAAAAGATGCGCTCCCGGTGGTGGGCTGGATGGTGTGAGAACGCCATCCAGCAAAGCGAAGAAATGCCCGGCATGCGGGCGTGCGATGAAGAAGAACGGACGGACCGGCAAGGGCACGCAACGGTGGAGATGCCGGGCCTGCCGGCTGAGCTCGACGATGCCGCAGCGCGGCCGCAGACGGGCGCGGACGCTGGAGGAGTTCCTCTCATGGCTGCCGGGGCGTCGTCCCAGACGGCGTCGGAATCCACGGGCGACACGCGCGCCCTGCGCAAACGCATCGTATGGTGCTGGTCAATCCGGCTGCGCATCGCCCCGCCGGACGCGAAGCGCCACACGGTCATGGCCGACGGCACGTACATGGGCCACGGCTGGTGCCTGATCATCGCCATCGACGGCGAAAGCGGAGAAGTCCTCGCCTTCCAGTGGTGGACGCACGGGGAGCTGCGCCGCTGCTGCCGGCGGTTGGAGAAACTGTTCCGCGAGGGAAAAAGCTCTTCGCCTTTCCCGGGCCGGCGCTTGCCGCAGGTGGGCCGGTGGCGCGCACCACGAACCGGCTGGAGGGCGGCGTCAACTCGGTCGTCAAGAACGTGTTGCGCAACCACCGCGGACTGCCCGAGGAGCACATGCTCCGCGCGTGCGAATGGGTGTGCTACATGAAGACCGCGCACCCGCGGCCGGAATCGTTCATTCCCGACGATCCGCTGGAGGACGGGAAAGCGACGTCGCCCGAACCGGAAGGCGACGTCTCGCCCGCATACGGGATCGGCGTCGACTGGAACGAATTCCACACCGGCACGCGATATCCCAACGGCACCGACTGACGCCGAGAACCAGACCTAAAGCACCACAAAAGTTCCTATAAGCCCGAAAGAGGGTTCCGGGAGAATCCCGGAACCCTCTTTGCTGGCGGATAGGGCGAGATTCGAACTCGCGGAGGGGTTAGCCTCACACGCTTTCGAGGCGTGCTCCTTAGACCGCTCGGACACCTATCCATGCGCTGCGAAAAAACGCAACTTGTTCATTATAAGTCGATTTCCCGATTACGCAAATCAGCGCGTGGCGCACCTGCCACCGCTCCATCGAGCCTCCATCGGCGAGCTATCTACGTTTCGAGGGGTGGATTCAGCTCCTGCAAAACATCTATCTGCATTTCAAGGGGTTGGTGGTCAAGTATGACGGCTCGCTAATCCGCATGATTCCAATAGCGTAACAAGCCGAATACATCAGGTATCGCGTTTGAGCAACCCCCTGAAACGCAGATAGATGACCCGAGCAGCCTCAATCAACCCCTCGAAAGCGAGATAGCCCGCAAAACGCCCCGGGCAACCGCCCTCACAGCAGCTGCTCGTGGACGGAGGCGTTCACCCATTGGTTCTGCTGGACCTGATAGCCCGAGAAGATGCCGATGTCGAGCATGCAGTCGCGGTAATCGCGCCCGTGGGCGATGGTGATGTAGTTGTCGTCGACCATGCGGTTGTGGGTGGGGTCGAGCCCGATCCAACGGCCGTCGTGGTAGATCTCCACCCATGCGTGCGTCGCACCCTCGCCGCCCAGCAGGCCCGCGATGTAGCGGGCGGTCAGCCCGACGTGGCGGCACACCGAGAGCATCACGTGCGCGTAGTCCTGGCACACGCCCTTGCGCTGGGCGAGCGCCTGCTCGGCGGTGGTGCGGATCGTGGTCGAGGCGGGCGTATACGTGAACGCCTGATACACCTCGTCCATCACCTCCCATGCCTGATCAATCGGCGTGGCGTCGGCCGGCAGCCCGGCGATGCGCGCCCGGCACGCCGCGATCATGGCCTCGATGCACGGCCCGGGAATCGTCAGCGCCGAGTTGAACCGGTACAGCGGCTTGTAGATCTCCGACTTGATGTGGGCGTTGTCGACGAACGCGATGCCCTTCACCGAATAGCTGAATATCGTGTGAGGCTGCGGGATGAACCCGGTCATGACCACGGAATCGAACGAGTCGATGGTCGTCTCCAGTTCGACGTCCGGCTCGATGGCGACCTCCACGTCCACCACCTGCTGTCGCGGGCCGGTCGCAGGCACGCAGCGCAGTTGGAAACGATGGTCGGTGACCGGCGAGCTGAACGTCAGCTTCATCTCGTAGTCAAACACCAGTTTCTTCATGACGGCAGGCTCCTCGTCGGATAATGCTCGCAAAAATCCACTCTAGTCTAGCAGAAACGGCGGAGGTCATCCGTCAGCTGACGGCCGCCGACCGGTCACGCTCCGATCGGCGGTCTGCCCCTCACGGACGCTTGGCGTCCATGTTCATCGCGTTGAGCATGCCCGCGTCCTTCGGGTCGCCGGTGATGGCCCGGCTGTTGAAGTCGGTGAGGAACTCGTTCAGGCGGCTCGTCAGCTCCGGGTAGCCGCGGCTCGGCAACTGCCCGAGTAGCCAGCTGATGCCGGACACGAAGCATGAGGGCAACGGCATGCCGTCGAGCGTGCGCGAGTAGGTCTCCAACTTGGCGAGCGGCGCGTCGAGCTCGCTATTGTCCAGATGGAAGCGGGTGTACAGGTCGATGCGCTCGATGTACTTGCCGATGAACACGAACGCCTTCAGTGTGATGTCTGCGGTGGAGTTCTCGATGCCGCCCCAGAACGCGAGCATGTCGTCGGCGATGTCACGCTGCGAGTAGATGTCATCCGCGCTGGCGGAACGCTCAGCGGCCTCGGTGATGTTCTTCACCGCGAGCTCGACGTACTGCAGCAGCCTCGACGTCAGCTCCGGGCGCAGCACCACGGCGTTGTTGAACGCGGCGACGATGGCGGAGCGCACCGAGTCGGGGTTCGTGCCGTCGTAGAGGAAGGAGTGGATGAACCCGTCGAAGTCCTCGAAATCCTGCGGTAGGTCGAGCGCCTTCGCGAACGGGCGGAACGCGTCCACATCGGTGTCCATCACGCGGTCGTAGAAGGGGAAGAACTGCACGAGTGTCGTGAACGCGCGCTCGGTGTACCGCCCGAGCCAGTACAGGTTGTCGGCCTTCGACGCGGTGACCAGCGACAGCGAGTGCCGCTTCGAATGCGGAATGAGGTTCACCGAGGCGACCGACTCCTCGCGCTGCTTGTCCGTGCTGCCGTCTTCGGGCGCCAGCACCCACGTATCCTTGAATCCGCCGCCCTGCGACGAGTTGACGATCATCTGGCCGGGCACTGACGAGTAGCGCGTCAGGCCGGAATACCACACGTGCGTGTTCTGCCCGGTGACCACGAACGCGCGCAGATCGCACTTGCGCGGGCTCACCTCGCCACTGTCCGGGTCGATCACGTCGATGTCGCGGAACTGGATGACCTCCTGCGCGATAAACCGGCGCGGATCCTCCTTGATGCGGTCGGCCAGATCCTCCCGCGCGGCCTTGTCGAGCGACGAGCCGAACACGACGCCGTAGCCTCCGGCTTCCGCCACGTCCTTGATGACCAGCTCGCCCATGCGGTCGAGCACTTCCTTGCGGTCCTTCTCGAACATCGGCATGTAGGTCGGCGCGTTGTGCAGGATCGGCTCCTCGTTGAGGTAGTAACGGACCATCTGCGGCACGAAATAGTAGATCGCCTTGTCGTCCGCGGCCCCGTTGCCGGGCGCGTTGATGATGGCGACGTTGCCGGAACGGTAGGCCGACAGCAGTCCGGGCACGCCGATAACCGAGTCCGGGTTGAACGCGAACGGGTCGAGGTATTCGTCGGACAGGCGGCGGTACACGGCGCCCACGCGATGCCGGTTGCCGGCATAGTCGAGGAAGTACAGCTTGTTGTCGACGACTTCCAAGTCTTCGGGGAACGCGAGCGCCGCGCCGGTCTTCTCGGCCAGGTAGGCGTGCTCGAAGAACGCCGAATTGTAGCGCCCCGGCGTGAGCACGACGGCGATGCCTTCGGTGGATACGAAGTCCATGGCCTTGCGCAGCAGCCGCGGATAGTCGCGGTTGTCGCGCACGTGCACGTCGCGGAACAGTTTGGGATTCGTACGGCGTTCGATGTCGCGCGCGAACAGCGGATAGCTGGCTCCCGACGGGATGCGCAGATTGTCTTCCAGCACCCACCAGCGCCCGTCCTCGCCTTGGACGAGGTCTTCGCCTGCGATGTGCGCGAAGATGCCGCCGGGAGGAGTCACGCCGTTGACTTGCGGAAAGTAGCCGGCCGACGTGTACACGTATTCTTCGGGGATGACGCCGTCGTGGATGATGCGCTTGTCTGAGTATATGTCTTTGAGGTAGGCGTTGAGTGCGTTCACGCGCTGCTTGAGGCCGGCTTCCAGCTCGTCGAATTCGTCGGATTCGATGATGCGTGGGATCGGGTCGTATGGAAACAGCCGGTCGTGGTATTCGCCGTTCTTGTATACGCCGAAACGCACGCCGTTGCGGCTCAGTTCACGGTTGATGTCTCCTCGCCTGTTGACCAGTTCCTCGGCGAATTGTCGGGCTGACCGTTCTGTCATGGCGACTCCTTGTCTCACAGATACGCATGCTGAACGCTTATGCTCTATGATACTGAACTCGTCCCAGCGTATGCGGCCGTGGTTTCCGCATTCGCTCGAAAAATCGACAATCATGTTACGAATCGGTCGCGCCGCGAACGGTTCGCCGGCATGCCGAACGTCTGCCTTCGCGCCCACCCCGCGTCTACAGCGTGCGCTTGGCGCGTATACGCTCGGCCCGTTCGGCGAGCTCGTCGTCGGCGGGATAGGCGACGTGCTCCAGCGTCAGCCCTTGCGGCGCGATCGGCCCTGTGGAGCCCTCGCGCAGCGGCACGGCCATCTTCTCTCGGAACCAGTCGGTCGAGCGCTTGCCCATGCCGACCTGTATGCAGCCGCCGACCAGCGAGCGCACCATGTTGCGAGCGAAGGCGTCGGCGACGATGGTGAAGCACAGCAGGTCGGATTCGGCGGCCGGCGTGCGGTATCGCTCCCCCACGCCGTCGACGACCAGCGGCCGGGTGGGAATCCGCCGCCAATATGCGGTTTTGACCTCGCGAATCGTGGTACCGCCCGGATTGGGGGTGGCGAACGAGCCGAAATCATGCAGTCCGATGGTCATCGCGGCGGCCTCGTTCATCGCGGCGACGTCGAGGTCGGCGTCGAGGTGCAGCACGAAGCCGCGCAGACGCGGGTCGACTTCGCTGGCACGGTCGGCCACGCGATACACGTAAGTGCGTTCCAGTGCGGAGAACCTCGCGTCGAATCCGCTCGGCGCGACCGTCACGTCATGGATGGTGATGTCCGCGGGCAGCATGCGTTGCAGACGGTGCTTGAGCGCTACGGTCGGCGACACGCTCATGTGCCCGACGCAGCGGCTCAGCGTTTCCTCGCCGATGTCGAGATGGCAGACCTGATGCGAGGCGTGCACGCCCGTGTCGGTGCGGCCGGCGACGGTCAGGCGCAGCGGCTCGGCGGGATCGTCGACCGGCACGCGCGTAATCGTGTGCAGCACCCGTTCGATCTCGCCCTGCACGGTGCGAATCGTCGGCTGCTTCGCCCATCCGAAGAAGCCGCCGCCGTCATATGCCAGGTCAATGCGCAATCTCATCACGCCCACCAGTATATCGACGCCGCGCCGAGTCCCCTTCCCCACCTCGCGACACCCATGTGCCGATACACTGTGTGCAAATGTTGGATGTAACGGTAAACTTTGTTTATATTGGAGCAAAGTCGCAACGAATGCGGCGATGCGCTAACCAATCAACAAAGATTCCGACAATAACAGAAACAACATTAACCACATACCCAATGGAGAGATTATGCGATTGAGGAGAGTGAAAGCGGCCATAGGCAGTGTCCTGGCAGCCGTGACACTACTGAGTATGTCGCTGACCGGCGTCACGGCGGCGCAAGCCAGCGATGACAATCTTGCACTGAATCAGACCGTAACGGCCAGTTCATATGAAGTGGCGACGACTGCGCCCGAGAAGGCCGTGGACGGCGATCTCGGCACACGCTGGGGCACCGCGCAGAACAAGGCCGCAAACGAATGGATCGAGGTCGGCTTGGGCGGCACCAAGACCGTCAAGCAGATCAACATCGATTTCGAGCGCAAAGATGCCGATCAGAACATCACCAGTTTTAAAGTCGAGCTGAAGCAGGGCGACACCTATACCAAGGTGTATCAGAAGGACACCCGCGCCAAGCAACAGGAGATCATCCTGCTTGACCAGGCACAGCAGGCGTCCGCCGTGAAGGTGACCGTACTGTCCGCCGACGGCGGCACCATGAACTGGGTCAACGTGGGCATCAACGAGATTTCCGTGTACTCCGCACCCAAGGAGACCGTGCTCGACACGGCCGACACGAACCACATGCTCGGCGCCACCATGACCGCCTCCAGCAACGAGACGGCGACGCTCACCCCCGACAAGGCGATCGACCAGAACCGCACCGGCCGCAACAACCGTTGGGCCAGCGGCTACGAGACCCCGAGCAACATCTGGCTGAAGGCGGAATTCCCGCGGCTCACCGCGGTCAAGGACATCCGCATCTATTTCTTCGAGCGTGACGTGAATCCGAAGCCTACCAATGTCCAGAGCTTCGACCTGTCCTACACCGACTCCGAAGGCACCGAGCACACGCTCAAGTCCGGCTACGCGATGACGGCCTCCGGGGCCGGTTATGTCGCTGACGTCGTCATCCAGCTCGATCAGGCCGTCAACGCCCGCTCGCTCAAGCTGTCGAACTTCGCGATCAAAAGCTCCGAATACAACAACGTGAGCGTCGCCGAATGGGAGGCGTATTCGAACGATCAGGCCGAGCCGGGCGCCACGCTCGACAGCGTGGTCTCCGACCTCGAATCCAACCACCTGACCATCGAGACCGACACCGACACGCTGGCTCTGCCCACTGTGCCCGACGGCTACACCGTCAAGTTCAACGGCGCCGACTACGAGCAGCTCATCGCCGCCGACGGCACCGTCAACCACCCGCTGGTCGACAAGACCGTGCAGGTCGCCTACGTCGTCACCGACACCGCCACCGGCAACACCAAGACGACCTCCGACATCCCCTACGTCGTCAAAGGCACCAACCAGCAGCAGGAAGGCAACAACGCCAAGCCGACCATCATCCCCGAAATCGCCGAATGGCATTCGACCAGTGCCGCCAAGCTGGCGGCCTCCGCCGTGACGAAGGTCGTCTACGACGATGATTCGCTCAAGGCCGTGGTCGACGAGTTCGTCGCCGACTACAAGGACTTCACCGGCATCAAGCTGACCGCCAAGAAGGGCGCCGCCGAAGCCGGTGCGTTCAACTTCGTCAAGACCGACTCCACGGCCGCGATCGCGCAGCTCGGCGACGAAGGCTACACGATGGACATCCGGGCCGACCGCGTGGTCGCCAAGTCGTCCAGCGTGACCGGCAACATGTACGCGATGCAGACGATCCTGCAGATGACCAAGCAGGACGCCAACGGCTTCGTGATCGGTTCGATGCGCGACTACCCGCGCTTCACCACCCGCGGACTCCTGCTCGACGTGGCCCGCAAGCCCGTCTCGCTGGAGATGATGCGCGAGATCACCCGCACGATGCGCTACTACAAGATGAACGACTTCCAGGCGCATCTGTCCGACAACTACATCTTCCTGGAGAACTACGGCAAGGGCGACAACGAGGACGAGGCGTTCAAGGCCTATGACGCGTTCCGTCTCGAATCCAGCCTGACCAACGACAAGGGCGAATCGCCCACGGCCGAGGACTACTCCATCTCCAAGAAGACGTTCAAGCAGTTCATCCAGGACGAGCGCGCCCTCGGCATGAACGTCGTGCCGGAGATCGACGTGCCCGCGCACGCCAACTCCTTCACGAAGATCTGGCCCGAGCTCATGGTGAAGGGACGGGTCTCCCCGATCAACTCCAACCGACCGCTCATCGACCACCTCGACGTGTCCAAGCCCGAGACCATCGCCAAGATCAAGGAGATCTTCGACGACTACACCAAGGGCGACGACCCGACGTTCGACAGCGACACGACCGTGCACATCGGTGCCGACGAGTTCCTCTACAACTACACGGCATACCGTAAGTTCATCAACGAGATCGTCCCCTACATCAAGGACACGAACACCGTGCGCATGTGGGGCGGCCTGACTTGGATCAACGACCACAAGACGGAGATCACCAAGGACGCGATCGAGAACGTCGAGATGAACCTGTGGTCCAAGGACTGGGCCGACGGCCTCCAGATGTACAACATGGGCTACAAGCTGATCAACACGATCGACGACTACGGCTACATGGTGCCCAACGGCAGCTACGGACGTGCCAACGCGTACGGCGACCTGCTGAACATCAGCCGCGTCTTCGACAGCTTCGAGCCCAACAAGATCCGCAGCAGCGGCGGCTACCAGGCCGTGCCCTCCGGCGACGACCAGATGCTCGGCGCCGCGTTCGCGATCTGGAGCGACAACATCGACAAGAGCGCATCGGGTCTGACCGAATCCGACCTGTACTGGCGCTTCTTCGACGCGATGCCGTTCTACGCCGAGAAGACCTGGGCCGCCACCGGCAAGGAGAAGGGCACCGCCGCGAAACTCACGGCGCTGGCCGCCAAGCAGGGAACCGGCCCTCGCACCAACCCGTACTACCAGGCCACTTCGAAGAACAGCGTCTACGAGAGCTACGACTTCAACGACGGGCTCGCCGACGCCAGCGGCAACGGCCGCGACCTGACCATCGGCGACGGCAGCAAGGCCGCCGTCAAGGACCAGTCGCTCAAGCTCGCCGGCGGCTCCAGCTATGCCACATCCAAGCTCGACAAGCTCGGCAACGGCAACGAGCTGACGTTCGACGTGACGCTCCAGCAGGCTGCCAAGCCCGGAGACATCCTCTTCGAGGCCGACGCTCCGTACGGCACGCATGACATCCGCGTCATGGAGAACGGCAAGCTCGGCTTCACGCGAGAGCTGTACAACTACTACTTCGATTACGAGCTGCCGGTCGGCAAGACGGTCACCGTGACCATCAAGGTGGACCAGCAGACCACGAAGCTGTATGTTGACGGCGAATTCGTGAGCGATGCGACCGGCAAGTACATCGACAAGGGCATCGAGAAGAAGACCGGCATCACCGCCGCGACCTTCGCACTGCCGCTGCAGCGTATCGGCTCGAAGACCTCTGCGATCAACGGCGTCATCGACAACGTCATCGTCAAGAAGTCCGAGGCCGAGACAGACCAGTACAACAAGTCCTGCTGGACCGGCACGACCAATTCCGAGACCCAATACAACGACACGGAAGGTCTGCTGCGGTACGCGTTCGACAACAACCCGAGCACCATCTGGCATTCCAACTGGAAGGGCGCCACGGACAAGCTGACCGGTTCGAACTCGTTCTACGCCGAGATCGACATGTGCCAGAAGTACACGATCAACCAGTTCTCCTTCACGCCGCGTACCAGCCAGGACAGCGGACAGGTGACCAAGGCCGATCTGTACGTCAAGGCCAACGCGAACGACGAGTGGAAGCAGGTCGCCACGGATCAGGTGTTCGAGGCCAGCCGCGCCAAGAAGACCTTCATGTTCGACGAGCAGGAAGTGCGGTACGTCAAGTTCGTGGCCAAGTCCTCGAACGATGGCTGGGTCGCGGTCTCCGAGTTCGGCGTGGCGAACAAGCCGTCCTCCACCGTGCGCGTATTCGTCGCGGCCGATCCGGCCGAAGGCGGTACGGTGAGCGTAGCCGCCGAGGGCGAAACCGGCACCGATACGGCCGTGGACGTCGCATCCGGTGCCTCGGTGACCGCCAAGGCGGTCGCGGCGGATGGCTACAGGTTCAGCGGCTGGTTCACGACGGCCAGTGAGACGGCGGTTTCCACCGATGCCACGTACACGTTCGCAGCCGACGGCAACACGGCTCTGACCGCGAAGTTCACCAAGGACTCCACGCCGGATCCCGGCCCGAAGCCGACCATCAGCTCGATCGCCGTCACCAAGCCGACCGTCACCGATTACAAGGTCGGCGACACGTTCGACGCCACTGGACTGGCGGTCACCGCCACGATGTCGGACGGCAGCACGAAGACCCTGACGGCCGGCGAGTACACGCTCTCAGCCACGCAGGACGGTGCCGCGGTCGCGCTTGACAAGGCGTTCGCCAAGGCCGGAAAGGTCACTGTCACGGTCACCGCCAACGGCAAGACCGCCACCTTCGACGTGACCGTGACGGCCAAGGATCCCGATCCGGAACCCGCGACGCTCAAGTCCATCAAGGTCACGTCCAAGCCGGACAAGACCACGTACACCGTGGATGAGACGTTCGCCAAGACAGGTCTCGCGGTGACGGGCACCTGGTCCGACGGCAAGACGGCGCTGCTGAAGGACGGCGAATACAAGCTGTCCGCGGTCGACGCCGACGGCAAGACCGTCGACCTGACCAAGCCGTTCACGGCTGCGGGCGACGTCACCGTCACAGTGACCTCCGGCAAGCTCACCGACTCCTTCACGATCACCGTCAAGGCGAAGACCGTGACCCCGACTCCTGGCGAGAACAAGCCGGGCGAGAACAAGCCCGGTGCCGACAAGCCGAAGCCGAACACGCCTGACGAGGTCGCCAAGACCGGTGCTTCGGTCACGGCGGTCGTCTTCAGCGCCCTGTTGCTGTTGTCCGCAGGCTACCTGCTGGTGCGTAAGCGCAGGATCTGACCGAATTACGTGTCATCCCCCCCGCGGATGACACGCTGAGACCTTAGAGGGGGCTCCCGGTTCACGCCGGGAGCCCCCTCTTCCGTTGCATGCAGGTACGTAATAACGTGGATATGTCATTATCGCCTACTGTTGCGTATCTAAGTGCGCGCCGAAACGGCGAGTCCGCGCACTTAGATACGCAAATGGGGCTATTTTCGTTCCTAAGTGCGCACGGTTGTCGTTTCGGCGCGCACTTAGGAACGCAACCGCATCTGATGCCAACGCACTCGCTGGCGGAGGGCTGTCCGTGCAACAGACTAGGGCCCGTCAACAGCCTCCAGTACCACCCAACAAACAAAAACAGGGGCTGGAAACCAGTTACGGTTCCCAGCCCCTATCAATGTCTATGAGACGGGTCTCACTCGGCCTTGTCGGCGGTCTCCTCGGCAGCGGTCTCGGCGGGCGCCTCAACCGGAGCTTCAGCGGCGGCGGTCTCCTCGACCGGAGCCTCGGTAGCGGCGGCGACCTTGGCGGCGGCCTCAGCTTCCTTGACGACAGCCTTCTTCGGGCTTACCGGCTCGGTGACGAGCTCGATGATGGCGGCAGGCGTGGAGTCGCCCTTGCGCGGAGCGATCTTGACGATACGGGTGTAACCGCCCTCACGCTGCTCCATCTGCTCGGCAATCTGAGTGAACAGCACGTGCACGACGGACTTGTTGCGGATGACACGCATCACGCGACGACGGGAGTGCAGGTCACCGCGCTTCGCGAAGGTGATCAGGCGCTCGGCCAGCGGACGAAGGCGCTTGGCCTTCGGCAGCGTGGTGGTGATGCGACCGTGCTGGAACAGGCTGGTGGCCATGTTCGCGAGCATAAGGCGCTCATGGGCCGGGCTTGACGCCAGACGCGGGCCCTTCTTGGGTGTAGGCATAGTTTCTCCTTATAGCCCGTCGGATTCAGGTGGGCACATGCCCGAACGTCCGAATCCGACGGTTATATCTGTTGCGAAAGGTGACGTCACTCGTCCTCAGGCGAGAAGAACGTACCACCTTCCAAATTGTTGGTATCGAAGCCCAGCGGCGACGACTTCAGCGACAGTCCCATGGACTGCAGCTTGTCCTTGACCTCGTCGATCGACTTCATACCGAAATTGCGAATATCCAGCAGATCCTGCTCGGTGTGAGCGACAAGCTCGCCGATCGTGTGGATGCCCTCGCGCTTGAGGCAGTTGTAGCTGCGCTGCGTGAGGTTGAGATCCTCGATCGGGACGGCCATCTCGGGGTTGGTCTCCTCCGCGACGGGAGCGGGACCGACTTCGACGCCTTCGGCCTGCACGTTGAGCTCACGGCACAGGCCGAACAGCTCAACCAGGGTGGAGCCAGCGGAAGCCACCGCATCGCGCGGTGAAATGGCCGGCTTGGTCTCCACGTCCAGAATAAGCTTGTCGAAATCAGTGCGCTGTTCGACGCGCGTGGCCTCGACCTTATAGCTTACCTTGAGCACCGGGGAGTAAATCGAATCGACCGGGATACGACCGATCTCATCGGTGTCCTGCTTGTTCATCTGCGCGGGGACGTAGCCACGGCCACGCTCGACAGTGAACTCGATTTCGAGTTCGCCGTCGTCGGCAAGGGTCGCGATGTGCTGGTCCGGGTTGGCGATGGTGACACCGGCGGGCGGTGTGATGTCGCCCGCGGTGACTTCACCATTGCCGCTCTTGCGCAGATACATGACCACGGGCTCGTCGTACTCGCTGGTCAGCACGATGCCCTTGATGTTCAGCAGAATCTCAGTGACGTCTTCCACGACACCCGGCAGAGTGGTGAACTCATGCAGGGCACCGGAAATACGCACGGAAGTGACCGCCGCGCCCGGAATCGAGCTCAGCAGTGTGCGGCGCAGCGAATTACCAAGCGTGTATCCGAAACCGGGCTCAAGCGGCTCGATGACGAAACGGGAACGCTGCGGATTGATGGATTCCTCGGTAAGTGTCGGACGCTGTGCGATAAGCACTGTGTGTATCCTTTCAGCTTCTGGACGGTGGTGCACTCACCTTCCGTAAGCGGTTTTGGATGGATGAGATTGCTGAGTGCTCAGACGCGACGACGCTTCGGGGGACGAACGCCGTTGTGCGCTTGCGGAGTGACGTCGGTGATGGAACCGACTTCGAGTCCAGCGGACTGGAGAGAACGGATGGCGGTCTCACGACCGGAACCCGGGCCCTTCACAAAGACATCGACCTTCTTGACGCCGTGTTCCATGGCCTTGCGGGCCGCGGACTCGGCCGCCATGCCAGCGGCGTACGGAGTGGACTTACGGGAGCCCTTGAATCCGACATCGCCACCGGACGCCCAGGACACGACTGCGCCGGACGGGTCGGTGATGGAGATGATGGTGTTGTTGAACGTTGACTTGATATGCGCCTGCCCGACGGGGATCGACTTACGATCACGACGACGAGGCTTGCGCGCGGCCTGCTTAGGAGCTGCCATTGACCCTCGTTTCCTTGTAACGAACTGTTGTTTTGGATTGGATCCGGACGATGGGTGTCACCCCGTGGCCCGAATCGACGCCACCCTATTACTTGGTGGCCTTCTTCTTTCCGGCGACCGTGCGCTTCGGACCCTTGCGGGTGCGGGCGTTGGTCTTGGTGCGCTGACCGCGCACGGGAAGTCCCTTACGGTGACGCTGGCCTTGGTAGCAGTTGATCTGGATCTTGCGACGGATGTCCGCGTCGATTTCACGACGCAGATCGCCCTCGATCTTGTAATTGCCTTCGAGGTAATCACGCAGCGTAATCAGCTGCTCATCCGTCAGATCCTTGACGCGAATATCCGGGTTGATACCGGTCGCGGCAAGCGTTTCCTTGGCACGAGTGCGACCTACACCGAAAATATAGGTGAGGGCGATCTCGATGCGCTTCTCATTGGGGATGTCGACTCCGGCAAGACGTGCCATTGCGATTCCTTCTGTGTTCACGCAGGTCGTGCACCGAGTCTTCCGGTTTCCCGGCCCGGGCCTGCGTACCCGGGGTTCAGCTGTTCGCTGTGACTCAGCGCCTTATTTACTTGTTGCCGCTGGAATCTGCTCTCAGCCCTGGCGCTGCTTGTGGCGCGGGTTCGTGCAGATCACCATGACGCGGCCGTGACGGCGGATCACGCGGCAGTTTTCGCAGATCCTCTTCACGCTAGGGCTGACCTTC
>PPYF01027907.1_pt1 | contig 16629 bp, 13 predicted proteins | sample 1559871 | NCBI WGS metagenome assembly PPYF01 (sample SAMN08240021, study PRJNA423297) | Human gut metagenome, whole genome shotgun sequencing project.
CCCGTATCTCCTTTCTGTAAGGGAACGTATCAAATGGGACAAAGAACGCTTCAATCGGGTGATATCTGAATTATCAACCTCGAAGGACATCTATACGGCCGATGAAGTCATAGAGGAATTTACGATGCGTCAGAATCAGCAATCATTCTTTGGATTTATGGAAAAGGTGATCATACGGTTGAAAGAACTTGGCAGGCAAAGAACTTCCGAGACATATACTTCGGCTCTCAATTCCTTTCGTCGCTTCATGAATAACCAAGATGTCGTATTTGACGGCTTCGATTCTGACCTTATGGAATCATATCAAGCGCATCTGACGAAGAATGGTCTGATCCCTAACTCAATATCATTTCATATGAGAATACTGCGTGCTGTTTATAACAGGGCAATAGAGAAAGGGATAACGGAAGACAAACATCCGTTCAGTCATGTTTACACCGGAGTGGACAAGACCACAAAACGTGCCCTGGACATAAAAACCTTGAGGAAGATAAAAGAGGCAGATCTGAGAATGTATCCTAACGCGGCGTATGCAAGGGACATGTTTCTCCTGTCTTTCTATCTCAGAGGCATGAGTTTCGTGGATATGGCTTACCTCAAAAAGTCTGATCTTTCCAATGGCCAGATCTCTTACCGTCGTCGTAAAACAGGACAACAGTTGGTTGTGAAATGGACTATGGAGATGCGTGACGTTCTTGACAAATATCCTGAGAATGAGACAGAATACTTACTCCCTATAGTAACATCCACGACCGCCACTCCTTACAATCAATACCGTACCAAACAATACCGGATCAACAAAGGGCTGAAGACAGTGGCTTCCCATATCGGTTTGAAAATGTCTCTAACCTTGTATTGCAGTCGTCATTCATGGGCCTCCATAGCGAAATCCAAAGGAATTCCTGTTGGGGTTATCAGCGATGGTCTTGGACATGACAGTGAACTTACCACCCAAATATATCTGTCCACCCTCGACACAAGCGCAGTAGACAAGGCGAATGCTCTAATCATCAAGCTGCTTTGAAATAAAACGAGACCCAATTCAGCCATCAAGGACATGAATTGGGGTTTCTAATGGGTCGCTGATGACTCTTGAAATATGTTTACCGAATCCGACAAACTCTTGGCAAGAGTTTGACCTCAATATTATTTTATATAAATTCAATAAGTTAATGGAGAATCTCGTGGAAATTAGTAAAACAAACAGCACTAAATCCACTTCGAGTGCAAAAAAATCTGAAAGATAATAGTGTGTATGTCAGGATTTATTTGTATCTTTGCACTTGGTTTAGTAACTCTTGCCAAGAGTTGCCACTCCAACCTTAGTTTCGTATTCATTAAAATGAGTGCAGATGGACATATCCCAAACAGCGTTGCGCCAGTGACTGATGTCGTTGACGACGCCGTAGGCGTGGGGAAAAGTTACTGGTTTGTGGCGATAGTCAACCACAATTCTGAGAAACAGTCCTCCGAGAAGCTTTCTAAAATGGGAGTAGCCAACTACCTCCCGACTCAAAAAGAAATTCGTGTGTGGAGAAACGGACGCAAGTCCAAAGTTGACCGCATAGTCATTCCGTCCACCATCTTCATTCATTGTACAGAACAACGAAGAAAAGAAATTGTTGGTTTGCCTTTCATTTTTCGTTTCATGACCAATAAGGCCGGTTCCATCAAAGACTCAACAAACAAGCCTTTGGCCATAATCCCCGACAATGAAATTGAACGGCTAAAATTTATGTTAGGACAGTCCGACATTCCAGTTGAAATAACTGATAAGCCATTCAAAGCAGGTGACAAAGTGCGAGTGATAAGAGGTAATCTTGCCGGACTTGAAGGAGAAGTCATAGATTTGAAAGAAGCCAAAAGCGAACTTATAGTAGCCCTCAACATCTTCGGCTGCGCCAAACTCTCAATCGACACCATAAACCTCGAAATCATAAAATAAAATCAATATCACATCATATATGAGTAGTAACAGAACAATCATTCCCGGGATGGAATCACCATACGGAAGCGAACCATCTCAAAACAATGGGATGGGAGGAGGACACTCAACTCCACAAGGAGGTACTTGTGTCCCCAATGGCATACCTAACCCGATGGGCGAACCAGTGTATGGGCAAGCGCCGCAAAAACCTATCGTTGGCTTCCTTTATTCAATATCCAAAAGTAACGTAGGTGAATTTTGGCCTTTACATATTGGGTCAAATACAATAGGCAGATCTGCTAATTGTGATGTCTGTCTTCAAGAAGGCACAGTATCAGAGAATCATGCTACTCTTGTCGTCCGGGTAATGAAAAATCCTGAAAAAGTAATTGCATCCGTATGTGATTCAAGTTCCACTATTGGAACTATGATAAATGGAGAAAGCCTTGGCTTCGACCAAAGAGAGTGTTTGAATGGAGACATCATTACTATCGGTGCACATTATGACCTTCTCTTCATCTTGATAGATGCAAAACAAATCGGACTAAAGGTATGCTCAGAGTTTATTCATATACAGAATTCAGGACGCATACCTACATCACCTATGGGAAGAAATGTAAGTAATCCAACAGTTGATATTCCCAATAATCCATATGCTGCTCCTGTAGGAAATACGCCTAAAAGGACACGAGGATTTGAGGATAATGATATTCCTCAGACTGGGGGCACACAAGGAATGCCATCTCTTGATGCCAACAATCCCGGCAATGACGGTCAAAGCGGTGGCAGGACAATATTCATGTAGATTCACCTTATTAAATGCGGATAAAAAGGATTCAAAGCGAAAACGACAAACGTCGCCATCAATACTATGAGTTTGATTTAGATTCCAAACCCATAGGACAAGGTGGCATGGGTGTCGTTTACCGAGGAGAAAAGATTGACGAAAGAAGTGGTATCCGCACCGAAGTAGCAATAAAAGTTTTGCATGACGATTTGCCTGATGAAGTTTACGCAAGGGCAGAACGTGAAGCATCAATCCAAATCAAGCATATCAACTTAGTTGAGATGCACGGTTTAATTACCGAGTATGAGCGTGACCATTTTGGAAGACAATTAACTCATCATTACCTGATAAGTGAGTTGTTGCACGGTCTTGATTTGTCTGATTTGCTTGGTGGAAAGTTTGATAATACAGATGGAACTGAGAATGATTTTGCGAAGAAGTTGTTTAATGAGTACATGCATAATCGTGAAGAGACATCTGTAAACATAATCAGAAACATAGCTTCGGGGGTATTGGCACTTCATGACAGAGGATATATCCACAGAGATATTGACCCGTCAAATATTATGGTTACCAATGATGGTTGCATAAAACTTATTGACTTTGGTATCGCAAAAAATCTCAATACTCTCAGCACCAACGACAGACTTACAACTACCGCAGGTAAATTTATTGGTAAAGCGGAGTACGCTTCCCCAGAATTAGTATTAGGTGATGTAAAGAGCCAAAACTATACTACTGATATTTATGCGTTAGGGATATTGTTGTATAGACTACTTGTTGGTAGACTACCATTTGAAGGTAGCCAATATGACATCCTTCAAGCACAACAAAAAACGAAAGTTCCGGTAAGGAATATTGAGAGTCCGGCTCTTGCCAATGTTGTAAAGAAGGCAACTGCAAAAAGTCAGAAGGATAGATACGGAACAACAGCTGAGTTTCGTGTCGCAATAGATGAAGCAATAAAGAATCCCGGCAAACGGATTCCTAAGCCTGTTATTGGTGTAGTAGCTGCGACTGTATTAGTTGTTATAGGTTTAGGTCTATATCATCTTATAAATATTAAACCGGACATAATAAATACTCAACCTATTGCAGAGATAACAGTTGAGGAAAGATTTGATAATGCTTTAGCATTGCTTAATTCAAATCAAAAGGATTCGGTAGCCAAAGGATTCTCATTAATGAAAGGATTAGCTTCTGAAAATTATGATAATGCCAAGATTGAAATTGGCCTCACCTACAACCCTTACCCTGTAAGTGAGAATAATGATGCAAGAAGCCAACAGATTTTGGGCAGAAGAAAGTTATTGGGTTTGACAGACCAAAGTACTCAAGAAGCAGATAGTGTTATAAAGTATTTAAATGAGCCGGTATCACTTCCGCCCGAAGCGTTATACGTATTGGGTATGACTCAGTATGAAATAACAGCTGACAAGAATAAGGCTTTACCTCATTTTCAACAGGCCAAACATCTTCTTGAAAGAAATGTAAAAGTTGGTCATGAATATAACTCAGAAGAACTTGAAAAGAAACTTTCAAGGAATATTGAGGCTTTAATGGAAGCTGAATAATATGCCACAACAAGTTTTTCAACGCGAAGGTGACCCTTTAGTTTATTTGCAAGTAAAAGGTCAATGGTTTTACTATGATCCCAATAGCACTCCATTGGGAGAAGGAGCTATGGGCATCGTTTTCTTGGGCTATAATTGCAATAGCAACCGGCGTATCGCAGTGAAGTGTGTCAGGGCAGCTTATGCAAATAATCCTTTGATTCGTCAAAGAGCAAAACAAGAAGCGTCTCTATCTTTTTCACACCCCAATATCGTTCAGATGCTTGGAATGTGTGAATATCAAGAAAATTCGGGTCCTATATTCATTTTGAGTAATTATGTCCCCGGCATAACTTTAGAAGAACACGTAAAGAACCAACTCAATCAACTTAATCGTCAAGATAGAGTTGAAAAGATTTCATACGAAATATGTTGTGTCCTTGATGCTCTTCAGTATCTTCATTCGCAAGGAATTGTTCATAGGGACATCAAACCATCAAATTTGATGCTTGAAAACGGTAGTATCGTCAAATTGATGGACTTGGGTATAGCAAGAATGAATGGCGGCAATAAGTATTCTTCATATGGATTTATTGGAACGCCGCAATATGCAGCCCCGGAACAAATTTTAAGAGAGACTACTAAATCTGAGATTAACGCCACAACTGACATTTACTCATTAGGGATAACCTATTATGAATTATTGACAGGAGTAAATCCAATGAATTCTAAAATAGAATCGGAAACCTTGTCAAATCAAGTAACTAAGAAGCTCCCTTATAATAAGGCTATCCCAAGAAGACTGTTTAAGGTAATACAGAAAGCGACTGAAAAAGATTCCACAAAACGTTTTCAGTCTGCAGCTGAATTCAAGAATGCAATACAAGATGCCATAAGCAAACCGGATTGTTCATCGTTAAGGCTATGGATGGAAAATCATAAAACTTTAGCTGTACTGTTAGGAATTTGTGCTTTGGCCTCGATATTAACTATAATTACGTTTCTACTAAAATGATACAACCTATTCAATCCAAGCTGAAACTTTCCGGATACTTGGATTCTCGACAAGGAGGGCGTTCAGAGAACCAAGATTTTGCCGGAGTGGCAGAGACACCTTTCGGTACTCTCATTTTGGTATGCGATGGCATGGGTGGTATGCAAGGCGGAAGTACTGCATCAAAATTGGCTGTCACAACCATCTTGGAGTTTGTACAAAAGGCGGACGCACAGGAAAATCCCAGTATGGTATTGGTCAAGGCAATACAGAAAGCCAATCAAGTTATTCTTGAAGAAGGTGATGCGAATCCAGATTTGAAAGGCATGGGGACTACGGTCACAGCATTACTTCTCAATGTCAAGTGCGCGACAGTTGCTCATGTTGGAGATAGTCGTATTTATCAATTGCGGAAGGATAAAAAAATATTTAGATCCTTTGACCATTCTATGGTTTTTGAAATGGTCAAAAAGAAGGTTATAACGGAGGAACAGGCAAGGCTATCCGCACAATCTAATATAATACTCCGTGCATTAGGCATCAAGGAAAATATTGAAGTGGAAACCCATGTTCTTCCTTATCAAAAAGGGGATAGATTTATCTTGTGTTCCGATGGTTTTTGGGGTGTAATGCCTGAAAAGGAATTTATATCACACATTTCATCAGACAATAAGATTGACAAAATATTAGATTCAACATGTAATACAATCGAGTCCATTGCGAGAAAGAAAGGCGGTGAATATGACAATTTAACTGCCGCAATTATCGAGATGGGACAAAACTCATTAATGCGACCCAAGATGACAAAAACTGCTAAAATCATTATCGCAGTATTGACTGCGCTTCTCCTGATAAGCCTAAGCATAAATATATTGGCTTGCAAAACGGATGTACTTAAAGGAAATACTATTAGTGTTGAACCCATATGCATTGGAGAAGTTGATTCAGTTTCTTGTTCCGGCAAGACCACTTCAATCATTATCAATGGATTGGATACTGCAACAGTAAAGAAGACAACAAAACTTTATATTAAGGCTGCAAATGAATAAAGTATATACCATAGGTAGAGACACATCATGCGATATAGTCATTCCTGATACAACGGATGTCGTAAGTAGAGTACATGCCTCCCTAAAAACTAAAGGCAACGGCAAATATGTTATCATAGACCAAAGTCGAAATGGCACATATGTGAATGGAATTAAGATGTCTGCTAATGAAGAAATTCCAGTCACACGAAAGGATGTCATTTCTTTTGCTCATGTAAGAGATTTGGACTGGAATCAAATTCCAAAAGACAAGGATTCTAAGATGCTTTGGATACTTATCACAATCGCTATTGTTGTGATAGCATGTATTTGCTATTTTGTTTTCAAACCGAAGAATGAACCGGTTCAACCAGTAATCGAAGAACAAGAACTTCCGGCTGAAATGTATGAGGCTCCTGTTGTCAAAGATACAACTGCGAAAGAAACCATTTACGTAAAGCCGCAGCCTATCGTAAAACCGAAGCCTAAAAAGGAGAAAGAGGCGGAGAAAAAGGAAGAGAAACCGGTAAAGGAAGAACCGGAAGTTGTGAATCCCTTATTGTAAAGAAAAATGAAACTAATCATAATTGGCTCGGCTGCGGATGTCCATGTGAAGTATGATTCTCCCTACGTAAGTGGGTATCACGCAGAGCTGCTATTACTTGATAATGGAGATATTCTCCTGACTGATAAAGCGAGCCGCAATGGCACTTTTGTCAATGACACACGCATTGCGCCTAATAAAGAGGTTTCGGTAAAACGAGGAGACAACATCAGATTTGCAGATGTTGCATTAGATTGGAATTCTATTCCTATTCAGCAAAACCTACAAGGTGTTAAGGAAATTCGCGGTATAGGCACTAATTTCCGGAATAAATATCTTCTACAAGGAGACAAGGTAAGCCGTTTCCATGCTACCTTGAAATTAAAAAAAGATGGGAAATGGTATATTCAAGACCATAGCAAAAATGGTACTACAGTAAACGGTGTTCAAGTTGCAAACAATCAGGAAGTCCAGTTAAAGAAGGGTGATAAAATTGTATGTGCAGGGGTTGAAGTTCCCAACCCATACACAGGCAAACCCGGTACCGGTAAAAACAATGGTGGTTCCGGATTGAGCAATTCCTGGCGATGGGTTTTTCGTGGTTTCGGCATAGCCGCAGTAATCGCTTTAATTATAGGATGCACAACATGGCTAAAGGACTGCCACGGCGAAGCATCAGAAACGACGCCCAAAGAAATGACCGATGTTCAACTTTACGCCAAATACAAGAACGCTATCGTGTTGATGCGCGGTTACTATTACTTCAAAATAACAGCCGGTAATCTTGATTTGGCAAGTTTAGGTCTTCCTACCGAAGTGGTCATTACTCCTAACGGCAAACTTAAAGCAGTTGAGAAAAATCGTGATAATATGTATAGTTATACCGGCACTGGGTTCTTCGTATCCCCAGATGGTAAGATTGTAACCAATCTTCATATAGCTCGACCTTGGCTATTTGACGAAAACTCAACGAAAATTTCGGATGCGTATAAACAAATGCTTGCACAATATGCGTCGGAAATACCCCAACTTAATGCTTTCATCGGACAAATAAAAGTTGAGGGAGTTTCTGATCATCTTGGTTTTATTCCAAATGGTGAGTATTTCACTGATGAGAATATAATAACATGCAGGGAATTAGCTGCAAGCAATGACACAAATGCAGATGTGGCGTTGCTTCAGTCAACAAAGAGGAAGTTGCCTGACTCGGACACAACAAGTTATGTGAACCTTGAAGATGCTATTATTGCCGACAGTGAAATAAAGGTAGGTGAACATATCTATACAATGGGCTTTCCTCTTGGACTTAAAGCGCAGGATCTTAACTCGTCAAACGGGATTCAACTTCTTGCCAGAGGTGGAAATATTACCCAAGAGAGTAATGAATATTCCTTTGGATTTGATGCAGCATCCTACGGAGGAGCAAGCGGATCCCCAATTTTTAACAATAAAGGACAATTGGTAGGAATTCTTAATGCCGGTTTCAATCAGAGTCAAGGCTTCAATTATGGAATCAAGGCAGTATATGCTACGGAATTGTTCAATCAAACAGTAAGGCATTGATGAAACGTAAATTACTATTATTGTCCGGAGTCATAGGATTGGTTTTATGCGCCAATGCTCAGAGTATGGATTGGCTATGTCATCCCGGTGAATATTCAGAGGTGTCATATCTTGGACATGATTTATTCAAGGTTCGTAATAATCTTGGCAAGTGGGGGATTATTCAAGCTGATGGAAAGAAAGCCATCGATGTCAAATATGACAGTATCACACCTTTTGTAGAAAATAAAGCACTGCTATTGGGTAAGGAAGGTGAACGTTTGTTGGGGATAATCAATAGTAAAGGTGAAATAATCAAGGATTTATCATCATATGAATATTACACAACTCGATTTCCTAATTATAAGGAAAATCGTTTACCTTTTGCAAATAAATTCGGTCTTCAGGGTTTTTTAAATGAAAAAGGAGATGTAGCAATTGATCCATTGTATCTATTTGTTGCGCCATTTCAAGATGGCATAACTACCGTTCAATTTGGTCCAAGTTTCAACAATGACTATGGATATTATGGACTTAGATCTAAGGGTGGAACTTCTGCTATTTATTCTGACGATCGTTATGATTTTTTAAGTGCTCCAGTTGGTGGCTATCTTTTAGGGATTACCGGTAGTCGGAAAGGAGCAAATTCATTGAGGTTATTGAGAATAGACAACGCAAAATTAAAAAAAGAAAAAACATTAGAGGATGGTATGATAATTGTACTATCTGATGATGGGAAATCAATAGATTGCCAAAAAGGTCATCATTATTACATTGATAACCAATGGAGAATATATGACAGCAACACTAAGTATAATCTCCCGAACGTGGAAAAGGAACCTAATTTGTTTACCATTGAAACTTCGAAAACATTAGGAATATCAAGATTAGAAGATGGATTGCAAATAACATATCTGGGCAACCCAATAGTGAATAATAAGTTTTATTCAATTGCAACAATTGATGATTATGCGATTGTTCACTCAAAAGATGGTAAAGTTGGTATCCTAAAACTGAATAAATCTGCTTCTATTGATATTCGAGTACCCTCGACACCTATAGTTTTTCACCACGCAGGTTGCAAAGATATTTTATTAGATGTGGATTTAAAGTCTGTATATCCCGACAAACTGCATTGGTATAGGAATGATACTGGTTACCTAACTCATTCATCATTGGAATACAATGATGGAAAATATCAATTAAGAATCCCATACTTTAAATCGAATACAAATCCTAATGAGCCAGTAAAAGAAAATGTTGACATAGCATTCACTTATGATGGTTTAGATTGGATGCACCACACTCTAACTTTGGAATCATTACACCAAAATACTGATAGATTTGATGTTTCACTTTCGGGTAACAACGTGGCCGATGCCAATGGTCGCTGCAACCTGACTATAAATATCAAAAGTCTGAATGGTGAGGCCAAAGGCAAAATCACAATACCGGGCATTAAGTCTGAGCAAATCAATGGAGAATCCATAAAGATTCCTTTAGTGGTCAATGTACCGGATAATGCAACTAAAAATTATTCATTCACAATAAAAATAGAGGAGGACGGCTGTCCTGTATATAGTACATCTGTAAGTAAAACTATACAAGGACATAAAACAGAAAAGAAGGAAAAAAAGAAAGTAAAGCTTGAATAAGTCTTTTAGAATCAATAATTATCATAACAATAACAACAGTAATGAAAAGAATTCTAAGCATTGTCATGGCTTTGATGCTTTTCATCGGAGTTTCTGCTCAGGTGAAGGTTGATCGAGGCTATGGTAACAACGATCAGGACGACAATAAACGTCCCAAGATTGAACGTAAAGGTTCTCAGCTTGCCATTAAGTATGGTGTAAAAGCTGGTGTAAACATGTCAACGATGAGCAATGATATGGAGTTCAATCCCAATTTTGGTATGGGAGTCGGATTCCGCATCGGCGCTTTGGCAAACTTCCATTGGGGACAGCGTACAGCAAACTCACTTCCCGGAACAGGGTGGTTCGGACTTCAACCCGAAGTCATGTATAGTTATCAGTCAGTCAAAACTGATGGTGGCAATATCAATATGAGTTATATACAAGTTCCGGTTATGCTAAAAGTATATCCTTTGGCAGCACTGAGTGTTGAGGTTGGTCCTGAATTCAACTATCTTATTGCAACATCACCTAAAGAACTGACAGTTGATGGTGCTACAATCGAGACTGGAGATTGCAGCGGCTTCAATATGGGGGTTGGAGTCGGTGCTGCATACGAGTTTGAAATGGGTCTTACCCTCGGAGCTCGTTACTCTCTCGGCTTTACCGACATGGCAAAAAATTTAAAATGGAAGAACAACGGCAACATTCAAGTGACCGTTGGATGGCTCTTCTAAAACCAAACATCACGAAACAAAAATGGAAAAAATAATGAATAAATACATCACGATGCTCATTGGAGTATTGGTGACAATGTTATCCTTTTCTTCGTGTACTGATCAGGATGACGTAGATATAAGCTATGAACAGACTCTCGGCATAACGGCAGCACATATTTTTGACAATTACGAGCCTTTTGTTGATGGAGACTTTGACATGTCAAAAGATGGATGGAAACTAAATCTTCAGACCTTAATATATGACAATAACGGGATGTTGATTGACAGGGCTGAAAAACTCTGCAATAATATGTCAGATGTCCTCTACTACACTCCTACATTAATGCCGGGAAATTACACCATTGTAAGCATTGCCGATTTCCGAGATGGACTTGGTGGAGAAGGTTATAAGTTTTGGGAAATATCAAATGAAGATAATCTTCAAGATATATCCATTACAGAAAATCAGAATATTTACCCAGTCGTCTTTGAGACATTGGGTATCGATATTCAGAAAATATCTGTAACCAACAGGTGTGAAGCAATTTCAGCTGACATTAAGCCTACAACTAGTCTTGTTCAGGTTTTCATGAGCGATAAAGATTATTCAAGTTGGGGAATAGACGGATACAGTAGATTCTGTGTTCTTGCTGACGGATATTTTATTAAGGCTATAAAATTCAAAAACAATATTCGTTTTGAGAATGGAGAACTTAACTACAAGTATAGCGAGCAAGTATCTGACTATAATATCGCTATTTCCAAAACACATGAAAAATGGAGTGATAAGGGCGCCCCGACAGGGTATAATTATCGTGCTCTTCTTCCTGAGGAAAATAAGGGATTTAGTTTCCACATCCAAAAAAGGGATTTACCCAAAGACTATTACGATACGTTCGTCGCTCTTTGTGGAGAATTCGATGTCGATGGTAAAAGCAATGTTTTACCGGAAATTGCATCAAATAAACAATATGTCGTGAATATGGTATTTGATGCTATGCAACTTATTGCAATGGAACTAACTCCCAATTACACACACGAGTCATATACACAACAGTTTGTAAATGATTACAACAAGAAGTTGATGGAGGAAATGGTTAATACTAAGTTTGAGAATATATTGGGCAAAGATGAAAATTATGCCAATGTATTCTTGGACAATGATGCCTATGACCATAACACAGCAAGTTATCCATACGTCGCATATCACCCTCGTTCAAGAGCCAATCATTTTGAGCAATATGTTACAACTGCATATTTAAATATTGATTTTAGTAATTGCTGCATTGTTCAATTGCTTCTTCCTGATTTAACTGATGACTCGTTTAATTATCTGAAAAAGTTATTATCCGAGAAATTCGCAGCAGAAGAAGAAGGTATATATGGCCCCGGTTATTTCACATACATTGAACCTAATAAACCAGCTGATGATTCAAGATATCGTGTTGTGCTTGAGAAGAAATATAATGCTCAATATGACAAATATACTTATTTCATAAGTTACAATTTAAGACAGAAATATTACTAATTATAGTCAATGTGCTCTTCTATGAGATTTTTTGAAAAGTATGTAATTCTACTACTCATCCTTATTTCAAATGGAAGAGTATGTAATGCGCAAAACCTTGAACAGGTCCATCTTAAAGATGGATCTGTTATCGAGGGTTATATCTGTGAGCAGATTCCCGGAAAGAGTGTAAAGGTTCAGGGGTGTAAGGCAACAATTACCGTTGGCGCAGACAGCCTCATCAGCAGTTCCGAGAGCATAATACCCGTTGGTTCACTATCAACCGAATGGAAAAGTTGGCTTATGGAACAAAATGTCACTCCGGATGCAATAAAACTCTCCACACTCAAATTCCCTAACACCGAATATAAGGATGTAAGAATCCTTGAAAATGGAGATATTATCAAGATATTATCGCTGTCGCCCAAGCAATATTTATTGGATTGGAGCGACATTGAAAAAACAGTGAAGAGTAAACGGTCAAATGGTCAATTTTCTGGATTAAACGACATAGTCACACTCAAAGACGGAACACGCTATGAAGGACAAGTGATTGAACAAGTACCCGGGAAGACAGTAAAAATTACACTTCCGGATGAGAGAGATGTTACGGTCAATGCGTCATTGATTGAGCATATGAAGATACTGCCAATATCTGAGGACATCACTTTAATAGAACAAAGTCCTTTGTTAGACAGAATTTTCGTGAAGGGAATAGAGTGGCCAGTGGAAGGCCTTATAGTGCAGCGCAATATGGGCAAAGACCTAAGGGTAGAGACATTAGCCGATAAGACTATAAGTTATCCTATACAGAAAATAACGAAATACCAGAAATTCATTAATCCCAAATATAGAGTCCTTACAGAAAGTCCATTGCCCAAAGGCCAAATATTATTGAACGATTCTGAAAGGAATGCTTGGTTTACCAAGTTAGAAGAAATCAATGGATATAATATTTTAGGCAAATATTCTTCTATGGTAATCAATTTGGGTGAAGACATAGTATTAAAAGGAAATATTGATCCCACTACCGACATCAAATTAATCAAGGCTTATAATAAAGTCATTCCAGATCCGAATGGTAATTCCTCGTCTGCAATTGTATTTACACACAATGATCTTCAAGAAATGACTCTTCCTGGAATAAAGGATACTACTGAAGATGGATATTTAAGATATTATTATACTCCTAAAGAGACCGGAGATTATGTGATGCGTGTTGCCGGTATTGATGGATATATAATCATTACAGTCGATTAAGTCATGACAGAATATAAAGATACAGTAAATGCTGAGATTGCGGATGTCATACGCATAGCTCAGGGATATGCCAAAGAGAATGTGAACGCTGAGATTGAACCGTCTCATCTCTTTAAGGCATTGCTCCATAAGGATGCGGGATTGGTTTCTTTCATCGAAAAAGAATTAGGACAAGATTATTATTATCTTCTTGATTGGGCTGACATGCGCATCAAGATGGAGAAGAAAAGTCCGAGACCTAATGCAGAAATCACTCTTTCAGAGCTGACACTTGAAGTAATTACAGAGGCTGAAAATATTTGTGAGAAGGTAGGTGCAGAAGATGTAACTCCCAAGATTTTATTGGCCTCAATAGCAACTCCCGGAGTAGGTTTCACTTTTGAACAACTTAGAACATTACCCTTGACCAAAGATGATGTCCTTGGGAATCTTTCATCTGCAAATAAGCAGTCTGTTACTACAACTGAGAAGAAGACCTCTGTAAAAGGGAATAGTTCAGCTAAAAACATTGACAAATACTGTATCTCTCTGAATGACAAAATCGCCAATAACGACTTTGATCCGGTTGTGGGTTTTGAGAAAGAGTTGTCAGAAATTTTTGACATTCTTGGCAGGAGAACCAAATCAAACATACTAATAACCGGCGAATCAGGTGTTGGTAAAACATCACTTGTTAGAGCTTTCGTTCAGGCAATAGTTAATTCCGAAGTACCTTCATATCTTTCCAATGCCAAAGTATATGAATTGGATCTTACCGCTCTTTCTATGGATGTTTCTTATAGAAGCGAAATAGAAGGCAGAATGAAGAAACTTCTTGACGAACTTGAAGAACATGGCAATGTAATTCTTGTAATTGAGTGTTTGGACCGCTTTATGGATAAGCAGAATATGCTTAGCGGAAGCGTTGGCATTCTAAAAAACAAGTTGAATCAAGGTCTCCTCACAATATGCACATCTTCAATAGAGGGTTACACCAAGAACATAGAGACCGATAAAGAAATGGTCGGTAAATTTGAAAAGATAATTCTTGAAGAACCTTCTGTTGAATACACGAAATACATACTTGACCATTGCATCTGTCAGTATGAAAAGTTCCATAGCCTGAAAGTAAATCCTGAAGTAAATCTCACCGCAATACGGTTGGCTAAACGCTATTTCAGTGAGAAACATCTTCCTGAGTCAGCCATAGATATGATTGATAGAACAATGGCTCTTATCAAGTCAACTAATGACATGGCACTGAAAGATATTGAGAGAATCGAATCCAAGCTGAAGGACTTAGAAGATTCAGAGAAGCCCGAATCAGTCAAATATGATGATATAAAATGGCTCTACTATGAAATTACCAATAGGATTAGTCCCATAGTTGTAGGTCAGATAGAGCTTAAAGAGATAACATCATTCAAAACATATCAGGATGCTTTGTCGTATATGAAAAAGTTGTTGTCTGATTTGAAATCTCATGCGAGTGAGAAGATTCAAGAAATGCAGCCTTCACATCTTCTTACAGTAGTTGCTCAAAAGACCGGTATCCCAATGGGAAATATCCAGTCAAAAGAACGAGACAGACTTGTCAACGCTGAGAGCATAATGAAAAAGCGAGTAGTTGGTCAAGACCATGCAATTAAGATTGTTCTCGACTCAATCTATGAATCTCGTTCAGGCCTTAACAAGAAAGGTCAGCCTATGGGTTCATTCTTCTTCTTGGGTCCCACAGGTACAGGTAAGACCGAATTGGCAAAGTCGTTAGCCGACTTCTTGTTTCAAGATGAGACCGCAATTCTGCGCTTCGATATGTCGGAATACAAAGAAGAACATTCTGTGGCACTTCTCTACGGAGCGCCTCCGGGATATGTCGGTTATGAGGAAGGCGGTCTCCTCGTAAACCAAATTCGTCAGAAACCATACTCTGTCGTACTGTTTGATGAGATCGAAAAGGCTCATCGCTCTGTATTCGATTTATTCCTCCAAATACTTGATGAAGGTAAACTTCACGATAGACTTGGACGTGTGGGAGATTTTTCAAACGCGCTCATCCTCTTTACATCGAATATCGGTAGTCAGTACATCTTCGACTCTTTTGCGAAAGGTGTAGTTCCCACACACAACGATATGCTTGAAGTAATGCAGGGCAATTTCAGACCGGAATTCCTTGCGCGACTGACAGAGATTGTACCCTTCTCTCCAATCAATGAAAAAATCGTTCTGATGATATTCAATATACACTTTAAAGGTTTGTTGAAGTCACTTGAAGAACAGAATATCACACTTGAAGTTACCGACGAAGCAAAATCACAGATTGCAATGCGAGGCTTTAATGCCCAATATGGAGCTCGTCCAATCTTGGGTATTATTCGTAAGGAAATCCGTCGTCCTCTTTCAAAAATGATAATCAGCGGTGAACTTAAAGCAGGTAATACAGTATCTCTCAGCTTGGATGAGGAGAAGAACCTCAAATGGGAAATCAAATAATAATATTAATACAATATCACAAATGGCAAACAAAACTGTAATATCCAAGTATACAGGACTTGAGGCTGTCGATGGAGTCATCGAATTTCCTCAGGATAAGACCTTGTACGTGGATCAATTCACGGACAATCCTCCGTTGAAGCCCGGTGACGTATTCAAGCCGAAGACATTGGCTGATGTTTTCGACCACTACAAACCGGAGAAGAAGGGTGTCCGTATGACTAATCAAGATGGACAGACGGTGAAAGAAAATTTCAAATTCACCTCAGTCAATGATTTCGATGACAAGAACCTTATCGAACAAAGTGCTTACCTTCATTCACAACAGCAGGCTGTAGATGCTTATAAAAACATTGAGCAGCAGCTGATGAAGAATAAGATTCTTAAACGTGCCATAGCTGATGATGACTCCCGCAAAAGTCTTGTGGAAGCACTCCAAGCTCTTTTGGCTGAACTTCAACAAGCATAAAACATACTGATATGGCAGATACAAAGATGCAACAGAGTTCTCAGAATGCCGCAGCCGGTATCGAGAACGTAATGGAAGAAGCCCGTCAGATGCAGAATCCGGCAAACCAACTCAAAGAGAGTCTTGACAATCTCGATGAGTTTGGAGGATTCGATTTGCTTGAAGAAATGGTTGACGGCTTAAAGAATATGAA
>PPYF01172084.1_pt1 | contig 16617 bp, 10 predicted proteins | sample 1559871 | NCBI WGS metagenome assembly PPYF01 (sample SAMN08240021, study PRJNA423297) | Human gut metagenome, whole genome shotgun sequencing project.
GTAGAAGAAGCAGAGGCCATCACCCGCCTGTGCCACCAGCCGGGCAAAGAAGATTACTCTCGCTATATTGGCGGTATTTACTCCAGCGAATGGTTCTGGGCCAAGATTCTCCACGTGACCCGCGAAGACCGTGCCGTAGCGCAAGCCGCAGCGTCGTGGATTGAACTGTGCGACTGGGTTCCGGCGCTGCTTTCCGGTACCACCCGCCCGCAGGATATCCGCCGCGGCCGCTGTAGCGCCGGGCATAAATCCCTGTGGCACGAAAGCTGGGGCGGCCTGCCGCCGGCGTCGTTCTTCGACGAACTGGATCCCATTATCAACCAGCATCTGCCCTGCCCGCTGTTTAACGAAACCTGGACCGCCGACGTGCCGGTCGGCACGCTAACCGCCGAATGGGCGGAGCGCCTGGGGCTTTCTACCCAAGTCGCCATTTCCGGCGGCGCATTCGATTGTCATATGGGCGCGGTTGGCGCAGGCGCACAGCCTAATGCGCTGGTGAAAGTTATCGGCACCTCAACCTGTGACATCCTGATTGCTGATAAACAGACCGTTGGCAGTCGTACCGTTAAGGGCATCTGCGGTCAGGTGGACGGTAGCGTAGTGCCGGATTTCATCGGTATGGAAGCGGGTCAATCCGCATTCGGCGACATCTATGCCTGGTTTGGCCGCGTGCTTGGCTGGCCGCTGGAGCAGCTTGCCGCACAGCACCCGGAATTGAAAGAACAACTCAAAGCCAGCCAGAAACAGCTGCTTCCCGCGTTGACGGAAGCCTGGGCCGCTAACCCTTCGCTCGACCATCTCCCGGTGGTGCTCGACTGGTTTAACGGCCGCCGCACCCCGAACGCGAATCAGCGCCTGAAAGGGGTCATTACTGATTTAAACCTCGCCACCGACGCCCCGGCGCTGTTTGGCGGTCTGATTGCCGCCACCGCCTTCGGCGCACGCGCCATCATGGAGTGCTTCACCGGGCAGGGAATTGCGGTTAACAACGTCATGGCGCTGGGCGGCATCGCGCGTAAAAACCGCGTCATCATGCAGGCCTGCTGCGACGTACTGAACCGTCCGCTGCAAATTGTCGCCTCCGATCAGTGCTGCGCGCTGGGCGCCGCTATCTTCGCCGCGGTGGCCGCCGGCGTTTACGCCGATATCCCGACTGCGCAGGGCAAAATGGCCAGCCGCGTAGAACATACCTTACAGCCGCGCCCGGCGCAGGCTGCACGCTTTGAAGAACTCTATCAGCGCTACCAGCAATGGGCCGAAAGCGCCGAACACCATTATCTCCCTGCTGCTTCGTCGGAAAAAACCGCCGCTACCCGCGCAGCCCTGACTCATTAAAGGATACGAACATGACCGTTTTTGATAATTATGAAGTGTGGTTTGTTATTGGTAGCCAGCATCTGTATGGGCCAGAAACGCTGCGTCAGGTGACGCAAAACGCGGAGCACGTGGTTAATGCACTGAACGCCGAAGGCAAGCTGCCGTGCAAACTGGTGCTGAAGCCGCTGGGCACCCGCCCGGATGAAATCACTGCCATCTGCCGCGACGCGAACTACGACCAGAAATGTGCCGGTCTGGTCGTCTGGCTGCACACCTTCTCTCCGGCGAAGATGTGGATCAACGGCCTCGCCATCCTCAATAAACCGCTGCTGCAGTTCCATACCCAGTTCAACGCGGCGCTGCCGTGGGACAGCATCGATATGGACTTTATGAACCTGAACCAGACCGCACACGGCGGCCGCGAGTTCGGCTTCATCGGCGCGCGCATGCGTCAGCAGCACAGCGTGGTCACCGGCCACTGGCAGGACAAACATGCGCAGGAGCGCATTGGCGCCTGGATGCGTCAGGCGGTCTCTAAGATTGATACCCGTCAGCTAAAAGTTTGCCGCTTTGGCGACAACATGCGTGAAGTGGCCGTCACCGATGGCGATAAAGTCGCAGCGCAGATCAAGTTCGGCTTCTCCGTGAACACGTGGGCGGTAGGCGACCTGGTGCAGGTCGTCAACGCGGTTACCGACGGTGAAATCAGCGCGCTGATTGACGAATACGAAAGCAGCTACCGCTTTACTCCAGCCACCCAGATTCACGGCGACAAGCGCCAGAACGTGCTGGACGCGGCGCGTATCGAACTGGGTATGAAGCGCTTCCTCGAGGAAGGCGGCTTCCACGCCTTCACCACCACCTTTGAAGATTTGCACGGTCTGAAACAGCTTCCTGGCCTCGCCGTACAGCGCCTGATGCAGCAAGGCTACGGCTTTGCTGGCGAAGGCGACTGGAAAACCGCCGCCCTGCTTCGCATTATGAAAGTGATGTCGACCGGTCTACAGGGCGGCACCTCCTTTATGGAAGACTACACCTACCACTTCAACGGTGGTAACGATCTGGTGCTCGGCTCACACATGCTGGAAGTGTGCCCGTCTATCGCGGTGGAAGAGAAACCTCTGCTCGACGTACAACACCTCGGCATCGGCGGTAAGGCCGATCCGGCCCGTCTGATTTTCAACACCCAGACCGGCCCGGCGATCGTCGCCAGCATGATCGATCTTGGCGATCGCTATCGCCTGCTGGTTAACACCATCGAAACCGTGAAAACCCCGCACGACCTACCGAAACTGCCGGTGGCGAACGCGCTGTGGAAAGCGCATCCGAGCCTCGAAACCGCGTCTGAAGCGTGGATCGTTGCGGGCGGCGCGCACCACACCGTGTTCAGCCATGCGCTGACGCTGGACGATATGCGCCAGTTTGCTGAACTGCATGACATCGAAATTGCGGTGATCGACAACGACACTCGCATGCCGGCCTTTAAAGACGCGCTGCGCTGGAACGAAGTGTATTACGGGTCCAAACGTTAAGCCGCTTTCCCCTCCCCCTAAGGGGTGAGGGGAAATCCAGCATCGTAGGCCGGATAAGCGAAGCGCCATCCGGCATTCAGGAGTTAACATGCTAGAAGATCTTAAACGTCAGGTACTCGAAGCCAACCTGGCCCTGCCCAAACACAATCTGGTCACCCTGACCTGGGGCAACGTCAGCGCCGTCGACCGCGAGCGCGGCGTGCTGGTAATTAAGCCGTCCGGCGTCGATTACAGCGTGATGACCGCCGAAGATATGGTGGTGGTCAGCCTGGAAACCGGAGAAGTGGTGGAAGGGAATAAAAAGCCTTCTTCCGATACACCGACTCATCGCCTGCTGTATCAGGCGTTTCCGACCCTCGGCGGTATCGTGCACACTCATTCGCGCCACGCCACCATCTGGGCGCAGGCCGGGCAGCCCATTCCCGCCACCGGCACCACCCACGCCGACTATTTTTACGGCCCGGTGCCCTGCACGCGCCTGATGACCGATGAGGAAATCAACGGCGACTACGAATGGGAAACCGGCGCGGTAATCGTCGAAACCTTCCGTCAGAACGGTATCGACCCGGCGCAGATGCCCGGCGTGCTGGTCCACTCCCACGGCCCGTTCGCGTGGGGCAAAAACGCCGAAGATGCGGTACATAACGCCATCGTACTGGAAGAGATTGCCTATATGGGCATCTTCTGCCGCCAGCTGGCGCCGCAGTTACCGGAGATGCAGCAGACGCTGCTGGATAAACACTACCTGCGTAAGCACGGCGCGAAAGCGTATTACGGGCAGTAATGTTATCTCCACGCCGAGAAAAGTGCCGGATACGGCGCTTTTCAGGGTGAAATTTAATTTTGGATTATTCACTTCCCCTTTTAATGTTAATATCTTAATAAAACAAGATGTTTTGGCAGGGGCAGTGATGCAACGAGTATATTTCATCGATAAGAAACTTATCACACGTATTTTGATTGAAAATAACATACTTGATATTTATCATGCGTCATCATTCATTATCCCTGTGATTATTATTTTCTTCGTGGCCGGTCTGGCATTCGCTATAAGCACAGCACTGTGGTTAATCATCGTCTCTCTGAGTCTAAACGTCATGATTGTCGCAGCAACCTATCTGTATTCCCTTTGGGTAAAGACAACAATACCGGAGAAGATCGTTCTGACGCCGCATGATATAACTATTGATAATAAAACCTGGCGTTTAGATCAAATAAAAAAGATAAAACTTACCCCCAACATTTATCCAATAAATAAAAAGTGTTTCTTAACCATTATCGACCATCGCGGACAGCGCTACCGCTATTTTTTAGGATACGGGTACGGCTCCCGTCATGTAATATTTAAAGAGTATGAAGTCTTTTGCCAGGATATGGCCTTTCTTGTGTCTTCCCTTCCTTCAGCATAATAAAATAACATTTTTAGCAAACAGTGCCGGATCCATCACCGTACCCCGCCATATTATGACCCCCCGCCGATCGTCACGACTTTCGCACCAGGCGATCAAATAGCAGAAGACAATCGGTTCGCAAGATTATGATATTTCCCTGGGAACGAACGCTGGAGGATCTGCATTTCCTAAGACGCTTGCGGAGAAAAACATCCCTCCCGACGGCACACCTGTGATGCCATTGAAATCGCCAGCACCTTTTCTGCGTTGCGTAGACTGGAAAACATTGCGGCGCTAACCGCGCGCTTTTTCAGCCTTGATGTCGGCCTTCCCTTTAAGCCTAAATGTATTCATCGTTTCAATGAGTAAACCGCTGTATAAAAAATCAGTAGGCCGCGGTAAACCAGGCTATAATCAAGCCTGGTTTTTTTATCGATGAGAGCACGCGTGACGCAGCCACAACAAGGTTTCCTGTTAACCCGTCACTGGCGGGATACCCCGCAAGGCACAGAGCTAACGTTCTGGCTAGCGACTGACAGCGGCCCGCTACGGGTCACCCTGCCGCCACAGGAGTCCGTCGCATTTATCCCGGAATCTCAGCGTGCGCAGGTCGAACGCCTGCTGCACGGCGAAAACGGGGTGCGTCTGGCGCCGCTCGCCCTCAGAGATTTCCACCGCCAGCCGGTTTTCGGCCTGTACTGCCGCGCCCATCGCCAGCTGATGCGGCTGGAAAAAGTGCTGCGCGAGAACGGCATCACCGTCTACGAAGCCGATATCCGCCCGCCGGAACGTTACCTGATGGAGCGCTTTATTACCGCACCGGTGTGGGTCGAGGGGACGCCGCACGGCAACGCGCTGGTGAACGCCCGCATGAAGCCCAACCCGGATTATCGTCCACCGCTAAAGTGGGTCTCGCTGGATATCGAAACCAGCCGCCACGGCGAACTGTACTGCATCGGGCTGGAGGGCTGCGGGCAACGCACCGTCTATATGCTCGGCAGCCCGCCGGAACAGCCGCCAGCAATTGATTTTCACCTTGAATACGTCGCCAGCCGCCCGCTGCTGCTGGAAAAGCTCAACGCCTGGTTTGCGCGACACGATCCGGACGTACTGATTGGCTGGAACGTGGTGCAGTTCGACCTCCGCGTGCTGCAAAAAAGCGCCGAGCGCTATAAGGTGCCGCTGCTGCTTGGCCGCGGCGGCAGCGAGCTGGAGTGGCGCGAGCACGGCTTTAAGAACGGCGTGTTCTTCGCACAAGCCACAGGACGGCTGATTATCGACGGCATTGAGGCGCTGAAATCCGCCTTCTGGAACTTTACTTCGTTTTCGCTGGAAAACGTCGCCCGCGAGCTGCTGGGTGAAGGCAAGGCGATAGATAACCCATGGGATCGGATGGACGAAATTGACCGCCGTTTCGCCGAAGATAAGCCCGCGCTGGCGACCTATAACCTCAAAGACTGCGAGCTGGTTACACAGATCTTCCACAAGACCGAGATCATGCCGTTCCTGCTCGAACGCGCCACGGTCAACGGGCTGGCGGTCGACCGGCACGGCGGTTCGGTGGCGGCCTTCAGCCACCTCTATTTTCCGCGCATGCATCGCCTCGGCTACGTCGCGCCAAACCTGGGTGAGGTGCCGCCGCAGGCCAGCCCCGGCGGCTACGTCATGGACTCCCGACCCGGCCTGTATGATTCCGTACTGGTTCTCGATTACAAAAGCCTGTACCCGTCGATCATCCGCTCGTTCCTGATAGACCCGGTTGGGCTGATTGAAGGCATGGCGCATCCGGACGCCGCACACAGCACCGAAGGCTTCCTCGAGGCCTGGTTTTCGCGCGATAAGCACTGCCTGCCGGGGATCGTCAGCCAGATCTGGCACGCCCGCGATGAAGCCAAGCAGCATAAAAACAAGCCGCTATCACAGGCGCTAAAGATCATCATGAACGCCTTCTATGGCGTGCTGGGCACCAGCGCCTGCCGCTTTTTCGATCCGCGGCTGGCGTCATCGATCACCATGCGCGGCCACGCGATCATGCGCCAGACCCGGGCGCTGATTGAGTCTCAGGGCTATGACGTGATTTACGGCGATACCGACTCCACCTTCGTCTGGCTCAAACGCGCCCACGGCGAGGAAGAAGCGGCGAAAATTGGCCGCTCGCTGGTGAATTTTGTGAACCAGTGGTGGACAGATGAGCTGCAAAAAAGCGGGCTAACCAGCGCGCTGGAACTGGAGTTTGAAACCCACTTCTGCCGTTTCCTGATGCCAACCATTCGTGGTGCCGATACGGGCAGTAAGAAACGCTATGCGGGGATGATTCAGGACGGTGACGAGCAGCGGATGCTGTACAAAGGGCTGGAGACCGTGCGTACCGACTGGACGCCGCTGGCGCAGCAGTTCCAGCAGGCGCTGTATCTGCGCATCTTCCGCAACGAACCGTACCGGGATTTTATCCTCGAAACCATTGATAAGCTGATGAACGGTGAGCTGGACGAACAGTTAGTCTACCGCAAGCAGCTGCGTCGCCCGCTGGCAGACTATCAGCGCAACGTGCCGCCGCACGTCCGCGCCGCGCGCCTGGCCGATGAACAGAACGTGCGGTTAGGGCGTCCTCAGCAGTACCAGCAGCGCGGCAGCATCCGCTACGTCTGGACCACCAACGGCCCGGAGCCGCTGGCGTATCAGCAGTCGCCGCTCGACTACGATCACTATCTCACCAGGCAATTAGCCCCCGTCGCCGAAGGAATTCTCCCCTTTGTTGACGACGATTTTGCTACAATAGTGACGGGGCAACTGGGGTTGTTTTGACAGGTGACTAACGTCCCGCCATCCAGTACCATAGCGCCCTTTCCATTCCTGGACCAAATTCACTCGCCGCCTCCTCTCAGGTGGTAGCTGAATATTGCCTGCAATTTATTAAAGATAGAGCCGAACATATATGCCTTTTACACTTGGTCAACGCTGGATCAGCGATACAGAAAGCGAACTGGGACTTGGTACTGTTGTTGCAATGGATGCACGCACCGTCACCCTGCTCTTTCCTGCAACCGGAGAGAACCGTCTGTACGCCCGTAGTGACTCCCCCGTGACCCGCGTAATGTTCAATCCCGGCGACACGATCACCAGCCATGAAGGCTGGCAGTTGCTCGTTGATGAAGTTAAAGAAGAAAATGGCCTGCTGGCATATATCGGCACCCGTCTGGATACCGAAGAAGCCAACGTAATGATGCGCGAAGTGCTGCTCGACAGCAAACTGGTGTTCAGCAAGCCTCAGGACCGTCTCTTCGCCGGGCAGATCGACCGTATGGACCGATTTGCACTGCGCTACCGCGCGCGTAAATACCAGAGCGAGCAGTACCGCATGCCGTGGAGCGGCCTGCGCGGCCAGCGCACCAGCCTGATCCCGCACCAGCTCAACATCGCCCATGACGTGGGCCGTCGCCACGCGCCGCGCGTACTGCTGGCAGACGAAGTCGGTTTAGGGAAAACCATTGAAGCCGGGATGATCCTGCACCAGCAGCTGCTCTCCGGCGCCGCACAGCGTGTGCTGATCATCGTTCCGGAAACCCTGCAGCACCAGTGGCTGGTCGAAATGCTGCGCCGCTTCAACCTGCGCTTTGCGTTGTTCGATGACGAACGCTATGCCGAAGCCCAGCACGATGCCTACAATCCGTTTGAAACCGAGCAGTTGGTGATCTGCTCGCTGGACTTCGTGCGCCGCAACAAGCAGCGCCTGGAGCATCTGTGCGACGCCGAATGGGATCTGATGGTCGTCGACGAAGCGCACCACCTGGTCTGGAGCGAAGATGCGCCAAGCCGCGAATATCTGGCGATTGAAGAGCTGGCCGAGCGTGTACCGGGCGTCCTGCTGCTGACCGCAACGCCGGAACAGCTGGGGATGGAAAGCCACTTCGCCCGTCTGCGCCTGCTGGACCCGAACCGCTTCCACGATTTCGAGCAGTTCGTTGAAGAACAGAAAAACTACCGCCCGGTGGCCGATGCCGTTGCGTTGCTGCTTGCAGGCAATAAGCTCAGCAACGACGAACTGAACATGCTGGGCGAGCTGATTGGCGAGCAGGATATCGAAGCCCTGCTGCAAACCGCCAACAGCGATCGCGACGGTGCAGAAGCGGCTCGTCAGGAACTTATCAGCATGCTGATGGACCGCCACGGCACCAGCCGCGTGCTGTTCCGTAACACCCGTAACGGCGTGAAGGGATTCCCGAAACGCGAGCTGCACACCATCAAACTGCCGCTGCCGGCGCAGTACCAGACGGCCATTAAAGTTTCCGGCATTATGGGCGCCCGCAAAAGCGCCGAAGAGCGCGCTCGTGACATGCTCTACCCGGAACAGATTTATCAGGAATTTGAAGGTGATACCGGCACCTGGTGGAACTTCGACCCGCGCGTTGAATGGCTGATGGGCTACCTGACCAGCCACCGTTCCCAGAAGGTCCTGGTTATCTGCGCCAAAGCGGCCACCGCGCTGCAGCTTGAGCAGGTGCTGCGCGAGCGCGAAGGTATCCGCGCCGCCGTGTTCCACGAAGGTATGTCGATTATTGAACGCGACCGCGCCGCCGCCTGGTTTAGCGAAGAAGACAGCGGCGCACAGGTACTGCTGTGCTCGGAAATCGGTTCTGAAGGCCGTAACTTCCAGTTCGCCAGCAACCTGGTGATGTTCGACCTGCCGTTCAACCCGGACCTGCTGGAACAACGTATTGGCCGTCTGGACCGTATCGGCCAGGCGCACGACATTCAGATCCACGTGCCGTATCTTGAGAAAACCGCGCAGTCCGTGCTGGTGCGTTGGTACCACGAAGGTCTGGATGCGTTCGAGCACACCTGCCCGACCGGTCGTACCATCTATGACAGCGTGCACGACCAACTCATCACCTACCTTGCCGCCCCGGAAACCAGCGACGGCTTCGACGAGCTGATTAAAGCTAGTCGTGAGCAGCACGATGCGCTGAAAGCGCAGCTCGAACAGGGACGCGACCGTCTGCTGGAGATTCACTCCAACGGCGGCGAGAAAGCGCAGAAGCTGGCGGAAAGCATTGAAGAACAGGACGACGATACTAACCTTATCGCCTTCGCGATGAACCTGTTCGATATTGTCGGCATTAACCAGGACGATCGCGGTGAAAACCTGATCGTGCTGACACCGTCCGATCACATGCTGGTTCCGGACTTCCCGGGCCTGCCGGAAGACGGTTGTACGGTCACCTTCGAGCGCGATATCGCGCTGTCGCGTGAAGATGCACAGTTCCTGACCTGGGAACACCCGCTGATTCACAACGGTCTGGATCTGATCCTCTCCGGCGACACGGGTAGCAGCACCCTTTCACTGCTCAAAAACAAGGCGTTGCCTGTCGGGACGCTGCTGCTGGAGCTGATCTACGTGGTGGAAGCCCAGGCGCCGAAGCAGCTACAGCTCAACCGCTTCCTGCCGCCGACACCGGTGCGTATGCTGCTCGATAAAAACGGTACCAACCTCGCCGCACAGGTCGAGTTTGAAACCTTCAACCGTCAGCTCAGCGCGGTCAACCGTCATACCGGCAGCAAGCTGGTGAATGCGGTACAGCAGGATGTACACACCATTCTGCAAAAAGGCGAAGCGCAGATTGAGAAAGCCGCGCAGGCGCTGATTGCCGCCGCGCGTGAAGAGGCGGACGAAAAGCTCAGCGCCGAGCTGTCACGTCTGGAAGCGCTGAAGGCGGTAAACCCGAACATCCGCGACGATGAACTTTCAGCGATTGAAAGCAACCGTCAGCAGGTGCTGGAAAGCCTGTCGCAGGCGGGATGGCGTCTGGACGCGCTGCGTCTGATTGTTGTCACTCACCAGTAACCGGAGTCGTTATGGGAATGGAAAACTACCATCCGCCGCAGGACCCGTGGCTGGTTATTCTCTATCAGGATGAGCACATTATGGTGGTCAACAAGCCGAGCGGCTTGTTGTCCGTGCCGGGCCGTCTTGAGGAGCATAAAGACAGCATCATGACCCGCGTGCAGCGCGACTATCCGCAGGCGGAGTCCGTACACCGCCTCGATATGGCGACCAGCGGTGTGATCGTAGTGGCCCTGACCAAAGCCGCGGAACGGGAGCTGAAACGCCAGTTCCGCGAGCGCGAGCCGAAAAAACAGTACGTGGCGCGCGTGTGGGGGCATCCGCAACCGCAGGAAGGTCTGGTGGATTTACCGCTGATTTGCGACTGGCCAAACCGGCCCAAGCAGAAGGTGTGTTATGAAACCGGCAAGGCGGCACAAACGGAATATGAAGTGCTGGAGTATGCGGCGGATAACACCGCGCGGGTGAAGCTCAAACCGATTACCGGACGCTCGCACCAGCTGCGCGTGCACATGCTGGCGCTGGGTCACCCGATTCTCGGCGACCGCTTCTACGCCCACGACGAGGCGCTGGCGATGGCGCCGCGTTTGCAGCTGCACGCCGAAACGTTGACCATCACCCACCCGCAGTTTGGTAATAGCATGACGTTTAAGGCGCCGGTCGATTTTTAAGTTACGTGCCAATTTTTGCCGGGGGCGCTTACGCTTGCCCGGCCTACATGCTTCATCGTAGGCCGGATAAGGCGTCACGCCATCCGGCGATTCAACGCACCTTACTTAAACCCTTTTTGCTCTTTAATCAGCTCGTACGCTTTCTGAATTTCCTGCGCCTTCTGCTTGGCCATCTCCATCATCTCCGGCGGCAGCCCTTTCGCCACCAGCTTATCCGGGTGATGTTCGCTCATCAGCTTACGATAGGCGCGCTTGATGGTGGTCGCATCGTCGCCCGGCTTCACGCCCAGCACGTTGCAGGCATCTTCCAGCGTCGGCCCGCGTTGCGCCTGCTGCCAGCCGCCCCCCTGGCCGCCCTGAGACTGCTGATGATAGCCGCTGCCAAACTGCGCGCCGCCCTGCATCATGCGCAGGAACTGGTCAAACTGGTCGCGGGAGATGCCTAGCTCTTCGGCAATGATGTACAGCACGTCGCGCTCGTTCGGGTGCAGCGAACCGTCGGCAAACGCCGCCTGGATCTGGATCTCAAGAAACATCCGAATTAAATCGAAACGCCCGAAGCACACGCTACGGAATTGACGCATTTTTTCGCGCAGCGGGTAATTGTCCGACTTGCCGACACGAAACGCCTGCTGCGCCGCCGTACGCGACTCACCGTGCAGATTCATGCGGTCCATAAACAAACTGGCAATATGGATATCCGCTTCCGTTACACGCCCTTTCGATTTGGTCAGGTGGCCCATCACTTCAAACGTGGTGGCAAAAAACAGCGACTGACGCTGCTGTTGGTTAGCAAACCAGTTCACGCGACGGCTGCGCGCCTTATCAAACATGTGGCCCACGAGCAGCCCGAGGACAACGCCCCAGAACCCGCCCCCCATCATCAGGGCAACCGCCACACCAATCACTTTTCCCCAATACTGCATATACTCCCCAAATCGTCATGCCAGCGGCTAAAATATGCATTATCATACCTGTCATTCAATGCCGTGCATAACACCTCTGGCGAGAACGGGCAGGATAAAACTAGCGTGAGAACGATGAGTACGTTAGTCTCTGACCGTTTGCATGCCGCAATGCTATAGATGACGGAACAACAAATACAACGTATGAAAAAACGTATTCCCACTCTCCTCGCGACCATGATCGCCAGCGCCTTGTACAGCCAGCAGGGAATGGCAGCCGATCTCGCCTCTCAATGTATGCTTGGCGTACCGAGCTACGATCGCCCACTGGTGAGCGGCCCGACAAACGAGCAGCCGGTAACCATTAGGGCCGACCACGCCGACGGTAACTACCCGGATAACGCCTCATTTAAAGGCAACGTGGATATTAACCAGGGTAACAGCCGTCTGCAGGCTGACGAAGTTCAGCTGCATCAAAAACAGGCTGATGGTCTGACCGCGCCGGTGCGCACCGTGGATGCGCTCGGTAACGTCCACTATGACGATAATCAGGTGATTCTGAAAGGTCCAAAAGCCTGGTCAAACCTGAATACCAAAGATACTAACGTCTGGAAAGGCGACTACCAGATGGTTGGCCGTCAGGGCCGCGGCACCGCCGACGTCATGAAACAGCGTGGTGAAAACCGCTACACGATTCTGGAAAACGGCACCTTTACCTCCTGTCTGCCGGGTTCTAACACCTGGAGCGTGGTGGGTAGTGAAGTGATCCACGACCGCGAGGAGCAGGTCGCCGAGATCTGGAACGCCCGCTTCAAAATTGGTCCGGTCCCGGTGTTCTATAGCCCGTACCTGCAGCTGCCGGTCGGTGACAAGCGCCGCTCAGGCTTCCTGATCCCCAACGCCAAGTACGGCAGTTCCAACGGCTTCGAGTTCATGCTGCCGTACTACTGGAACATCGCGCCAAACATGGATGCGACGATCACCCCGCACTACATGGATAAGCGCGGCGGCGTCATGTGGGAAAATGAATTCCGCTATCTGAGCCAGGCGGGTGAAGGCCTCTTCGAGCTCGACTACCTGCCTTCGGATAGCGTCTACTCCAACGATCACCCGAACGACGATAATAGCCGCCGCTGGCTGTTCTTCTGGCGTCATGCCGGCGTGATGGATCAGGTGTGGCGCTTCAACGCCGATTACACCAAAGTCAGCGATCCGGACTACTTCAACGATTTTGACTCGAAATACGGTTCCAGTACCGATGGCTACGCCACGCAGAAGCTGAGCGTAGGCTATGCGGATCAAAACTTCGACGCCACCGTATCGAGTAAAAAGTTCCAGGTCTTTGACCGCAGCAACAGCAACTCCTACTCTGCTGAACCGCAGCTGGACGTAAACGTTTATAAAAACGATCTGGGGCCATTTGATACCCATCTTTACGCGCAGGCGGTCAAGTTCACCAACAGTAACAGCAGTTTGCCTGAGGCGACACGTGTGCACCTCGAGCCAACCATCAGCCTGCCGCTGGGCAACCGCTGGGGTAGCCTGAATACCGAAGCGAAGCTGCTGGCAACGCACTATAACCAGGATAACCTCGACAGCTACAACAGCGACGCCAGCAATGTAAACAAGCTGTCCAGCTCCGTCAGCCGCACCATGCCGCAGCTGAAAGTCGACGGTAAACTGATTTTCGAGCGCGATATGGCGCTGAACCCTGGCTATACCCAAACGCTGGAGCCGCGCGTACAGTATCTGTACGTGCCGTACCGCGATCAGAGCAAAATCAACAACTACGACTCCACGCTGCTGCAGTCCGACTACTCCGGTCTGTTCCGCGATCGGACTTACAGCGGCCTCGACCGTATCGCTTCCGCAAACCAGATCACGACCGGCGTCACATCACGCGTTTATGATGACGCCGCCGTTGAACGTTTTAACGTTTCTGTTGGTCAAATCTACTATTTCACCGAGTCTCGTACCGGTGATGACAACATTAACTGGGAGAAAGACAACAAAACGGGTTCACTGGTATGGGCAGGCGATACCTACTGGCGCATCAGCGACAAATGGGGTCTGCGCGGCGGCATTCAGTACGATACGCGTCTGAACAACATTGCCAACAGCAGCTCGGCAATTGAATACCGTCAGGACGAAGAGCGTTTGGTTCAGTTGACCTATCGCTACGCCAGCCCGGAATACATCCAGGCCACGCTGCCGACCTACTCCACCGCCGAGCAGTACCGTAATGGTATTTCGCAGGTGGGGGCAACGGCCAGCTGGCCAATCGTCGATCGCTGGTCCGTCGTCGGTGCCTACTACTTTGACACCAACACGCACAGCTCTGCAGACCAGATGCTGGGCGTGCAGTACAACTCTTGCTGCTACGCAATTCGCGTCGGCTATGAGCGTAAGCTCAACGGTTGGGACTACAACAGCGACAATACCACCGGACGTTCGAAATATGACAACTCCATCGGCTTCAGCATTGAGCTGCGTGGTCTGAGCTCTAACTACGGTCTGGGTACCCAGCAGATGCTGCGTTCCAACATCCTGCCGTACCAGAGCTCGCTGTAAAGTAACTGGTTAGACACATCATCCGCACTGCGGTTAATTGAAATGGAAAAAGTATGAAGAACTGGAAAACGCTGCTTCTCGGTATCGCCTTAGTTGCGAATACCAGCTTCGCTGCCCCACAGGTTGTCGATAAAGTAGCAGCCGTCGTAAATAATGGCGTTGTCCTCGAGAGCGACGTCAATGGCCTGATGCAGTCCGTGAAGATGAACGCCGGCCAGGCTGGCCAGCAGCTGCCGGACGATACGACCCTGCGCCACCAGATTCTGGAGCGTCTGATTATGGATCAGATTATCCTGCAGATGGGGCAGAAAATGGGCGTCAAAGTTTCCGATGAGCAGCTCGACGCGGCTATTGCCAACATCGCCAAGCAGAACAATATGACGATGGATCAGATGCGTAGCCGTCTGGCTTACGACGGTATGAATTACAACACCTATCGCAACCAGATCCGCAAAGAGATGCTGATTTCTGAAGTGCGCAACAACGAAGTGCGTCGTCGCATTACCGTTCTGCCACAGGAAGTGGACGCGCTGGCAAACCAGATTGGTAACCAGAATGACGCCAGCACCGAGCTGAACCTCAGCCACATCCTGGTGCCGCTGCCGGAAAACCCAACGTCAGATCAGGTAAACGAAGCGCAGAGCCAGGCAGAATCTATCGTCGAGCAGGCGCGTAACGGCGCCGACTTCGGCAAGCTCGCCATCACCTACTCCGCAGACCAACAGGCGCTGAAAGGCGGCCAGATGGGCTGGGGTCGTATTCAGGAGCTGCCGGCCATCTTCGCTCAGGCGCTGAGCACCGCGAAGAAAGGCGATATCGTCGGTCCAATCCGTTCCGGCGTTGGCTTCCACATTCTGAAAATCAACGACATGCGCGGCCAGTCTCAGAGCATCTCTGTGACCGAAACCCACGCTCGCCACATTCTGCTTAAGCCATCTCCGGTGATGACCGACGACCAGGCGCGTGCGAAACTGGAACAGGTTGCCGCGGATATTCGCAGCGGTAAAACCACCTTTGAGAAAGCGGCTCGTGAGCTGTCTCAGGATCCAGGCTCGGCTAACCAGGGCGGCGATTTAGGTTGGGCCACCCCGGACATCTACGATCCGTCGTTCCGCGATGCGCTGATGAAGCTGAACAAGGGCCAGATTAGCGCCCCGATTCACTCTTCCTTCGGCTGGCACCTGATTCAGCTGCTGGATACCCGCAACGTTGACCGCACCGATGCGGTGCAGAAAGATCGTGCCTATCGTATGCTGATGAACCGTAAGTTCTCTGAAGAAGCGGCCACCTGGATGCAGGAACAGCGCGCCAGCGCTTACGTTAAAATTCTGAGCAACTAATGACTCAACATCGTGTCGTTATCACTCCCGGCGAACCCGCCGGGATTGGTCCGGATCTCGCGATCCAACTGGCCCAGCGCAACTGGCCGCTTGAACTGGTCGTCTGCGCTGATGCCAGCCTGCTCACCGAGCGGGCGAAACTTCTTGGTCTTCCTATCACGCTTCTCCCTTACGCTCCCGAACAGCCTGCAAAACCGCAACGCGCCGGTACGCTAACGCTGCTGCCCGTTGCGCTGCATGCGCCGGTGACGCCGGGTGAATTAAACGTGGAGAATGGTCGTTACGTCGTCGAGACGCTGGCACGTGCCTGTGACGGCTGTCTGAACGGCGAATTTGCCGCGCTGGTCACCGGGCCTGTGCACAAAGGCATTATTAACGACGCAGGCATCCCGTTTACCGGGCATACCGAGTTCTTTGAAGAACGTTCGGGCGCGGCGAAAGTGGTGATGATGTTGGCCACCGAAGAACTGCGCGTCGCGCTGGCGACCACGCACCTGCCGCTGAAAGCGGTCAGCGACGCCATCACCCCGGATCTGCTGCGGGAGGTGATAACCATCCTGCACGACGATTTGCGTAATAAGTTTGGTCTTGCCGAACCGCACGTACTGGTCTGCGGCCTGAACCCCCATGCGGGCGAAGGTGGCCACATGGGTACGGAAGAGATCGATACCATTATTCCGGTACTCGAAGAGATGCGGGCGAAAGGGATGAATCTGAGCGGGCCGCTGCCTGCCGACACCCTTTTTCAGCCGAAGTATCTTGACCATGCCGATGCCGTGCTGGCAATGTACCACGATCAGGGCCTTCCCGTGCTAAAATACCAGGGCTTTGGCCGTGGCGTAAACATTACGCTCGGTTTACCCTTTATTCGCACCTCCGTTGACCACGGCACCGCCCTTGAACTGGCAGGCCTTGGGAAAGCGGACGTCGGCAGTTTTATTACGGCGCTTAATCTCGCCATCAAAATGATTGTTAACTCTAATGAATAATCGAGTCCATCAGGGCCACTTAGCCCGTAAACGCTTCGGGCAAAACTTTCTCAACGATC
>PPYF01602955.1_pt1 | contig 16614 bp, 40 predicted proteins | sample 1559871 | NCBI WGS metagenome assembly PPYF01 (sample SAMN08240021, study PRJNA423297) | Human gut metagenome, whole genome shotgun sequencing project.
TGATCGGGAGGTGGCTGAACTGCTGCGTGAGAATGGGTATCGTATTGTGGATGCCGTCGCGTATGACGCCGATTTCCCGATCATGGAAAGGTAGGCGTGACATGGCCGCCTCGGATGATGCTAGGCTGAACGTATTGCCGAGTGTCATAGGGGGCGGTCATGGGGTTGCGTGAACGGCGTGAGCGTTGCGGGTTGACGTTGCTCCAGTTGGACGCGTTGACCGGTATCGCCTTCACGCGGTTGAGCACGTTGGAGTGCAATGCGTCCGAGGCTCGCAACATGTATTTGGGTACGGCCCGGCGGATTGCCGACGCGTTGCATTGCAACGTGTTGGACTTGTATCCGGATGAGGATGCGTGGCGTGGCGGCGTGTCCGCCGGCGTGACCGGGTTGAGGAGGATTCGTAGGGAACGGCATTTGACGCAGCGGATGCTGTCAGCCTTGACGGGTATCCCCCAGCCTAATATTTCTTGGTTCGAGACCGGGTATCGTCCCGTGTCTCAAATGTATTTGGACACTGCGCGACGCCTGTCGGAGGCGTTGCAATGTGACCCTGTTGATTTTCTAATTGATTGAAAGGATATTATGATGAAGGCTGAGGTTGTTATTTTTACGAGGTTGGCGCGTCATGGCGGGACGATGCTGGTTCCCGTCCGTGAGTTGGCCGGCCGTTGCGCGTCCGATTGGGTTGGTTTGGATGACGTGCGTTTCGCGTCGGCCGTGCTGCCTGATGAGGATTTGCGCGGCGAGTTCGACCGATTGGTGGATGCCGACGAGGATTCGCAGCAGGTGTGGGATTCGTTCTATGATCGCGTCCACAGGTTTGCGGCGTCGATGACGTTGGAACGGCTGGTGAACTGGTTCGTGGCGTTGCATGACCCGGCTACGATTCTGAATGTCCACTATGGCGTGGATGGTGTTGAATATCTTGACCCGGAATGCACTATCGGGGACGACGACTGATCTTGAAAGGAATTTCGTCATGGGTTTGAGGGAACTGCGGTTGAAGCGCGGCATGACGCAGCAGCAGCTGGCCGAAAAGGTCGGTACTACGCGCGGCAATATCTCTGCCATTGAGATCGGCGCCCGTAAGGAGGGTAATCTTACGCTCGCTATGGCGGTGAAGCTGTGTGATGCCTTGCATGTGGCTAATCCCCGCAAACTGCTTGACGATGACGATAAGTAATGGAGCTTGTCATGGTTGAGAGTGTGAGCGCGTATGTGGCGTGCAGGTCTGGCATGTCGGTTGAGATGCGGCCCGTGTCCCCTGCTGAGGATGCGCCTTGGCGTGTCTGGGTCAAAGGTGACGTGCTGGCTGATCGGGTTGAGGATTTCGATACGCCGTTTGAGGTGACTCCCGCAGTGTTGGCTGAGTATGGGGTGCGGCCTGACCCGGCGTATGTTGGCCGGGATGGCGGCTTGCTGTGGACGTGGAATCGTCCTGACATTACGCATACCGGGCTTAAACCGTTCACGGGTGATGTTGGGACGGTCCGCTTGGCTGGTTTGGCTGGTGGCGGTTGGCGTCCGTTGTTGCAGTGTTCGGATTCGGATGGGGACCGGTGGCTGCTGGTCGTGGATGATGGCGGGGATAGGCCGGGTTTCTGGTGTATCCGGTGCAGGGATGGCCGTTATCATCCGTTTGATACGGATTCCGAAACGTCGCATGTGGCGAGTTTGGAGCGTGCGTTGTCTGGCAAGTCGCCGGTATTGTCGCAGGTGCGTCCGGAGGATTATCTGTGATCTGAAAATATGGAGTGGCCCCATCCGACGTCTTGGATGGGGCCACTTCCGTTTTTGGCTGCGATAATTCGGATACGGTTTCGGATGCTTACCACCGATGGGCTCTCCCTTCGGCAGGCGGGATTTGCACCCGCAATTCCGATCGTATCCCTCGCTTAGCCTAGCCGCTTATTATAAGCAGGCTTGTGTCATCTTCGTCTGTTGTGATAGGCCAGTCATCATCCCAGTCATCTGGTGGTTCATAATAGTCGGGATAACACATGTTATTCCTCCAGTTTCTTGCATAGGGCCTTGTAATCCCGTTGCGTCAAAGAATCTTCCTTGTAGTAAAGCTGGTTCAACAGGTTCTGCAATTCCTCCAAGCATTGGCTTCGAGTCATCGGGCCTGTGAAATCATCCAGACTGTAGAAGTACTCGAATGCGCTGAAGCAGGAACAGCCATTATCGTCCGCAATATAGTATTCCCTACCATCCGCATGGCGTTTAATCGTCCGTAACACTATGATGGCTGCCCAATCGTAACCGACACTTGAATCGACGTGCCCTACTTCTTCGACACCGAAGTCTTCAAGATGTTCAACGACTAGCTTCCTCATGGCTTTTCTCCTTCTTTGGTGGGTGGATAGAATTTGAAGTCGTATAGGCTGTCGAGTTCCGTATTGCCTAGGCCGTAGGGGGCTTCGATGGCGATGCTGGTACAGCGGCCTTTGGCAGTGAATTTCCATCCGGTATCCCACGTGATGGTAACATCGCACCTTTCCGTGCCTATGGGGATGGTTTTAGTGCTGCTCATAGTCTGATGCCGTCTACTTTCATAATGGTGTTGAGATCAGCTGTGACGCGCCAACCGGTCGCGTTGTCCACGAACATGAATGTCGGGCCGTTGGGTGCTATGAGGCTGGTGCAGGTTTCGACGGTGCAAGTGGATATGGTTTTAGGCCCGTCCGTGGTGTCGATGCTCTTCTTCCATGTTTCCTCGCCTTCTTCGCTTTCTTCGATGTCGTAGTGGTAGCCGAGTTTGCAAAGTTGGCGGCGCTAACTGGTTTCCGGTGTTCTGAGGTCGAGTTGCATTAGCGTTCCTGTTCTTCTTGTCGTAGGAGCATCCAGATGGAGGTTTCCTGTTCGGGGTTTTGGACGGCGAGACGGTATACGTCGGCGAGCTTGTATTCGCTTTTCCTCCGGTCCGCGTGCGGGGAGACGGTTTTGAGGTCTCCCCTGCTTACCCAGCTGCGGATGGTGCCGGGTTTGACGATGATGCCGCATTGGAGGAGGAGTTTGCGGAGTTCGGTTTGGGTGCCGGTGATGTTGCTGTTCAGGAGTTTTTTCCTGCGGGTTTCGCGGATGTCGGCTACTGGGTAGACCATGCCGCATTCGGGGCATACCGGCGCGAATTGGGCGGTTGGTATGGCGGTGGCGATGTGCGTGCAGCCTTTGGTTGGGCATTCGCCTACGATCACTTTGTCTTCGAGCGTGTAGTCGAGGAGTTGTTCTGCGGTTCGGCGTAGCTTGTTGAGGATTTTCGCGTACATGGGGGCTGCGGCGCATGTGCCTCGCTTGTAGGAGAGGCGGATGCGGCGTGCCATGGTGTCGGGTCCTGCCGTGTAGGTGGTGTTGATGCCGAGGCAGTGGCAGTATTCGCGGAGGATGTCGGTGAGTCCGGGGTTGCCGTCTTTGTCTGGTCCTTCGATGAGTTCGTGTACGCTTTCGCGTAGGGGTGCCGGGCTGGCGGCGTAGCCTCCGTGCGTGCCTCCTCCGGTGTTGGTTTTGTCGGCTCGGTTGGAGCGCCATCGTAGGTCTTCGAGGTGGTTTTCGAACCATGTGAGGTTGTTTTCGAGTTCCCTGTTGCATGCTGGGCATAGGCGTTCGCCTTTGATGCTTTCTTTCCAGCAGTTTTCGCAGGTGGTGGTTCCGTCTGGCAATGGTCCTCCTGTTGCGTCCGTGAGGTGTTGGTGGTTGTGCCGTTCGTCCCCCATGAGTGCAACCGGAGTGGCGGCGGAACCTATTATACGACGTGTTGTCTATGCCGACGTTCTTTTGTCGGCATAGACGTTGCTTTTTATTTGCCGTTGACTTTGATGGAGGGGAATTTCCTGCGTACGGCGGCGCGTACTCGCCGTTTTTCGGTGGGGGTGCCGTTTTGGGCGACTCGTGCGAGTGCGTTGCGTGCGTGGGATGCGTCCGGGATGGGGTATTTGCGTTCTTCCGGTATGGCGAACGTCCAGTTTTTCATCCGGCTGCGGCTTTTGATCTTGCTCATGGTGTCTCCGTTCAGATGATGGTTGGTTGCGTGTAGTCGGTGTTGTCGGTTTTGGCTTGTGGGTGGCGGTTGGCTTCGATGGCGATGATTTCGTCTCGGCTGAGTTTGAGTTGGGTGGCGATTTCACTGATCGTGTAGCCTTGGTCGCTCATGCGCCAGATATGGTTTTTGGTTTGCTGTGATGGCATGTGGTGGCATCACCTCCTTCCGTCTTCCTGATTGATTCCGCGTACTCGCTTGGTGGATATTCGAGCCAGATGTTCTGCCCGCAGTAGGGACAGTCGATGCGGTTACTGGATACCGTGTTGCCGCAGTGCGAACAGGTGACATGCCATCCGTACGGATTCCACTTCATCCAAGTCTCCCGTCGCCGTAGATTTTCCAGATTGCTTCCTGCCGTTCGGTGGAACAGGGCATGTTGTTTATCGCCGCGTTCAGCCAGCATTTTGAGCCGTAGTGCGGTTTGCTCATGATGTCCAAGGCTTCCGCGATTTCCACCAAGTCCGGCTGAGGGTCAAGCAAGTCCTTCATCAATCCTCCTTGTCTATCTGCCATATGAATCGCATGATGGTCGGCCAGATCAGGAGGTATGCCACGTCCGCGCAGGCGCTGAGCCAGTCGGCTTTGATCTTGCCTACCATGCTGAGGATGGTGCAGCCTCCGATGTCGGCTAGGCAGAGTATGAGGATTATGACGAGCGCCCATTTGAGAATGCGGATTCGTCGTGTCGTTTTCTTGTCCTCGCTCATACTGGTTCTCCTTCCTTCATCTTTCTCCAGTGCGCATTACGACGATCATGCTTGGGAATGGCGCCGGGCCGCCCGGTATGCCGTTCGTCTCGAACCGAAGTCGGCCTTTGAGGAATCTGACCTCCGCACAGTTGAGAATGAACTGTTGGAACCAGCGGGTATCCGTACGAGCCGGCAGCAGCATGACGACGAGGGTGTCTTTGCGACTGGCCTCCATACTGCATTTGCGTACCCATTCCGAGATCGCCTTGCCGTATGGCGGATTGCAAAATACCGTCTCCCCCCCCCATTCATGATCGAATGCGCTGTCTTCGGCTGTATAGTATTTCTGGCACTTGTGGTTCGTTGCGCTGCTAGCCGCGTCCAAAGTGAAGTGAAATTCGTTATCCAGCTTGGAGAACAAGTCGGTCGGCGTCTCCCAGTCCATGCGGTTCGACATGTAGGCGGCTCCACCAGAACCGGTAAAACCGCTCATTGTGTTTCTCCTTTCAGGACGGCGAGTATCGTATCCTCGCATTCCGGTGCGGGAATGGGCAGGCCGTCCACGTCGTAGTAGGAGTTCAGTTCCGCCTTAGAGGGTTGCAGTTCAGGATTATCGAAGTCGTAGCCGAGCGTGTATCCGCGTTCGTTCAACCGTAGGTGCCTCGAACAGAAGAAGCGAGCCGTCCCATTCCAGTCGGTCATAGCAAGCCACCCGTCAATGCTTGTCGCGTCTTCGGCGGCAAGGTCGGGCGTCTCCCAATAATCGTATTCGCCTCCCTCATATTTGGCTCCGCAACCGGGGTAGTCGCATTGCGCCATATAGTAGGTTCGACCGTTTTCTACCATAGTGTCGAAGCTCATTTCCTCACCAGCTTTCTGAAGTCGTCCACCGTGACATGGGTGAGGGGGAGTGCGGATGCGTCGAGGTCCTCGTAGACATGACGCCAGTAGTAGTAATATGTCGGAGGATTGGTATATACGATGTACTCGCACGGTTGATTCCCGCTGTCACGGTATATTAGGGTTCCGTCCTGCGTGACGTAGAAGCCGTCCTCGATGGGTTCCGGCTCTTCCGGTCTGCGTCGTGTCGCCTGATACTTTTCCAGTTCCGTATCAAGATAGTCACGTAGGGCTTTGATCTCGTCCGTTGGCATGTCGATGATGAGTTTGTCACCGTCAACGGGGTGCTCGTCGCAATTGTAGTGGAAGTCTTTCGGGTCGGTGATGACCAGTTGCTCGTCGATCAGACTGTAATCGAACTGCATGTCAGTGCTCCTTTGTGATGTGGAGTTTGGTGAGTGGGAAGGCTTCATCGCCTAGGGTTTTATATACGACGCGCCAGTTGCTCGTGGATGTGAAGTTATTCTCCCACCGAGAGAATCCGCCGCCTATGCTCCAGTCTCCGTTGCCATCCTTCACAAGCAGTAGGTTCTGTTGGGTGACGTAGTAGCCTGTTTCCTCCGGTTCCTCCGGCAAATCTAATTCATGCTCGTCTGGTTCTGGTGGGAAGATTTCGTTGAGCTTGTCACGCATGGCGACCAGAATTTCTCTGGTAGTGTTTAAGATTACGTGATTACCCCCAGTGATGCAGATTTTGTCAACGCTAATCCCTCTATCGCATAGGTCGTCTAGGTTGAAGCTGACCATATAAACGTTGCTATAGATTGAATCCGTGATGTTCATTTCAGTTCTCCTTGAGTGATTCTTCCAGTGACATGACGGCATCGACGAGTGCCTTGCGCATTTTGTCCTTGAACTCGTCCGGTACTTTCGCGTGTACGCTTACACCGCCGTTGTACTGGTATTCGACCCGTTCGTTCGGGTCAACGTGGATGGGTACGCTGATGTCAATGTTGGCGATTTCGTAGCTGCCGCTGACGATTTTGATGTTGAGTGGGTATTCGCCGATCTGCTTGTCGCTCATTTTGTCTCCTTGAGGATGTTGATTGCCTTGAATGTGTCTCGGACGAGGATGTTGCCGGTCTCGTTGATGTTGACGATTACCGGACGTATCACGTCGAAGGTTAGGGTTTCGATTCGCCCGACCGAGGGGGCTTGCTGGTCGCGGTAGATTAGCCGCCCGTCGATGGTCGTATCGTTGACGGTGACGGCGATGGCCCTATGCCCGTCCAGTTCCTTGGCTGGTAGGGTTTCCCAGTCGGTCAATGATTCGTGAACGCTGGTCATGATTCCTCCCAAATGTCCTTGGCATGTTCGGGACAGTAAAGGTGGCCTACTTGAATGCCATGCTTGCCTTCCGCCCAACCTTCGCATTCGACGGCGTACCGGATGGCGTCTTCCTTGCGTTCGGGATAGTAGCCCCAATCGTCTTCGCCGACGTCGATCGTGTTGTAACAGTCATGCGCGTTGCATCGGAGCGTGAACACGTGGTGGGTGTCGCCGTCTTCCTCACAGCATGGGCAGTCGCAGTCCGGGTCGCTGCAACATGAGCATTCGGTGATGACGCGTACGGTTTTCGGGCCGAGCGTCACCCCGCCGCATTCGCATGATGTTTGCTCGAAACCGTTGTCTTCCAACAGGCCGCGTAGCTTGTCGGCGGCTTCGATGGTGTTCGCCGCGTCAAGGATTGCAGTAACCGTAAACGAGTATTTCGCCTTGGTCATGACTCTTCCTCCATTCGTTCTGCTTGGCGGAGGGTTTTGGCTTCCACAAAGTCGCGGATGTCCTTGTCTTTGATGCCGTACATGAGTTTCAAGAGGTTCAGACAGATGGTCACGTCGGCCATTTCTTCGGCTAGAAAGCTGGTGAATGGCGTGTGTTCACGCAACTTTTTGCTGATGGCTTGGATGAGTTCGCCGCATTCCTCCATGCAGACGATTGACTGCATTTGCTTGCCGTAATGGTCGATGCTTTGCTGCCAGATGGTTTGCAACTCTTCGTCACTCATGTGTTCCTCCTATCGTGATGATTTCTTCCTCGTCGTCGAGGTCGTAGATGGTGTATGCGTTGTGGAATTGGTTGACGCCGTATAGGGCGTGTTGGAAGGCGGCCTGATATGTGGGATATGTGCCGCAACTGCCGCCGTCCTCGCTGACAAGCTGGTAGGTCATCGCCCGCCCCATCCACACCAGAAGGCAAGGAGCAGGATGACGTGTATCAGAAGGACGATTGCTATTGCTTCTTCGCTGGTCATTTCGTTCTCTTTCCGTTCGCTTCGATCATGGCGTACAGCATTTCACTTGCCGCACGGCACCTGTATGATGGGCATTTGCCGGATACGTCGAAGAGCGGTACGAGCTTGTCGCCCTTTTTCGACGGTGTGAGTACCTGATTGATGCTGCGCGGCAACCGGTAGGTGACGCGCAACTCTTCGGCCAATTCCCGTGTGGTGACGAGGTAGTTTACGTCGCCGTAGAAGGTCAATCCGTGCCCTGAATTGAAGTCAGCCATGCAGGACTTGACCTCATAGCACTCGAACCGTCCTAATTCCACGCTTGCGGGCATGAGCACGTAATCGGGGGTGAATGGTTTGAATCCCACGTAGTCGATACGCCGGTTGTTCGGCGTTCCTAAGTCGAAGTTGACTTCGCTGGCCCAGAAGCTCACGCGATTGTTTAATCGTTTCTCCACCAGTTCGGACAGCATTGCGGTGGTATCCGTGCGGCTCATTCCGTGTCCTCGCTTTCCTTTTCGAGAATGTAGATAAGCGTTGATGACATCCCGAGCGCTCTCTCACTACCCCCTGCGAAAGGGATGGTATCGACTCTGGTGATGTGATAGCCGTCATTCATGGCGGTTTCAAGGTCACCTCTACCGACAATCTTGGCGGTGCCGTCGGTTTCTATGCGCCACCAGACCGAGATGGCTCTAGCTTTCTTGTTCACCTGTTCACCGCCCTCATGTTCGCATCCACGTCGATGGTCTTGCCGTCTGCTGTGACTATCAGTTTTCTGCCGGTCGCCATGTCTGCGACTGTGATGTCGCCGACTTTCGGCGCATAATGGCGAGCCTGTTCAAGTGCTTCATCCATGTCGGTGAGCACTTCCATGATTTGATTAGCTACGATGAGGTAGATCATTTCGTATCCTCCTTGTTGAGTCGTTCTTCGCAGTAGTCGTGGAACATTTCGGCGGTAATGGCCACCGCATGCCAATATGACTCCACCTCGTATTTCCCGGCCTCGTATGCCAGTCCTTCTCGATATCGGGCCTTTGCCGCTTCTTCAAAGGCGATCGCGCCTATTTCGCATAATGCCTGCATGTATCCATCGCGGTAGTCGCTCATTTCGCGTCCTCGCTTTGGTTGTTTTTCTTGTCGAATTTCGGTGAGAATATCGAGTCGGCATTGCCGAGCATCTCCCTGCAATGCTTGTATGCCTCGTCGTATGCTTCGAGACGGCCAAGAGCAACGTCATCAATCCATGGCGTGTACTGCTTGTACACCAGTTCCTCACGAGCCTCACGCCCCTTCTCGCTAAGCCAGTGGGCAAACTCGTACAGGGCTTCGTCGCTATCTTTTGACATCATTCCTCGCTTTGATTCGGCACCTCGGAAGGCATCGAACCGCTATAGCCGAGCATGGCTTTGATCTGGCCTTTGAGAATGAGAAGCGCAGTATACTGGCCTTGCGCATTGGGTCCGAAATGCTCCAAATGCACCACACGGGCAAGTTGCTTATCAATCAAGTTCATGACCTCACGTAGGGTCTTGTCTCGCTCACTCACGTTCGTCGCCATCATTTCTCTCTTTCTGGATTGCCGATTAGGGAGTTGAGTGTGTGTTGGAGGTGGTCTGCCACGTCACGGTATGTGTCGCTTCGGGTGAAGTGCACCAGATATTCGAGTTCTCCACCGTGATAGAATTGGCTTTCTTCCTCTAGGGCTTGGGCTATCAGCCACTCGATGGCTTCGCTGTATGCTTTCTCCATCTCACTAACGTTCGTTGCCATGATTGGTCTCCTTGTCTAGTAAGGATTCGCAATGGTCTGCAATGCGGTCGTATGCGCCGCGCTTAGCCATAGCCCAGCTTCTGACAATGTTGTCGAACGCTCCGCGGGCGTAATCCTGTTCTTCTTTGCTCTTCGCCTTGCAGTAGTCGATGATTTCGTTCAGGGTGTCTTCCCTGCCATGGTTCCTTTTGCGCATAGGGTCGCGCAATACATGCTTCAACACTTCGTAGCGTTCGACTGCGGCTTCCAACCGTTCCTTCTCGCTCATGCGGGTCATGACTTGTCCTCCTGTTCGGTCATTTTCACTAGGCGTATCCATGCCTTGAACGCGGCTTCGGCATTCAGATACCATGCGCTTTGCAAGTGGCCTTTCGGACACGCGTAGGCGTAGATGGTTATGGTCGTGTAAGTCGGGGAATCGTATTTGGTGTTTGAACTTTTCTTGATTACTGCCGGTTCATCGCAGAACGGGCAGACGATTCTATTGGTCATTTATGCTCCTTGATGAGGGTTTTGATCGCGTCCAACGTGGCGTCACCGTTCCTACGGCGTAATGCCTTCCATACGTGCGTCGCGTCGGCCCAACCGATCGACTGCAACTGGCGGAGCAGTTTGCCCGCATGCGGCGCATGCTTCCATGGGATGGGCCTGTCGTCGTTCGCGATGGCATGACGGGCGAAGTCCACGGCCTTCTGCAAGTCCTGCAACCCGTTCTTGCCTTGCCACCGGTACAGGTATTGGACCACCTGCCCCCAATCCGACGTGTATAGGCTGCTCAGATCCCACGCTTCGAACGGGGCATCGTTCTGATAGTAGGATGGCGTGCCCATCAGGCCACCCCCGTGCTTCCGAAGCCGTTGGTGCCGCGTTCCGTGTCGTGGCTGATTGCGGCGACGAACATGATTCGTGGGGTTTCGACCTTTTGGATGACGAGTTGGGCGATACGGTCGCCCGGTTTGAACCGGACCGGGGTGAGGGAGGAATTGTAGAGGACGACCTTGATCTCTCCCCTATAGCCGGAGTCCACGACGCCGGGACCGTTGGGGATGAACACGCCGTATTTCGATGCGAGACCGGACCTGCTCATCACGAAGGCCGCGTAGCCTTCGGGCAGTTCGACGGCGAGGCCGGTGCCGATGGTGGCGCGTTCGCCACCGTCGAGTTTGAATCCGTCGAGGCAGCTCAGATCGTATCCGGCGTCGCCGTCGTGCGCTTGGGTGAGTTTGGCTCGACGGTCGAGCTTCTGGAATTTGAGCGTTTCCAACATGATAGGGGTTCTCCTTAGTATTCGCAGGTTGGGTAGATTTCGAAGCATTCTGGCGGCTTGGGTAGCGGAGGGTCGGGTTTGGCCCATGAGAGGCGCCGGGCGAACGACATGCCGTTTTTGGTGAGCCTGTATCCTTGGGGCGTGTATCGGATGATGCGTCGTTTCATGAGCGTCGCGAACGTTTGTGGCGCCGCATGTGGTTGTTGTCCGTCTGCGAGTGCGGTGACCGTTTCGCATTGGCGGATGGTCCACTGACGTCCTTTCCATGTGAGTCTGCGTCCGCTCATGCCGCTTTCTTCCATCCGGTGTCAAGCCTGTTCATGTAGCGCTTGTAGTCTTCGATGTCTCGGCGGATGCATGTCAGGCCGCGGTGTGTGGTCGTGTGGCTGGAATCGTAGGGGTCTTGGCCCAATGCCATGTCGGTGAGGCGGAATGTGCTCAGGTCGAGGTGGCGGTGGCTCCACCGGTTGATGCTGGGGATGCTGATGGCGAGGTTGTGTTTCAGGTAGCGGAGGTCGAAGTCCACGTTGGTTCCTGCCGGGTGGAGGGTGAGGTTCTTGTAGCCGTCCAACCATACGGTGAGTTTTGTGTCCGCTTCCTTCAATGTGGCGGCTGGGTCGTTCTTGTTTTCTCCCCTGCATGCGTTGAGGAGTCCGTTGGCGGTGTGGTGTTCCAACGCCCATTCGCTGATGCTGGAGAGCATGGTGTTTTCGGGGAGTTGGATGCACTGGTGGTATACGTCTTCGGGCTTGTATGTGGCGTCCAGCCTGCTGATGATGAGGTTGATTTCGAGGAGTGGGTTGATCTGCGGGTCGAGGCCGCAGGTTTCCACGTCTATCCAGACGAGTCGGGTGTTCTGTTCTTGCTGCATGGTGGGTCCTTTTGTTTTTGGGGTGCGGTATTCGGCGATGAGCTGGTCGAGGCCGCTCAGGTCTACCGGGGTGGGTTCCGGGGGTTCGAGTTCTTGGAGGAGTCGTCGTTCCCGTTTGAGTTGTTTCCGGTATCGTTTCTGTGAGGCGATTGACTCGTTGATGCCGTAGTGGTTCATCCTTGCCGGCATTGGCCTTCTCCTGTTGGGGGTGGTGGGAGGATGTTCGATAGTCGGTCGATTCCTCGATGTCGTATGGTGCGGGTGGTGGGTTCGGATTGGATTTGTTTGGGGTGTTTCATCTCCTCGATGGCTTTTTGGTGGGCTTGGCTGATGGGGAGTCGGCTGGTGCCGATGGCGTCGATCAGGGTTCGCCGGTATTGGAGGTATTGTTCCGCGTTTGCGGGTTTGGCTTGGGCTGCGAGTTCGCCTATCAACGCTTCGCTGGGGAGTCGTTGTTCGCGTAGTTTGCGGCAGAAGAGGTTTACGTCGCCTACGCTCATCCATCGTCCGGGATTGTTGGAGTAGAAGCGGGCGACGGCTTGTTGTACGTCTTCCACGCTGTTTTTGGGGTTGAGTTCGCGTTTGAAGTTCTTGAACTGTAGCTCGTCCCATTGCGCGTTGCCGTGGTGTGAGTTGATGAGGGTGAGCAGTTTTGCGATGTCCCCGTCAGACAGCATTGGCGCCTCCTCTTGTTGCCTGTTGGCGTTCCTCTTCGCTCATGTATTGCCATGTGCGTTGGAGGTTGTTTTGCAGGTTCGTCTGGCTTTTGGATTGTCGTTGGGTTCCGTAGCCGGTGATGGCGGTGGAGGTGGGTTCGTCCGGGTTTTCCCAACAGCCGCCGTGTAGCCATGTTGCCGCGTGTTTGATGTAGCGGGCTCCGGTTACGGCCGTGGCGCATTGGCGTGAGTAGGCCGCCGCCGCTTGGATGAGCGTGTCCGCGTCGGTTTCCCTTATGGCGGTGGCCCATGCCTTGAATGCGGCCCGCTTGTCCACTTTGCGCGGGTAGGCTTTCCAGAACGCCTCGAACTCTGCCGTGTATTCGCCGTTGACGACTTTAGCGTTCATGCGGCTTCTCCGTTTGCGTTCCGTGTTCCTGCTGGTTGTGCCGGTGATCTCTTCGCGGCTGCGGTTGGTGTTCAGGTAGTCGTGGATGTGGTAGCCGATGGTGGAGGGTTCGAACAGTCCGGCTTCTACGAGCGTGTCGATTTCCTCCTGTGTGGCTCCGAGGTTGAGGTCGAGGTCGTCGATGGTGAGGTCTCCGTCTGTGAGCCGGTCTGACGCGTAGGCGATGCTGCGTACGTAGATGAGTCCGGCTGACGGGTTCGCTTTCTGGAGTTTCCTGATCTTCACGTTGGACCAGAAGTCGTTGCGTAGTCGGGCGTATCCTTCCTTCAATTCTTCCTCCTCGTTCATTTGAGCCCGATTCCCCAACTGGTGAGTGTGATGATGAGTCCGACGACGGTGAGGAACGTGCTTGCATGCCAGAGTTCGTCGTCGTGTGGTTCGGGGCTTGCCCGGTGGCTGCGGTGGAGGGCGAATCGTGCCATGCTCACTCCTATGACGGTGGTGATGAGTCCGACTGTGATGCCGATGGTCATGGTTGCTGCTCCTTTTCGTGGTCTTGTGGCCTGTCCCATTGGATGGTGATGTGTGCTCCGTGCTTGTGTTGACTGTCCGCGTACCGTTTGCTGGCGTGGCCGATCTGCCAGATTCTGCCGTCGTCGGCGATGAGGCCGCTTTGGGTGAGCGCGTCCCATGTGCTTCGGATGATCTTGTCGAGGTCGTTCTTGGCTGTTGGTAGTGCGCGTTTCACGGTTTTGGGGCGGGTGAGGTAGAACACTGCGTTGAAGGTGAGTGGCCCGTCCAAGCGTGGCATGGTCGGGGCGCCGGTCCGGTCGTGCCATGCTTTCGTGGCTGCGTGTTCGACGTTTTGACGCCATGGCATTTCCCGCTTGTTGTTGGGGATGAACGCGGTTTTGCCGGTTCGCCGGTTGGTGACCGCATTGTAGCTGCCTTTGGGGGCTGGTTCGCCGATCACGTCAAATTCGATGCTGTTCATTGGTTGTTGTCACCGGTCCCTGTAGGGTTTGTCGTGGTCGTGTATGCGGTGCCCCATGTTCGCGGGGGCACTCGCATGATGGTTGCTGGGGTCATGCGATGAGACGCATCCAGACTTGGTAGGTGGGTCCCTTGTCGTTGATGGAGTAGGCCACTACGCCTGCTTCCACGAGGGTCCAGTCAAGGCGTACCGTGTCGTTCCATCCGTGTTTGGCTACTTGTATAAACTCTTGTGCGCTCTTGATGGTGGGGAACTCTTTCCAGTACGTCAAGGACTCGCCGGGATGCTGGTTAATCCAGTCGCAGAAGCTCCTATCCTTCCATTCCTTCGTGCGTTGGCTGTCCTCGTACATGGGGCTGTAGTCGAAGTCGCTGTTAGAAGGCAGGTTCGCCATTGCCGCCCCCGAAACCGCCGAAGTCCGCCGCCGCTTGGGATTGGCTCCACACGTCGTTGCCTACGCCGGGAATGTTGGGCGCGGCCTGCTGTTGACCGCACTGTACGGTCTGCGCCTGCTGCTGGTAGCCTCCCTGCGGCTGATATCCGTTGTTCTGCTGCGTGGTGCGCTGCACTTGAGCCGTCGCATACCGTAGCGAGGGGCCGATCTCGTCAACCTGCATTTGGATGCTGGTACGCTTGTTGCCCTGCTGGTCGGTGTACTCGTTCTGTTCGAGTCGGCCCTGTGCGATGACCCTCATGCCCTTGTGGAGGGTTTGGGCCACATGGTCGGACATGTCGCGCCATGCGGAACAGCGGATGAACAGTGCCTGACCGTCCTCGAACTGGTTTGTCTGACGGTTGAACGTGCGCGGCGTGCTTGCGATGGTGAAGCTGACGACGTGGATGCCGGTGTTGGTGGTGTGGGTTTCGGGTTCGGCTGTGAGGTTGCCGATGATCGTGATGGTGGTTTCTCCGGCCATTAGATGGTCTCCTTGACGGTGTTTCTGGAATGTTTGGTCTTGTGTCGCAGCATGGCTTCCTTATTGCATAGGAGCCTGTGGCTGTTGGCTCGTGCGCAGTTGGTACCGCCGCACCTGTCGCATTGTCCGCAGTGTGAGCCGAGACAGTTGGCGCAGGTGCAGCCTTGGATTCTTGTCCACGTCATGTCAGAAGTTGCGTAGTGCCTCGTCGCTTACGAGATCATGGTCGCAGCGTTCGAGCGGCGTGTCCTTTCGGACGATGTTTTCCGACACCCATGCCGATTCGTAGTTGCAGACACGCTTTTCTTCGACGTATTGCTCAATTGGGGTGAGGGCCGCCGCTACGAGCTTCCATCCTTCCCTACAGTCGAGGTAGTAGAGGCGGGTCTTGTCGGCGGAACGGTAGTATCCCGGTTCGTCCGGCAGAATGTAGTCGTGGAATGGGAAACGTCCCGATTCGAGACTGGTGCGGGCGAACCTTCTGATACCGTACACACGGCCACCCGGGAAGGACTTGTCCTTTTCTCTGATCAGTGAGAAGTAGTCACCGTCGAACAGCCAAATGCTATCGTCCTGCGCCATGTATAGGCCCGGCTTGTGGGGCAGATGCTTCATGGCGGCGTCGATCATGGTGTCGTCGAACTCGTCCGACGGTTTGCGTTCCTTCAGGAGCTTCATGAACTCGTCGGAGGAGAGTTCCATGCCTTTCGCCTTCTCCTGTTCCATCTGCTGTTGGAACTCGTCGCAGGTCAATGGCATGCCGGTCTCTTCGTCGTGGAGGCCACGGTAGAACTTGGCGTCGGTGACGAGCACGACGGTGTCGCCGGTCGTGTCGCGTACAACGATGGGGAAATAATTGCCTTCATCGTTCCGGACCGCGAAGACGTGGTGGAAGCTGTTTATGAGTGCACGGATGTACCATACCTCGTACATGTCGAGCCGGTCGATGTATTCCTTGATAATGTCTTCGCGATGTTTGGCGATGTCGATGAGTTCCAGATTGTGGATGCCTTCACCGAAAATATTGGGGTTCGGAGTGTCCTTGGAGTCGAAGACGGCACGATCACCGTCCTCTACTTGGTTTGCGTCGATGGCTACGTGCCTCCAACTCTTAGGCTTGTTCATTGCTGTTCTCCTTCTTGCCTTCCGGCCTGCTGTTGGCTCATGTACTTGTGGTATTCGTCGATGAACGTTTGCGCTTGGATTGCGGTGAGCGTCGTGGACGTCACCGTCGAATCGTGCAGGACGTTGCCGATGAACCGGTCCGCATCATCAGGTTTGACCCCGTTGACACGTAGGATGTCGGTGACTTCCTTCAACTGTGTGGGGCTTGCCATGCCAGCCTTCGGAGCCTGCGACTGTTCGGGCATGCCTTGCCTTACGGGTTTCGCATACTGTCTATGAGGACGTTCATGGGCTGGTTCGTCAACTATTTCCGCTTCGATGGTTTCCATGCCCGCATTGTCGGCCTGCTGCATCTCATCCGGCGTGTACAGGCCGGAAAGGTCCTGTGGGAATGCCTTGCGGAGTGCGAGTGCTTCGGCGCATTTGGCGATCATGGTCACCGGCTTCGTCTGCCACATGCTGTTCGGCACCTGCTGTCCGGTCGCCTTGTCGAAGCGGGTTCCCACATACTCCTTGTAGAGTGCGACGCCCGTGAACGTCCCTTCCCCTCGACGGATGGTCACCTTCGCGGCTGCCGGAGGGGTTGGAGCGGTCCACACGTCACGCCATACGCCGTCCTCCCCGCACCAGAGGGTTTCAGGTTCGCTGAACGTTTCATGCAGTCGGTCGGCGGCACGGCGTGCGATGAGCCTGAACCCGTCGATGCCTACTTGGATGGTCTGTTTGACGGTCCAAG
>PPYF01027908.1_pt1 | contig 16613 bp, 20 predicted proteins | sample 1559871 | NCBI WGS metagenome assembly PPYF01 (sample SAMN08240021, study PRJNA423297) | Human gut metagenome, whole genome shotgun sequencing project.
GCGAGGCAGCGTTTATACACTGCCTCACCTTCCTATTTTTCCTCAAATTTATAGCCGATGCCGTAGACGCTTTTGATATACTCCGGCAGATCAGGAGCAACCTTTAGCTTTTTTCGCAGGTTGCTTACATGGTTGTTGACTGCTTTGCGGGAATAGTAGGTATAATCTTCTTCCCACACCAGATCCATAAGCATTTCATAGGTAAATACCCGCTTCGGATTTAAGATAAGCAGGGAGAAGATTTCAAATTCCTTGACGGTTAATTCTATCGGTTGCTCCCGGATTGTAACAAGCCGATGCTCCAAGCAGAAATACAAATCTCCTGCCCGAGCCTCCGTCAGGGGATGATTCGACTTTTGGGGGATAGAATATTTGCCACGGAAGATGGTTTGATACGGTGTATCATTTATGTTGACGCGGCTTATAGTCCCTTCAAGGATAAACTGCGCCAGTTCCCGCTGCTGATCTGCGGAAAGCAGGGCAAACAGTTTTTCTCCGATCTGCCAGCCGGTTTCAGCTAAATCAAGTACGGCTAATTTCCCAGATCACCACCACCTAACCATCATCCAATGCTTTCTTTAACTTTTGAAAAGACTCCGCGCTGATCGCATGTTCAATGTTGCAAGCGTCTTGTTCTGCTATTTTGGGGGCTACGCCTGCCGCTATGAGCCGTTCTGTAAAAAAACGATGTTTTTCAAAAATCTGTTCGGCAAGCTGCAATCCTGTTTCTGTGAGGGAGAGTGTGCCGTCAGCATTTTTAACAAGATGGCCGGATTTAGAAAGCTCCTTGACTGCCCGGCTTACGGAAGGCTTTTTTACCCCCAACTGCTTTGCAACATCCACGCAGCGGACATAGCCATGACGCTGCTGCATTATTAAAACGGCCTCCAGATAATCTTCCATCGAAGAAGTTAAAGACATAAAGGCTCCTCTCTTTTAGTTCTTATTTACTCAAATCCCACTGAAAACTACAACAGGCTTGAATCAGTTCCTCATCATGGGTGATCACTAATACGGCTTTTCCCTCGGCCGCGGCATCTTCCAATGCAGAGGCAATTTTCCGCATGTTCCCGCCGTCCAGCCCCGACGTAGGTTCATCGAACAATAAAATTTCCCTGTCGGATAAAAGGCCGCAGGCAATGGAAAGGCGCTGCTTCTGTCCGCCGGACAGAATAGCCGGATGCGCGTCTTTGTAAGCGTAAAGATCTAATTTCTTCAGCAAATTTCTGGCCCTTTCCAATTGTTCCTCTGTTCTGGAAATCCCTAAGAACAGTTCTTCTGTTACGCTGTTTGTAAAGAATTGTGTGCCAGTGTCGTTGGAACTGTACCAGCAGCTTTTCCGCCGCCGTGACGAACCGGCTTTCCGACCGTGAAGGGAAATACTGCCCTTGGACGGACGTTCCAAGCCGGCAACGATTTTTGCCAGTGTTGTTTTTCCCGCCCCGTTATGTCCGGTGATGGCAATGATCTGCCCCGCCCAAGCTGCAAGGTTTAAATTCTCCCAAATTGTATGCTTCCCTCGCTTACAGGAAAGGCTTTTCAGGGAAAGAAGAGGCGAGCCTGTGATGGCAGGTATGGAGAGCCTTGAAGGCATACAATGCTGTACAGCGCGTAGTTCCAACTGTTTCATGACTTCAGAAGGGAACAGTCGCATTTGTTTAGGCGTGCGCTCCCACTGGATGGCTCCATCCCGGATATACACGAAGCGATCCGCCACATCCATCAGCCAGAAAAGCCTATGCTCCGCAATCAACAGCGTGCAGCCCTCCTGCTTTAAGCTTTGCAGAACCTCACGCAGCTCTTCAATACCTTTCCCATCCAGATTCGCAGTAGGCTCGTCGCAGACATAAACGGGAGGATTCATGGCATAAACAGAGGCCACGGCTGTACGCTGCTTTTCCCCGCTGGAAAGCACATCAAGGGAACGGCTGCGCAATTGCTCCAAATGAAACCGCCGGATAGCCCCGTCGGTTCTCCGAACAATTTGTTCATGAGGGAAACCATAATTTTCACAGCTGAAAGCAACTTCTCCCGGCATTTCAGAGGAGAAAAACTGGCTTCCCGGATCCTGAAACACACTGCCTACTGTTTTTCCACGCTTCCAAAGAGGTTCACCGCTTCTGTCCTTTCCATCAATCTGAATACAACCGGAAAACCGGCCCGTATAAAAAGCGGGAGCCAGGCCGTTTACCAGACGGATTAAGGTGGTTTTTCCATTCCCCGAAGGGCCGGTCAGCACCACGCACTCGCCTTTCCGGACATGCAGACAAATATCGGTCACGCCTGCCTTGGAATCGGCGTATCGAAAATTCACATGGTCAAACCGGATCACTTTATCCCTCCTATTATGAAAAACAGGATAGCTCCAACTGTCCATATCCCCAGCCAGAGGAAATCAGCCGGCTGCATCCTTCTGGCATAGTAGCTTCCCCGCAAGCCCGGCGCCTGGGCGCCCCGCGCTATGGCCGATATAGAAAGCTGGTCCGCGATTTGCAGGCAGCGCAGCAGCAAGGGAACCAACACATACTCGCAGGTGACGGCAGGATGACGGAGCACCTGCACGGGCCCAGTCAGCCTTCGGTTCTTCATGGACTGCCGAACTCCCTTCAGCTCCGCCTTCATGGTTGGAAAAAACCGAAACACCACCAGCAGCCCTAAGATAGCCGGGGTGGGGGTATGGGCTTTCGACAGGGCGGCTGAAAGCTGTCCCGGCGGCGTGGTAATGAGATCCCACGCCGCCAGGAACACCGGCATGAGGTTGTAAAACATCAGCACATAGAACTCCGAGAAAACCACCATATGCAGGCCGTGAAAGCGGATGAGATACAGCAGCAGCGCCAGCACCAGATAAAAAGCGCCGAAGGCCAGGAAAAGCCGCCACCGCCTTTCAAAAACCAACTGGCAGAAAGCAAGCAGCGCAAGAAGACAGGCGAGCAACGTGTTTGCGGTAAGCGATACCCCAAGGATCGCGCAGGCCACCGCCCACGCTTTTACCGGAACGGATAAGGCTGTTTCCCGCATTTACAGAACCCCCGCCTTTTTGAAATGCTTTTGAATCAGCTTCCGTCCGATCAGGCTGCCCAGAAACCCGCAGAGCATGGTAAAAATCAGGATAAAAACTACCCAGCCCGGCGCCGTATAATACTGGACGTAAGCGTCGATATAGCTTTGCTCCATCCCGCTGGCAATCGCAAAACTGTAATAGGTATCCCAGAAAAACCAGATGGGAAGCAGGTTTACCCCGTTGTATAAAAGGCTGGAAACTGTCCAAGCGGCCGTCAGGCGGTTTGGCGTGATCCCTTTCCACAGGATGATTTCCGCAAAGATTCCCACCACGATAAACCACGGGAGCAAAAACCAGTTGCCCATAATCAGAAAGACAAGGCCCAGCAGCGTCATGTATACCAGTGAAACAGACCGCTTGCGGATGCGGTTTACCATCAAAAAATAGACGGGTCCGCAGACAAGCATGGTGATGCCTACGGAAAGCACCATGCTGACAAAATCGTTTACCATGCAGACCATGTTGATCCCCAGCTGAATGACAATGAGCAGCACAGTCATCAGCACCAGGGTGACAACGTCCTTTACAGACCATTTCTTTGTGTTTTCCATTTTTGATTCTCCTTTATTTTCTCTTATGATTCTTGCAGCCTCCAGCTTAATGCCTTTTCACGCAGCCCCTATAAACCGCCGTACAGGCTGTCCTGTATCATGAGTTCCTGATGTATTCCCCGTTGTACGGTCCGTCCCCATTTCAACACAAGGGGAGGGCCTGCATTCCAGACAACGGAAAGGCGGTTGCATCATCCAAATGAATATCCTCCTTCTTTTGAGTTAGCCTGCGCTAACCGTTACGCAAAAATTTAAGGTTCATTTGAACCTTAAAAGGCCGCTCCAGCCACAGTTGAAAAAGACTGCCAGTTCATTGACATAGCCAATCGCCCGTTCCCGGCTCATATCATGGGCGACTGTTTCAAAAACAGCGGTAAAATAGGCGCTTGTGATCATATGGTGAAGGTCACGGTTGACCGTACCCTTCAATTTTCCGAGCCGCCGGAGATGCTGATAGTAATTCTCCGTCTGATCGACTTCAAGCTCCACAAGCTCATGAATATAGTTGGCATACCGGGTTCCCTCGGAGCAGCAAATCACCAGTTTGAACGAATCGAAATGATCATAGATGTAATTGATAAAGTAATTCAGGTAGCTGGTAGATAAATCTTGGCTCTGTTCCGCTTTATCCTCTGTAACCAATTCATAATGTGCTTGCTGCGCCTGTTTAAACTGAGCGATCAGTTCGTCGGCCGCCGGAGCTACCAAAGCGTCAAACAATGCTTCCTTACTGTTGTAATAGCCATAAAAGGCCCCTTTGGTAAAACCGGCTTCTTTGACAATGGCCCGCAGGGAAGCATCTTTAAAGCCTTTCTCCAAAAACTCCCGCTTTCCAACCTCAAGAATGCGCTTTTGCGTATCAGTCAGCTCCACGTTTTGTTCTCCCTTCATATACCATCGGTATATACCATTGGTATATTAACATAAGCAGTGTGATTTGTCAACAAGTTTTGAGCGAGCGTATAGCGCTGGATCGAAAACAACTTTGAAATTAGCGCTTTAAATATAGAGGATTTGACGAAAATAAATGCCGCGAGAAGTTCACGTTGATCCTGTGGCATTTTATATTATGGCTGCGCTTAACAAAAACAAGCTCCAAAAAGCATTTCAGCTTACAGAAGGCAAAAGCATTGGGGAATACATTCGGGCATTGCGGATGGAACTTGCTCTGGAACTTCTTGAAAAAAGCGATATGTCCACTGGCGACATCGCAAAAGCAGTTGGCTATCATGGAGTATCAAATTTCTACCATGTCTTTCAGCAGAGATTTGGAGAAACGCCGCAAGCAGTCCGAGTATTGCTTCAAAACAATTAGAAATTCAGTTATATTCATAGGCTGTTTTCACAGATTGGCAAGCAATGCAAATATGTACATATTTGCGATTTTGGCAGGGAACAACCCCGCCAAAACGCTTGTTGAGGGATAACCCCCAAGCCCCCAAGATCGCCCCCTTCGGTGACGGCTGCGCGTCCTACGGACGCTGAAAAATTTTAAGAAGCAAAAGAAAACCTCTATGCAAATGGTTCGTCCATTCACATAGAGGTTTCTTATTTCCCGTTCACTTGGCATAGGTTAGTATTTTCGCAATACTTCTTTATGCTCCTCTGCTATTTCGCCGGGCCTTTTTCTTCAATGCATTAATGCGTTCTGATTTTTTCTGTCAGCAAATTTATTTTCTGCCAATCAGTTTAGCTCGAGCAGCCTTATACGATCGTAAATCTTTCAGGCTTGCTCTCTATGTAATCTCTGAGGGATTCAGAAACTTCCATTTCCGAAAGCTTGAGAGTGTTCTTGATCTTGACGATCCTGGTCTTTTCAGGCTCGGTTATCTTGAGCATTTTTACGGCTCCTGCGACCGCTTCTGCTTCGTCGCTCATTACGATAGGGATGTATTCTGTCCAGTATCCGAAGCTTCCGTCGCAGGCAAAGCTGTTGGCATAAGTCGACTCAAAGTCGATATTGTCATAGACCTCTTTGGTCGTCAGATCAGCCAGTCCGATGCCGCAGGCGTTGCCGTGGCTCTTTTCCGACAATCTCAGAACTATGGTCTTTCCGATCTTAGGAACATTTGGCTCGTCCGCTTTAGGGCCGATGAGTCCTACGATGTTAGGGTCCATGCCGAAGCCGGAGATGTCCTTTCCTATTTCTTCAATGACCAGTATGTCTATTTCCGGGATTCCGATGGACGGCATGGAAGCTTTGGCAAGTTTTAAGAGCTCGGGCTCTCTGTCAAACACTTCGTCTTTAGTCATTCCCTCGATCAGTTTAACTTTGTCAAAGGAGTTTTCAACGATTCCTATGGCGAAGCCGATATTGCTCTTGTCGAATACGATTTTGGCGGCCTGCGGAATTATCGTGTTAAAATTCAGAGTACCGCCCTTATGCAGCGATGTACAGCCTTTATGTCTTCCAAGTCCTATGGTGGAGAGCTTGCATATTCCGCTTTCATAGTTTCCTGTGAATTCTGTGTGCGGCTTTATCCTGTTGATCAAGATAGTCATGTCCGCTTCGTAGGAATTCTTGTCGGTGTAAACGTCTATTCCGCCCTCGGTGGTTCCCAGCTTGACGACGTCCATATCCGCCTTGATAGGTACGCCTACCGACTCTTCTGTGATGCCGAAGTCGGCTAAAATCTGCTTGCAGCCCTCAGGAGTTCCTCCGCCGTGGCTTCCCATCGCAGTTACGATGAAAGGCTCCGCGCCTTTTTCCTTGAGTTCTGTTACGAGCTGTCTGACGATTATCTGTATCCTGTCTATCATTCTGCTTCCCACAGCGACAGCTATCTTCTGTCCCGGATGAATCAGCGAAGAAAATTTGTCCTGCTTCAGGATGTCGCTGACTCTGGCGGCCACGTCTTCGATCCTGTCGTCTTCAAAATTCTGTCTTACCTTGAGCATCTTGGGCAGTTTAACATTCCTGTCTTCCGGCAACAATATAGGCATATTATTTTTACCTCCGTCTATTATATCGATATTTTTTTGGTTTAAGCGCAAAATTCGCCGGGGCGCGGACTTTTTTGTCCGGCTTACGTCCCTTTTACATTAAAGCACCTTTTGCACTTTTTTTCAAGTGGGGAATATCTAGTTGCGGTTTTGTTCTTTTAAATTTTTTATCGCCCATTGCACCCCCCATCTGTGATAAAATAACTTTGTTATCATTGTTTATTTTTATTTATCGCTTAATACGAATGAAATGACGAGCGGCAAGGAGAAACATATCTATGACAAACATACCTATGACAAACAACTGCACAGTTTTAATTCCGAGTTTCACAGTAGAAAAAAGACGAGAGCACTAAGGCCGGGAATATGGGGTTTTGCCGGACTGATTTCCATGTTTGCGGTCACCATAGGTGTATTTGCATTACATCTGATGATCGTATCTGTATTTAAAATAACAAGTACCTTTTTTTCAGACAACGCGGCCATCGTATTTCCGGTTCTAACCATGATTTTCGGTCTTGTTTTCGGAGTTTTGGCCTATTTATCTTTTTATCCGGCTTACAGGCAGCATATATCATACAGCCTGACAAAATAATCAAGGGGAAAATCACAAACAAAGCGGCCAAAAACAACGCCGCTTCCCTGGCGCTGCAGACTGCTCTAACTGCATATATGGCGAAAAACGTGTTAAACGGCTCAAAAGTTTCCGCGGCCAATGGCATAAAAAACATGTTTGCCATATTGGAGCTGATTTCCCTCAATATGCAGGAAGGCTTTGCTCATCAATTTTTCTTTACTGAATTATACAAAAGAAAAGAATACTGCAATCCAAGGCTTGTAAAAGAGTCCAAATATTTTTATACATATCTCTGCGAAGGCAAGAAGCTGAAAATCAGAAAAATATACACCGGCATGGACAAGGATGTGCAAAATGCAAAAGAAGTCTCATCGCAGAGGACTTCATATATCAAGTATTTCTTTGCTCTGGACGGTTCTGTAGAAACAATTGAATTTGAAATCTATTTTGACAAATCATCAGATAGAGTTGAACAGGAAATCCAATATATCTTTGCATCTCTAAACGATGGCATAACCAGCCGTCAGACAGAAAAATTCATACAAGATACTCAAGCCACGATACAAGGAAATTATACATACAACAAACTGCAAACCGGTAACTACTCCATAATACTGGGAACAAGCGACGGATACGCCCATATACATAATTAACTGCAAAATAAGCAAGGCGAATGCCGCTGTACCCCATTATTCAGGTGCGCGGCATCCGCATATCCGGCAGTCTCGTATGTTTTAGGCATGCAGTATCTGCATAAACTCTTCTCCTGTGATGGTCTCTTTCTCGTACAGGAATTTCGCCAGCTCGTCCAGCTTACTGCGGTTATCCTGAAGTATCTTCAAGGCCTTTTCGTGCTGTCTCTTTATCAGTGATATCACCTGGCGGTCGATTTCTGCCTGCATCTCAGGCGAGCATGCCAGGGAAGTGTCTCCTCCCAGATACTGGTTAGTTACGGTTTCCATGGCCACCATATCGAAATTATCGCTCATGCCGTAACGTGTTATCATGGCTCTCGCCAGTTTTGTGGCCTGTTCTATATCGTTGTAAGCTCCGGTGGAAACAGTACCGAAAATAGTTTCTTCAGCGGCGCGGCCTCCTGTGTAAGTAGCGATCTTGTTTTCAATTTCTTCTTTTGTCATCAGATAGTGATTGCCTTCTTCTACCTGCATGGTATATCCCAGCGCGCCGGACGTCCTCGGTATGATGGTTATCTTCTGCACAGGCGCAGAATCGGTCTGCATGGCCGCTACCAAAGCGTGGCCTATTTCGTGGTAAGCCACCGTCCACTTTTCCTTTTCCGTGAGTATGGCGTTTTTCTTCTGATAGCCGGCGATTACCACTTCAATGCTTTCTTCCAGATCGGCCTGCGTCACCAGCTGTCTCTCGTCGCGGACTGCTCTGAGAGCGGCTTCATTGACGATATTGGCCAGCTCTGCTCCTGATGCGCCTGAAGCCATGCGGGCAACCTGAGAGAAATCCACATCGTCGGCGATTTTGATCTTCTTTGCATGGACTTTCAGTATAGCTTCCCTTCCGTTCAAATCCGGCAGTTCCACCGGTACGCGGCGGTCGAATCTGCCGGGACGGGTCAGCGCCGGGTCCAGTGCTTCAGGGCGGTTGGTTGCCGCCAGAAGTACGACGCCGCTGTTGTCCTCAAAGCCGTCCATTTCAGTGAGCAGCTGATTGAGAGTCTGTTCACGCTCATCGTTTCCGCCTAGCTGGCCGTCCCGCTTCTTACCTATGGCGTCGATTTCATCTATGAACACGATGCACGGAGCTTTTTCCTTGGCCTGTTTGAACAAATCCCTGACTTTTGACGCTCCCATGCCGACAAACATTTCCACAAATTCCGAGCCGGACATGGAGAAAAATGGAACGTTAGCCTCTCCTGCCACAGCCTTGGCCAGCATGGTCTTTCCTGTCCCCGGAGGACCCACCAGGAGTATTCCTTTCGGCATTGAAGCGCCGATCTCCTTATATTTTTCAGGGTCGTGCAGATAATCTACGATTTCCTTGAGGCTGTCCTTTGCCTCGTCTTCTCCGGCCACATCTGCGAATTTGATTCCCTCGCCGTTTTTAACATAAACCTTGGCATTGGACTTACCCATATTGAACATCATCGAATTGGGTCCGCCTGCTCTTTTCATCATCTTTTTCGACATATACTGGCCTATTCCGACAAATATAACTATCGGCAGCACCCATGAAAGCAGGAATGTAAGTATCGGCGACGCCTGTTCTATGATCTCACCGGAAAACTCGGCTCCCGATTCATAAAGCCGCGTCGTCAGGTCGCTGTCCGGCATCATTCCCGTCTTATACACGGTGGTTTCTTTTTTATCTGTAAAAATGATTTGATTTTCACTTTCCTGAACCTGTACTTTGCCTATCTTTCCGTTTTCCGTCATGGACATGAACGTTCCGTAATCCACTTCCACGATCTGCCCCTGCGACATAAGCGGCATAGCCAGCAGATTAAACAGCATGAGCACTATCATGACTATTATGTAATAATAGATAAGCGGCTTTTTAGGCTTTTTTACTTCATTCATCCCTGTCGTTCCTCCTATCTTTTCTGTCTTCAAGCTCCTGCGCCTGGCTCTGCAGAAGAGTGGCAGAAATCGCAGCTATCATGGCCTGCCTGATCGCCTGTCCGGCAAAGTCGATCGTATATTCTGCGTAAAGAGCTGTCGCTTCTGCTCTGTCCCAGATTTCGGCTTCTGCCTTATTTCGGGTTCCGCCTTCTTCACTGCCTCTAATAACGGCACCACCGCTGTGCATCTCATAAGGCAGTTTTTTTCTCAGCAGTTCCGCCATGTTTTCACCGTACTCCAGCTGTATCTTGGCCAGAGAAGCTATGGCAGGAGAGCTGCAGTTTGCGGCGCTCTGCTCCAGCTGCATGTCATATTCATAACACTCACGCCGAATATCATGCAGCTGGCTCTGAAGCTCCTGCTGTGTTTTCCCCTGAATACTAATCAGCCTTTCTGAGAGACTTCTGTATTCTTTCTCCAGATCCCGGAGCTTTGCCGCGAAAATATTTTCTTTATATATCAAGGATACCCCCTCCTCTTCTGAAATTCATGTCTTACTTATATCAGTTTTTTGAACTTGCCGCCACTATCAATCAAGAGCGTGTGTCCTGACAAAACTACCCAAGTGTCAATAAGACTGACAAATCCCTCCCGTTGTCAATACACGAGGCGGAAATTATAAGGCGGTCTCAGGCAGGGATGCGGCTGCGGAAAGAAGCGAGTACAGGATCCGAACGGAGAGGCTGTCTGCTCGTTTGACATTTCTGCAAATTTGCAGTATAGTGTTTACCATCAACATACAAAATTAACTTCGATTATATAAAAGGACAACTGCAATGCCCCTCGATGTAAAACGAATGATCGCCGAGAAGTTTGCCGAACTTCTTGAGCACGAAAAAATAGAAAAAATAACCGTTAAACAGCTGGTCAGCGAATGTAATATAAGCCGCCAGACTTTTTATTATCATTTTCAGGATATTATGGCTGTGGTGGAGTATCTCTTTGAGCAGCGCTTTGAAGAAATCTTTGAGGCCAGCATGAAAGCCGACTCTCCGGAAGATATGTTAAAGACAGTCATCGCTTTTGCCCCTAAGGATAAAAGGCTTTTGAAACATCTGCTGTCGTCTCAGCGAAGAGACGAAATTCTCAGATATCTGCTTCAAACGTTCAGGAGCTATTTCGGGAAGATGCTGCGTAGCAAAGGCCGCAATCTTACTTTCACCGCTTCCGACCTGGAAATAACCATCAGCTTCTATTCTTATGGTTTTTTGGGGATCATGCTGGAGAACTATGCTGGAGGAGCCGGCAAGGAACGGGATCCGGACATTTTAGCCGGCCAAATCAAGCGCTTGCTCTCAGGTGAGATGCTGGCTAATATGGAGTAGGGGGGCAGATGGCACGCCAACGGTTTAAGTGAAATTTGCAAAATTCGAGCCAACAAAAATACAGCAATGAAAACTGCTGTATTTTCTTCATTGCCGTACTAATTTATTCGTGATTATTCATGTAAAAATACTTTAATCTCAATTTTAATCCAAGAGCCCTTCTTTTCTTTTGCAGATATCTTTCCGAAAAGAAGTTTGCCTGCGTCCATCAATCGTGAAAAAATCAAATTATCCTGTTTCGGCACATATCCTATTTTTAAACCGTTGGTCGTTTTAATTACAATAGCCTGCTTATCATATCGATTATCAGGTTCCCTGAAAAAATCGAGCTTATCATTCACTTTCAAATTTGGCTCTAATTCTTCTATCCCCTCAATATGCGTTGTGCCGGCAACATAAGTATCGAATAAAAATATATCTCTTTCAAAAGGCTTAGGGACGACAAGGCCGTTTCCATGTGAATGTAGCAAACTGACTAAATCGCTGTTTTTGTTCTTCGTCAATTGTCCCATCATTTCACCTCATCATTTCTGCAAGCTTTGCTTTATATCTCTCACTCATTTCATTATATTGAGCAATAATGCTTTCCAATTCGGCTTTCTTCTGCTCAGCCTTTTCAGGGTTCTCGATAATGTCTTTAACCGAATACGGATATTCTGTTTTGATTTTCTTAATTCTGTCATGTAGTGTTTTTGTCAAACTTATCAGACGCTTCTTTTCATTTTCAAGCAAAGCTACTGTACTTTCACTATTTTCAGAAACTGTATTTTCACTTAGCATTTCAGATATAATGCGCAATGTCTCCAAATCACCGCATTTATATGCATAAACCGCATTATCGAACATCTTTAATTGCGCTTCCGAAATATTTTCATTAAGGTCAGGGTGCAGAACTTTAACTATCCTGCGATACAATGTTTTCAGTTCTCTGCTTTCTTCATGAGAAAGCAATTTCCCTTTGCTGCGCTGCAATGCCTCATTCATTTTGATGATTTGCTCATCAAGCTGCTTCTGATATTCAAAAAACTCATCGTCAAGCATCTGCTCAATATATGACAGAATAATCTTTTCCTGCCGGTTTATTTTTGACTGAATTATTTCTGTTTTCCGTCTTAATCTAAGCGCTGCGCATTGAGCCTCGTACGCTTTATATTCTAAACTTCCGAGCTTCAACATATATGCCGCCTCAATATTTTTGCAGACAATAAATTGAAGCTCATCTTCTTCCAGTAAAAGGGCAGAAATTTCTACTCGCAGTTTGCTGACTTCCTCTTTCAATTTCTGAAAATCGGGAAAGATTATTATATTATTCAAGGAGCTTTGTTTTTTAGTTATAAGCAAATTTTCCTTTTTATCCATAACCTCTTTTCGCAATCCTATATTTCCATAACATTATCTGTCCACAACTCACATTGCTCCATTACAGTCTGCACGGCATACTCCATACCTTCTGGCGGATATTTATGCTTTTTCAGAAGTTTTTTGATAACCATACGCATTTTTGCCCGTGCTGACTCTCGTTTTTGCCAATCTATCGTTTTATTTTTACGAAGAGTCTCTGTAAGTTCTTTGGTAATCGCAATAAGTTCATCATTTTCGTAAAAATCTTTTATTGCCTGAGGCCTTGTTAAAGCATCATAAAATGCTAATTCCTCAGAATTAAGACCGAGCTCATTTCCTTCTTTTTGTGCTTCAGCAATTTGCTTAGCCAGTTTCAACATTTCTTCGATTACTTCTTCATTAGTAAGCATACCGTTAAGATAAGCGTTGAGGGATCGCTGCATAATTTCGCTGAACTTTTCCGATTTCACTACATTTGTTCTGCGATAAATGAATACTTGCTCTGAAATCAATTTTCTCAACAGCTCAACAGCAAGATTCTTTTCTTTCATATTAGCGACCTCTTTATTTTTAAGAGAACGACAATCAACGGCAGCCTCTTTGATTAACTTCCGCCGTTGGTGGAAGTTTTATATACTCACTTTTTTTCCAAATCTTTTGCTGTTTCTTCCAATTCAAGTATATACTTATCAAAATCAGATAAGAAAACCCTGTCCTGTATAATACGGTATTTCTCAAATTCTGTTTCGGCGTGCAATTTTGCCTGCTCGGCGCTGATTTTCCCTGCTCCTGTTAAAATCTCCGTTCCGTTAAATTCCAAAAAATTGTCCAAACGCTTTGCCCAGTCTTCCATGCTCATTGGAATTTTACGCTCTGCTTGAAACTCGGCATAATCTAAATAAAGCGAAACTATCCTTTCAAGATAAGATATTTCTTTTTCATTCAAATAGTTTTTAGCTATTGAAACATCGGCTTTGATTATTTTTCCATCAGGGGCGTTTTCCCAAGTAGTCAATCCCATATTCTCTTTATTGGCGTCAGCGCGTTCGTAAATCAGTTCTGCTGCCGTATGGCGATGTGTGGCATAATGGAGCTTGTTTTGAACAATTTTAAAAAACACTTTTGTTGTTTCGGAGTTCTTGTCATAATCAAATGCAGTAGCGTATAAATCAGTAATCTTTTGATAAAATTTACGCTTTGACATACGAATTTCACGAATATATTGAAGCTGTCTATCAAAGTATTCATCGGAGAACATATGGCCTTTAATCAAACGCTCCTTATCCATAGTCCAACCCTGAATGGTGTGGTCCTTTACAATTTGTCCTGCCCATTTCCGGAACTGAACAGCTCTCTGATTGTTCACCTTAAAGCCAACAGCAATAATAGCCTGCAAGTTATAGTGTGCAACATCTCGACTAACCTGTCGGGAGCCTTCATTCTGAACTATTCGGAATTTCCGAATAGTTGCTCCCTCTACCAACTCAGAGTCGCTATATATTTTTTTGATATGCTCGTTAATAGTCGGAATACTTACATCATAAAGTACTGCCATCATTTTCTGCGTGAGCCATATATTTTCATCCTCATAACGCATTTCAATGCTGCTTTCTTCACCGCCAACGGAAGCTACATAGGTTAAGTATTCAGCAGCAGATGAATGAATAGTGACCTCTTCTTTCTTTTTTTCATTTATGCACTCCTTTTCCAACAAACAATAATTTAGAAGCAACTTTGACTGCTACATTCAAAAAGATGTTTGTCGAAGATACTTCTGTTGAGTTTACTTCCCAAAAGCTTCACGAAATAGTAAAAACTATTGTTTATTGCATTATTTAATTCAATTTTTTCATCATAGTCGCTTAACACGGAAGTCACTTTTTCTTGTGTATCTAAACTCGGAATTTCCACTTCAATATTATCAAAAGTATCTCGAGTAATAGTGTCAAATACCGAACCGTGAGTATTCCTCTTCAATGCTAAAATGTTATGTTTAATCAATTAGTACAAATAATCACTTGTTACTTTATCCTCCTTTATCTTGTCCCCAGTTAGAAAGATTGAAAGGCGGATTAGCCATAATAAAATCTGCTTTTAATGTGGGATGAAGATCATTAAAGAATGTGTCCGCATGATACGAGCCAAAATTAGCATCGATACCACGAATAGCCATATTCATCTTTGCCATTTTCCAAGTATCGGCATTGGATTCCTGCCCATAGACAGCAACCTCACCACGTTTCCCACTGTGTGCTTGAATAAACTTTGCGCTCTGAACAAACATACCTCCCGAACCGCAGCAAGGGTCATACACACGACAATTTTTGAAAGGTTTTAGTATGGCAACGATTGTTTTAACAATGCTTGCCGGAGTATAAAACTCCCCTCCCATAACGCCCTCATAAGCCGCAAACTGCTGGATACAATATTCATAAGTCCTGCCGAGAAGATCTTTGCTTTCTTCTGTGTCGTCCATATTCATGTCGGTAAACATACCAACAACCTCGCCCAAAACACGCTTATCTAAATCAGGACTGGCATAGTTTTTCGGCAGTACATTTTTAAGAGTTTTATTTTCCTTTTCAATTGCTCGCATAGCCTCGTCAATAACGATCCCAATTTCCGGGGTGTGAGCCGCAGCGGCAATTTTGCTCCAACGAGCATCTTCCGGTACAAAAAAGATATTATCCGCCACATAAGCGTCTCTATCATCCTCAAAGCCGTCACCCTCAGCAACAAACTGCTGATAACGTTTTTCAAAAGAGCTCGATATATAACGCAAAAAAATAAGTCCTACAATAACTTTCCTATATTCTGCCGCGGGTATGTGCCCCCCAAAGAGCACAAGCAGCATCTCAAATTTTGTTTTCAAAGCCAATATTAGCGTTATTCGCAGTAGCCATAGAGTAAAATCCTTTCTATTTATCTCAAAACCGAGTAAATATCCTCGCTTATACAACACTATATAGCAAATATGCATAAAAATCAACGTTTTCACTTATACCTTTATTAACTACCAAAAGCCCCTGACAAAGTTATTTCACTCTATCAATGTCTTTGTCAATCACTACATAAAGTCCGATACTCAATTGCCGCTCCTGCAACGCAAGCTTCTCTATAGGCTTTTTATAGTTTGAACCATCACAGAAATTACGATAATGAGAATTACCGCGCGGGATATTATATAAGTCAAAATATATTTTTTAGCCTCTATCCTCTTATATCGCGGCTTGGCGAAAAACGTGCAGGCGACATAGCAGATAACGCCGACAAGAGAGAGAATACCGGCCCGTTTAGTTTGGGCGAAGTATGCGATGAACGCTAATACCACTGTAAAGACCAGAAATGCGACAGCAATATAATAAAATTCTCTCGCTCTTTTATCGTCAAGCACTCTCTTGCTTTCCACATCGTCATCTGATATAAGTTCGTCCATACTGATATGAAACAAATCTGACAGAAGTTTAAGGCTATCGATTGACGGGTATCCTTTGCCCGTTTCCCACTTGGAAACGGCTGTCCTCGTCACAAATAGTTTTTCCGCCAGTTCGTCTTGGCTCATATCGCTTGCTACCCGAAGTTTTTTTATTTTTTCACCGAATGTCATCACACATCGCCTCCTTTTATTTGTGTATATGTGACTTTATTGTATGCCTCACTTGCCATGAAGTCACGACACTTACGGTCGCATGAGCCTCTTTTGCGTATCTATCTTGCGAATATTTCCACAAAATGTCTATTTCCCGCCGCACGAATTGCACTTCCACATCAAAAATGGGCAACTCCAGTGTGGAATTGCCCATTCAATTTGTAAATTATGCTGTTTTTCTCTCCGCACGGTTAAGCGCCCGGTGTATTTTCTCAAGCATCTCACGCGCAGAAGCCTTGTGCAGGAGCCTTAATATCCGCGTCCTAATACAGCTTCGCTCCCGCCGGGATGCGGTCGTCCACCATGAGCAGATGGAGCTTTTCTTCTCCCTCTTCACTGTGTACAGCTGATATCAGCATGCCGCAGGAATCAATACCCATCATCGGTCTAGGAGGCAGGTTTGTGATGGCAATGCAAGTCTTGCCGACCAGCTCCTCCGGCTCGTAATAAGCATGGATACCGCTCAAAATAGTTCTCTCTTCGCCGGTTCCGTCGTCCAGAGTGAATTTCAAAAGCTTCTTGGACTTAGGCACCGCTTCGCAGGCCAGAACTTTGACCGCTCTGAAATC
>PPYF01494559.1_pt1 | contig 16610 bp, 10 predicted proteins | sample 1559871 | NCBI WGS metagenome assembly PPYF01 (sample SAMN08240021, study PRJNA423297) | Human gut metagenome, whole genome shotgun sequencing project.
CCGGTCACCATCGTTATCGGCGGTACCAAGTACGAGGCGTACACCGACCGCGGCGGCGTGCTTGACGTGAAGCTTGAGATCGACCTGGAACCCGGCATGCACGAGGTCATCATGTACGTGCCCGGGTCGCGCGCCGTAGCCACCAGCGTTTACATCGTGCCGGAGTCGCAGAAGCTAGGCGTCATCATGGACGTCGACGACACCGTCATGGTGACCATGCTGCCGCGCCCCCTCGTGGCCGCATGGAATTCCTTCGTGCTCGACGAGCACGCGCGCATCCCGACCCCCGGCATGGCCGTCATGACCGACCGTATTCGCCGTAGTGAGCCGAACGCGCCGTTCATGTACCTGTCCACCGGCGCGTGGAACATTACCCCGACCCTGCGCCGATTCCTGAGCCGTAACGGCTACCCGCGCGGCACGTTCCTGCTTACCGACTGGGGGCCGACCCCCGACCGCTGGTTCCGGTCCGGCACCAAGCACAAGGTGGATTCCCTGCAGCGCCTGGTTGAGGAGTTCCCGCAGATGAAGTGGATCCTGGTTGGTGACGACGGGCAGCGCGACCCGTATATCTACAACGGCTTCGCGGTGCGTTACCCGGACAACGTGGCGGCCATCGTGATTCGTAACCTGACGGTGGGGGAGTCCGTGCTCGCCTCGGGCCGCGTGTGGAGCGATCACCGCGCCGAGCAGATGATGCGCTCACCCCTGTGGATTGAAGCCACCGACGGCGTGACGCTCAGCAAGAAGCTACGCGATCTGGGAATCATCGACTTCTAGACGTTCTCAGCTGCACGTTTTGCGTCCACGCATACCCTATATACGCGTATATGCGGTGAAGGCCGACCACTCCAGCACGGGTGGTCGGCCTTCTCTGCGTACTGAGCTCTGTAGGCTCCAAGCCCGCCCCGGACCCTGCCCCGAAGATTCCGGTTCGTCCATCGGGGCTGTGGGGTGTTTAAGGCTTAACCAACTTAAACCAACGACACACCGGCCAGTCGCGAAGAGTTAAAAATCTTTTGTACAGCTTTAATCACACCCCTTCGTCGCGGTCAGCCCCCGGGTTAAGGGCTCATTAAGAAAACCTGTTCGTCTTTAAAACCCCGTCGTTCCGCGTCATGCTGGGCGAGTGTTAAACCTGCGCTTAAATCAAGCCCGAGGAATACGGCCCCGGACGTCTTAAAACGTCATAGGGGTTAAAAGCACCCTAATAAACGAGCGGGGAGGGCCAACCAAAATGCCGCCCAACTTAAACCCCACCTGTGGATAACCCCGCGAGGTCCCCGAAAATCCGGCGAACTCCACCACCGGGCGGGTGTGGATAAGCCCGAGAGGCACCCCATTAAGTGGGTTCGGCTGTGGGTTTATCGAACGAAACACGACCCGCGCACCACATCATCTTGTGGTGCAGAAATTTCTTGGCACTAGATGTAGTATTAATACTCGGTTCCACCGCTTAGGCCCCTCGGGGCCCTCCCCGCAGAACCGCGAGGTAGCAGATCCGCCCCCGCACGACGGGCGGCACCGCCCCGGCAGGGTAGAGGTACGACGGTGGAGCCCCTAGGAAAACACGCCAGAATCATTCACAAGATAAACCCGCCTGAGCGGGAGAAAGTATGAGGCACTCTCATGGTAGTGACCGTGTACACCAAGCCCCAGTGCGTTCAGTGCAACATGACCTACCGCGCCCTCGACGCGAAGGGTATCAGCTACACCAAGATTGATATCACCGAAGACACTCAGGCCCTTGAGATGGTTAAGTCCCTCGGCTACCTGCAGGCCCCCGTCGTCATCGCAGGCGAGGAGCACTGGTCCGGTTTCCGCCCCGATAAGATCAACGCTTTGGAAGCGTAAATCCAGCCGAAACCCACATAAACGGAATCGGCGTCACACAGCCATACCGGCACATACGAAGTAAGGAGCTCACGTTGAGTACCGTCCTCACGCCCAACCCCGCAGATGAACACGCAGAAATCCGCAAGATTCTCATGGATGCGCGTAACTCCTCTGAGGGTCGAGCGACCGAGGCTCTGGCGGACGCATCCGCGCCACTCGTCGTGTATTTCTCCTCCATCTCCGGCAACACCCACAAGTTCGTGGAGAAGCTTCGCGCTCGCCGTCTCCGCCTGCCCCTGCGCACCGGCGAAGACACCCTGGTGCTTGATGAGCCCTTCGTGCTGATCGTTCCCACCTACGGCAAGCCCGAAGGTGCAGGCAATGTTCCCCCGCAGGTGGTAAAGTTCCTAAACGTGGATCAGAATCGCGCGAACATGCTCGGTGTGATTGGATCCGGCAACACTAACTTTGGCCCGCTCTTCGGCATCGCGGCAGATATCGTCGCGAAGAAATGCAACGTGCCCGTGCTCTTCAAATTCGAGCTCATGGGTACCGAAGCAGATGTAGAAAAAGTCAACGAAGGATTGGAAGCATTTTGGACGCAAAACTGCCCTCAGCACTAGAGACTCTCGGTGCGAGCCACACCGGCAACACCGTACCCGAGAAGTTCCGGGGTATGAGCTACCACGAGCTGAACGCTCTGCTGAACCTCTACGATGAGAACGGCAAGATTCAGTTCGACGCCGACCGCCAGGCAGCACGTCAGTACTTCCTGCAGCACGTCAACAACAACACCGTGTTCTTCCACGACCTGGAAGAGAAGATTGAGTACCTGATCGAGAACCAGTACTACGAGCCTGAGCTCTTCGAGAAGTACAACTTCCAGTTCATCAAGAACCTGTTCAAGCGCGCCTACGCCGTGAAGTTCCGCTTCCCGACCTTCCTGGGTGCCTTCAAGTTCTACACCTCCTACGCGCTCAAGACCTTCGACGGTCAGCGCTACCTGGAGCGCTTCGAGGACCGCGTCTGCATGGTGGCGCTGCTGCTGGCAGAGGGTAACGAGAAGCTGGCCGAGGAGATCGTGGACGAGATTATCTCGGGCCGCTTCCAGCCTGCCACCCCGACCTTCCTCAACGCGGGCAAGAAGCAGCGCGGCGAGCTGGTCTCCTGCTTCCTGCTGCGCATGGAAGACAACATGGAATCCATCGGTCGTTCCATCAACTCGGCCCTGCAGCTCTCTAAGCGCGGCGGCGGCGTGGCATTCGCCCTGACCAACCTGCGCGAATCCGGCGCGCCCATCAAGAAGATTGAGAACCAGTCTTCGGGCGTTATCCCCGTCATGAAGCTGCTGGAGGACGCCTTCTCCTACGCTAACCAGCTGGGCGCACGTCAGGGCGCCGGCGCGGTGTACCTGCACGCACACCACCCCGACATCTACTCCTTCCTGGACACCAAGCGCGAGAACGCCGACGAGAAGATTCGTATCAAGACCCTCTCCCTGGGTGTCGTGATCCCCGATATCACCTTCGAGCTGGCCAAGAAGAACGAGGACATGTACCTCTTCTCCCCGTACGATGTGGAACGCATCTACGGTGTGCCCTTCTCCGACATCAACGTCTCCGAGAAGTACTACGAGATGGTCGACGATGCACGCATCACCAAGACCAAGATTAACGCTCGCGAGTTCTTCCAGACCATCGCGGAGATTCAGTTCGAGTCCGGTTACCCGTACGTGATGTTCGAGGACACCGTCAACCGCGCGAACCCCATCGCGGGTAAGGTCATCATGTCGAACCTCTGCTCCGAGATTCTGCAGGTTTCCGAGCCGTCCACCTACCACGCCGACCTCGGCTACGAGACCGTCGGCAAGGACATCTCCTGCAACCTCGGTTCGCTGAACATTGCACTGACCATGGACGGCGACGACTTCGGCAAGACCGTGGAGACCGCAATCCGCGCGCTGACTTCCGTCTCGGACCAGTCCGACATCCGCTCCGTGCCGTCCATCGAGCGTGGCAACAAGATGAGCCACGCCGTGGGCCTGGGCCAGATGAACCTGCACGGCTACCTGGCACGCGAGCACGTTTTCTACGGTTCCGAAGAGGCCCTGGACTTCACCAACATGTACTTCTACACCGTGACTTACCACGCAATCCGCACCTCCATGCTGCTCGCTAAGGAGCGCGGTGAGCGTTTCGAGGGCTTCGAGAACTCGAAGTACGCCTCCGGTGAGTTCTTCGCCAAGTACATCGAGAAGGAATGGGCACCGCAGACCGAGCGCGCCCGCGAGCTGTTTGCCAAGCACCACATCCCCACCCGCGAGGAGTGGATTCAGCTGGCAGCCGACGTCGCACAGCACGGCATGTACAACCAGAACCTGCAGGCCGTTCCTCCGACCGGCTCGATTTCCTACATCAACGGTTCGACCTCTTCGATTCACCCGATTGCTTCGAAGATTGAGATCCGCAAGGAAGGCAAGCTCGGCCGCGTCTACTACCCGGCACCGTACATGACCAACGACAACCTGGAGTACTACCAGGACTCGTACGAAATTGGTTACGAGAAGATCATCGACACCTACGCCGTGGCAACCCAGCACGTGGACCAGGGCCTGTCGCTGACCCTCTTCTTCCGCGATACCGCAACCACCCGCGATATCAACCGCGCCCAGATTTACGCATGGCGTAAGGGCATCAAGACCATCTACTACATCCGTCTGCGTCAGATGGCTCTTGAGGGTACCGAGGTTGAAGGCTGCGTATCCTGCATGCTCTAGGCCCGAACGTCGGAGATATTCAGCCTGAGCTGACACACCATAACTACTAAAGGGGGCGGGGCGGCCGGCCCGCGGCTCCGCGCGATTCAGGGTGACTCGCGCGGAGCCCGACGCGGCCCAGATGAGTCGTCACCGCCCCCAAGAATCGGAGAATTATCATGAGCGAAAAGGTGAAGCTCGTCGACCACGTCGTTGAGGCCATCAACTGGAACCGCATCGAGGATGAGAAGGACCTCGAGGTTTGGGACCGCCTGACCGGTAACTTCTGGCTGCCGGAGAAGGTGCCGCTGAGCAACGACGTGCCCTCCTGGAAGACCCTGACCGACGAAGAGAAGCAGCTGACCATGCGCGTCTTCACCGGTCTGACCCTGCTGGACACCATCCAGGGCACCGTCGGCGCCGTCTCCCTGCTGCCCGATGCCGTGACCGCACACGAGGAGGCCGTGTACACCAACATCGCGTTCATGGAGTCCGTGCACGCGAAGTCGTACTCCTCGATCTTCTCGACCCTCGCCTCCACCAAGGAAATTGACGAGGCATTCCGCTGGGCTTCTGAGAACGAGCACCTGCAGAAGAAGGCCAAGATCATTCTGGCCTACTACACCGGTGACGACCCGCTGAAGAAGAAGGTCGCCTCGACCCTGCTCGAATCCTTCCTGTTCTACTCGGGCTTCTACCTGCCCATGTACTGGTCCTCGCACGCGAAGCTGACCAACACCGCCGACCTGATTCGTCTGATTATTCGTGACGAGGCTGTGCACGGCTACTACATCGGCTACAAGTTCCAGCGCGGCCTGGCGAAGGAGTCCGCGGAGCGTCAGGCAGAGCTGAAGGAGTACACCTTTAACCTGCTGTACGAACTGTATGAGAACGAGGTGGCGTACACCCACTCCCTGTACGACGGCGTGGGTTGGAGCGAGGACGTGAAGAAGTTCCTGCACTACAACGCCAACAAGGCCCTGATGAACCTGGGCTACGAGGCAATGTTCCCGGCTACCGTGACCAACGTTTCGCCGGCCATCCTCTCGGCTCTGTCCCCGAACGCTGACGAGAACCACGACTTCTTCTCCGGTTCCGGCTCTTCCTACGTGATTGGTAAGGCTGTGAACACCGAGGACGAGGACTGGGACTTCTAAGCCCCTTTCCCGCCTCAATCTCTCCCGGTGTCTGTCCATATGTGAGCAGCACCGGGGGAGCTATTCTAACCGTCGACACGTAAGGAGCTTGAATGGGGAAAGATCCTCATAACACATTTCACAGTGCCCTGAAAGATGCCCCGCTTAACCAACTGATTGGTGAAGTAATTAGTCGCCTGCAGGATACCTTGGAAGCTAGTATTGACGACGGCGTAAAAGTTGCTGTCAATCCTTCGGACAAGGGTACGACCTCTGTTGAGACCCAAGAAGTCATCCTTGATAGGAGCTCTCCGGATACTCAGAAGAATCTGAACCCCGTCGAGGATGGGTATTCGGAAAAGAAGCTCAAAAAGAAGCTCAAGAAGCTCAAACAAAGAGTGAAAAAACTCAAAAAGAGTAACTCTTCCGGGAAGGACTTCGAGAAGAAACGGAAGAGGCTTGGGAAGAAGCTGAGGAGACTCAGGAAAAGACTGAAGAAACTCAAGAAGAGCAAATCTCCTAGAAAAAACTTCCTCAAGAAGTTCGAGAAAAAGCTGAAGAAACTTGCAAAAGAGCTGAAGAGGCTTGCGCAAGGAACAGCTAACTCGAAGTATACAGACAATGGGGATGCGGATTCTGAGAAGAATAAGGGCTTTTATAAGTCCAAATTCGTATTTGTGCTCCTGAGTTTCATCATGCCGGTGATTCTCACATTGGGCAATAATTATATATTCCCTAACAAACTGATGGGTCTTCAGGATGGGTATAACTTGTGGAGTGCTGTGAAACCCCAGTTGCCCCCGGCCTCTACTTCACCGACTGCCCCTGTGAACAGAAGCAGTCATAAATAACATAGGCAGGCGCTTGAACCTGCTGCCACATGTAGCAACGACGCTACAGATTGGATGCACTGCCTTTAAATTAGTGGCACACAAACGGCACCTTAAGAGATGAAATCTCAGGCAGACCGTACATCACACCATAGACTTTTTACAAAAATCCCCCAGATCTGTATAGATATGGGGGATTCTTGTATTAAAAATTTGCAGTATAACGTTGGGTAGTGAACTATAAAATTTAATATAGCGGGGGACGTTTAACCGGGAGTGGGAGTGGTTTTGCTGGTCCCAGCTGTAAGAATTTCTACCTTCACCCCGCAGCATAAAAAATTATTGATATATCAGGGTGCGGGGCGTACTGTTGGACTACTATCCTTCAATCCCGAAAGGAACATCATGCGTTCAGTCGTCATGGAAGCCCCCGGTAAGGTCGTCGTTAACGAGGTCGACAAGCCGACCCTGCTCGAACCCACCGACGCCATCATCAAGCTCGCGGCTTCCTGCATCTGCGGCTCCGACCTATGGCCCTACCGCGGCGCACAGCCCGTCGACCACCGAGCCATGGGCCACGAATACATCGGCGAGGTCGTAGAGGTAGGCTCCGAGGTTACCACCGTAGCCCCCGGCGACTTCGTCGTAGGCTCCTTCTGCATCTCCTGCGGCGAATGCGAAACCTGCACCGCAGGCTACCCCTCCCGCTGCCTCAAGGCAATCGCAGCAGGCGACGCCTTCATCGGCGCACGCTCCAACGGCACCCAGGCAGAATACGCCCGCGTACCCTTCGCAGACGGCACCCTCGTCAAGACCCCCGCAGCCCCCACCGAAGAGCAGATCCCGCACCTGATGGCGGCATCCGACGTGCTCGGCACCGGCTGGTACGCAGCAGACGCAGCGCAGGCAGGCCCCGGCAAGACCATCGTCGTTGTTGGCGACGGTGCAGTCGGTCTGAGCGCAGTCATCGGCGCTAAGCAGCTCGGCGCGGAGAAGATCATCATCATGTCCCGCAACCCCGAACGTCAGGCGCTTGCTAAGGAATTCGGCGCAACCCACATCGTGGAAGAGCGCGGCGAAGAGGGTATCGCCAAGGTTCTGGAGCTCACCGACGGCGTGGGCGCACACGGCGTTGCTGAGGCTGTTGGTACCCAGCAGTCCTTCGACCAGGCACTCGGTTGCGTACGCCACGGTGGTTACATCGGCTTCGTGGGCGTGCCGCACGACAGCTCCATCGGCACCGATAAGCTCTTCGACAAGCAGGTTCACCTGGAGGGCGGCCCCGCCCCCGTGCGCAAGTACCTGCCGACCCTCATCGACCTGATTTACAAGGGCGAAATTGAGCCCGGTAAGGTGTTCGACCTGGTTCTGCCCATCGACGAGGCAGCTAAGGGTTACGAGGCAATGGACCAGCGTACCGCCACCAAGGTTCTGCTGACCATGCCGTAATAGCCGCTCGTATTGCCGGTTCTTGTGCCTTTTTGTACCGGCAACCCGGCGTGTATGCGCTACTGATCCCCGCACCGACCCTGTTCACTCCACGTGAGCGTAGGGTACCGGAGGCGGGGATGACTTTCGTTAAAAACCACTTTCTTGATGCGCGGGACGGCGAGGTGAGGGACAAATGCGTGAGCTAACACATAGAATGAAAGAGCATGATTCGTACAACTCGAAGGATGACAATGACGAAGAAGCCTTTCCCCTCCGACCTCGAAATCGCGCTTGCTGCCGATCTGTGGCCGATTAGCAAGATCGCAGCAGAGAGCGGCATCAGCGAAGATCGCCTCGAGCCCTACGGCAAGTACGTCGCCAAGGTTCTGCTCGACGAAAGCACCAACGCAGAGACCGCCCGCAAGCGCGGCTCTAAGTACATTGTGGTGACTGCGGTGACCCCGACCCCGCTTGGTGAGGGCAAGACCGCGACCTCCGTCTCCCTCGCACAGGGCTTCGCACAGACCGGCCGCAAGGCTGCGCTGGCTCTGCGTCAGCCCGCAATGGGCCCGACCTTCGGCATCAAGGGCGGTGCCGCAGGTGGTGGCTACTCTCAGATTGTCCCCATGGAGAAGCTGAACCTGCACCTGACCGGCGACTTCCACGCCGTGACCGCGGCCCACAACCTGCTGGCCGCAATGATTGACAACCACCTGCACCACGGCAACGAGTTGCGCATCGACCCGCGCGCAATCGAGTGGCGCCGCGTTATCGACATGAACGACCGCTCCCTGCGCAACATCGTCGTGGGCCTGGGCGAGCGCATGGACGGCGTGGTCCGCGAGACCGGTTTCGACATCACCAGCGCCTCCGAAATCATGGTGATTCTCTCGCTGGCCACCTCCTTCAAGGATCTGCGCGAGCGTCTGGCAAAGATTGTGATTGGCCTGAACTATGACGGCGAGCCCGTCACCGCGGCCGATCTGAAGGCTGACGGCGCAATGTCCGTGATTCTGGCCGACGCCATCAACCCGAACCTGCTGCAGACCCTGGAGCACACCCCGGCCCTGATTCACGCCGGCCCCTTCGGCAACATCGCAACCGGTAACTCCTCCGTGGTTGCCGACTATGTGGGCCTGGAGTACTCCGACTACGTGATTACCGAGGCTGGCTTCGGTGCCGACATGGGTGCCGAGCGTTTCTTCAACGTCAAGTGCCGCGTCTCCGGTCTGAAGCCGGACGCCGCTGTGCTGGTCGTGACCGTGCGCTCCCTGAAGTCCCACTCCGGCCTGTACAAGATTGTTCCGGGCAAGCCCCTGCCCGAGGGCATGCTGCAGGAAAGCCCCTCCGATGTGGAGAAGGGCGCGGAGAACCTGAAGAAGCACATCGAGATTGTGCGCGATTTCGGTGTTCAGCCGGTCGTGGCCATTAACGCCTTCCCGACCGACTTCGATTCCGAGCACGAGACGATTCGCCGTATCGCCGAGGAGGCCGGCGCTCGCGTGGCCATCCACCACGGTGTGGCCGAGGGCGGTAAGGGCACCATCGACCTGGCGAACGTTGTGGCCGAGGCCTGCGACGACGTTTCGGATCTGAAGTACACCTATGATCTTGAGGACTCCATCGAGACCAAGATTGAGAAGGTCGCGACCAAGGTCTACGGCGCGGACGGCATTTCGATTGCTCCGGCTGCCGCTAAGCAGCTCAAGCGCTTTGCGGAGCTGGGCTACTCGCACCTGCCCGTGGTCATTGCGAAGACCCACCTGTCCATCTCTTCGGATGCATCGCTGAAGGGTGCTCCGACCGGTTGGACCCTGCCCGTGCGTGAGGTTCGCCTGGCTGCCGGTGCCGGCTACGTCTACGCAATCTGCGGCACCATGCGCACCATGCCGGGTCTGAGCAAGAGCCCCGCTGCTGAGCGCATCGGCTTCGACGAGAACGGCGTGATGGTCGGCCTGTCCTAAGACGGCTGTTTCAGCTGATCTGTAGCTGGTAGAGGCGGCGTTCCTTCCCTAGAGCGGGGGAGGGGCGCCGCCTTTCTGCGCGCCGTGTGCCGATATGGGGTCTGCCGGGTGGTGACCTAGCCTCGCAGGTGGGCACTCTGGCCTTGCCGATTCGTCGATTGTTTTCGCCGATCGTCGTCTTTAGGGAGCTCCGCTAGGTGGTTTTAAGGTCACCCTCACTGTGAGCTGGAGGGTTTATTTACGAGGTTATATACGGGCTGTAAGGGGGTTCTATGAGGGGTCCTTTCGGGGCCCGTAAATCTTAAATTGGTCTGTATGTGTTATTTTTCCTCCTTGATATTCGCTTGAGCCTTATCTTTCATTAAACACCCTCTGGAGGTTGATTTTTAAGCGAGTTGTACACCTGCATTTTATGAAAATACGACCTTGACTAGTATTTTTTCTTTTTTGTGAAAATTTTCGAGGTTGCACTTTTGGGGTCGCGGAAGAGCGGAGGGTGAGGACCTCGTTCATAAAAGCATTAGCGAATGGGATGTTTTCGGGGGTGGAACAGACCAATAAGATTTTCTATCGGAGGCCTTTGTGGGCTGTTCTGTGGCGGGTGGCGCGAGGCAATGTGATTAAAATAGGGTGAAAAGTAGTTGCTTCAACTAGAAAGTTTCTTTAGGTTTAGGTTGATGTTCCGCGGAATATCAAGGGAAAACGGGGTATTTTACTTCCGCGCATGTCTCACTGAAGCCCACTGAGAAAGATGCATCCGAGTGCCAAATTAGAGCAAAGCCAAAAATTTTTTTCAGTGATATGTCCCACTTACTGGAGCTGAAAAATAAAATTGGTACGTATGGATATCCTAAAAAACGGGTGTAATTATTACAGAACGGTTACAGTGAGGCTTCGGTCACTTAAATTGGCACTCCGTACCAAAATGGCCCGCCGGACAGGGTGAAAAAACTCCGCTATGATGGATGCATCAAGTAATCGTGAGATTTCCAAAGTCCTCGGGTTGCTTGTGTTTGAGTGAGTGATAGATACCCCTGGGTGTCATGAGAAGCGACTGTGTATCGATGCACGGTCGCTTCTCTGTTTAACTTTTAAAATTCAAGCGGTGCCTCGGCTGGAACCTCATCCGAGCTGCACCCGTCCCGGGCAAAGGCTGTGCGTTCAAAGTCGAGCGCACCCAAGAAACCGCCGAGGCGCATCCCGCAGGGGAGTATCCCGACACCTCCTCAACCGGAACACCCTCTACACTGGAAGTATGACTACATACCCCGAATCCACCCTCATCTTCGAGAACCCCGAACTGACCGTGCGCGCCCTCAGTGTTTCCGAGATGGACAATAGCGTCTACCTCATCACCATGCGCGCCACGGGCGAACAGGTGCTCATCGACCCGGCCGCGGAAGCCGAGGAGCTCTACGCCTTCACTCTCGATGCACTACTTCAGGACTGCCCGCAGCTGGAACTCACCGATGCCGAGGACCGCCGCGTGCGCGTCATGGAGAAGGAAGAAGACTTTGATGCCCTCAAACCCCGCGCAATCGGCCTGACCGGCATCCTGGTCACCCACGGCCACTGGGACCACATTCGCGCCATTGCCGAGCTCGAGAAGCTCACTGGCGCAATCACCTCCGCCGGGGATGCCGATGCCGACGCCATTAAGGAGCAGGAGAACTTCGAAGTGGAGGAGCGCCTGCACGGCGGTGAGGTCTTCGACTTCTACCTCTCCGACACCGTGGTACGCGCCCTGCACGTGCCCGGCCACACCCCCGGATCCATCGTCTACGTGCTCGAAACCGCGTGGGAGGACGGCGCCCCCGTCACGTTACTCTTTACCGGCGATGCGCTCTTCCCCGGCGGCGTGGGCAAGACCGACTCCCCGCAGCAATTCGGCGAACTCTTCTCCAACGTGCTCGAAAAGCTCTTTGGCGGCTTCGAGGACGATGCAATCGTGCTGCCCGGCCACGGTCGTTCCACGACCCTCGGTGACGAGCGCCCGCACCTGGAGGAGTGGGGCACCCGCGGCTGGTAGCCCGGCCCCGGCGCGCTCTCGCCGCCACGCTAATTTCGCGATGGCTTTCTGCGCGAGAGCGACGCCCCTCCTCCCGTGTTTTTTTGTGGATGCTTCGCGCTTGCCGTGCGGCTTCGCGCTGCACCCTTACGCCCCGTACGCCGGCAACTTAATCCCGCCGGCTACGGGGCGCTAAGGTGTAGAATTTAAATTCGAAGATAAGACGAAAGGATTTTCGATGACACCCCGTCCGGCACACGGAAGCACCGCGCTCAAACCCAATGACCTAACCAGTATTCGTGTGCAGGGTGCCCGAGAAAACAACCTCAAGAACGTAGACCTGACCATCCCGCGCGACGCGATGGTCGTCTTCACGGGCCTCTCCGGCTCCGGCAAGTCCTCCCTCGCCTTTGACACCATCTTCGCCGAGGGTCAGCGCCGCTACGTCGAATCGCTCTCCTCCTACGCCCGCATGTTCCTGGGCCAGGTCGACAAGCCCGACGTCGACTTCATCGAGGGCCTCTCCCCGGCGGTGTCTATCGACCAGAAGTCCACCTCCAAGAACCCGCGCTCAACCGTCGGCACCATCACCGAAATCTACGACTACATGCGTCTGCTCTGGGCGCGCATCGGCCACCCGCACTGCCCGGTCTGTGGCGAGGAAATCACCCAGCAGACCCCGCAGCAGATCGTGGATATTCTGCAGGATTACCCCGAACGCACCCGCCTGCAGATCCTCGCACCCGTCGTCAGCGCACGTAAGGGCGAGTTCGTGGACCTCTTCAAGGACCTGCTGACCCAGGGCTATTCGCGCGCCCGCGTGGACGGCGAAACCGTGCAGCTCTCCGACCCGCCCAAGCTCGCCAAGCAGTACAAGCACACCATCGAGGTGGTCGTCGACCGCATCGTCATTAAGGACGGTATTCACCAGCGCCTGACCGACTCCATCGAAACCGCGCTCAAGCTCGCCGACGGCCGCGTGCTCATCGACTTCGTGGACCGCGAGCAGGACGACCCTGAACGTACCCGCTCCTTCAGCGAAAACCTCGCCTGCCCCAACAACCACCCGCTGCAGATCGACACGATCGAGCCGCGCGCCTTCTCCTTCAACTCGCCGTTCGGCGCGTGTAGCGCCTGCGATGGCATCGGCTCGCGCCTTGAAGTAGACACCGAACTGCTCGTACCAAACCCCGATCTGACCCTCGGCGAGGGCGCTATCGCACCCTGGTCGCAGGGCAAAGCAACCACCGAATACTGGCTGCGTCTGCTCGCCGGCCTGGGGGAGGAGCTCGGATTCGACCTGAACACCCCCTTCAAAGACCTGCCCGCCAAAACCCGCGCCGCGATTCTGGACGGCAAGGACTACAAAGTTGAGGTGTCCTACCGTAACCGCTTCGGCCGCGAACGCCGCTACACCTCCGGATTCGAAGGCGTGAAGGCGTACATCAAGCGCAAGCACGAAGAAACCGAATCGGACTTCGCCCGCGACCGCTACGAACAGTACATGCGCCAGGTCGCCTGCCCCTCCTGCGGTGGCGCGCGCCTGAACCCGACCATCCTCGGCGTGAAAGTCGGCGGCCAGTCCATCGCCGAGGTCACCGACCTGTCCCTGGCCGACGCGCTCGCCTTCGTGCGCGGCCTGCAGCTTAGCGCCCGCGAAGCCAAGATCGGCGAGCAGGTCCTCAAGGAAATTGACGCGCGTCTGCAGTTCCTGCTGGACGTGGGCCTGGACTACCTGACTCTCTCACGCTCCGCCGGTACGCTCTCCGGCGGTGAGGCGCAGCGCATCCGCCTCGCAACCCAGATTGGTTCCGGCCTGGTCGGCGTGCTTTACGTGCTCGACGAGCCCTCCATCGGTCTGCATCAGCGCGACAACCGCCGCCTCATCGAGACCCTGACCAAGCTGCGCGATATGGGCAACACCCTCATCGTGGTCGAGCACGACGAAGACACCATGCGCGAAGCCGACTGGATCGTGGACGTAGGACCCGGCGCCGGCGAGCACGGCGGCGAAATCGTGCACTCCGGCAGCTTCGAGGACCTGCTGAAGAACACCCGGTCCATCACCGGCGACTACATGGCTGGCCGCCGCAGCATTGAGGTGCCCGCATCCCGCCGACCCGTGGACAAGAAACGCCAGCTGACCGTGCGCGGCGCCCGCGAAAACAACCTCAAGAACGTGACCGTATCGTTCCCACTGGGCGTGTTCACCGCGGTGACCGGAGTGTCCGGCTCGGGTAAGTCCACCCTCGTCAACGACATTCTGTACACCTCCCTGGCGAACAAGCTCAACGGCGCCAAGCAGGTGCCCGGCCGCCACAAGAGCATCGACGGCCTGGAGCACCTGGACAAGGTCATTCACGTGGACCAGTCGCCCATCGGCCGTACCCCGCGCTCGAACCCCGCCACCTACACCGGCGTGTTCGACCACATCCGCAAGCTGTTCGCAGAGACCAGCGAAGCGAAAATGCGCGGCTACACCCCGGGCCGCTTCTCCTTCAACGTCAAGGGCGGCCGCTGCGAGGACTGCTCCGGCGACGGCACCCTGAAGATTGAAATGAACTTCCTGCCGGACGTGTACGTGCCCTGCGAAACCTGCCACGGCAAGCGCTACAACCGCGAAACCCTCGAAGTGCACTACAAGGGCAAGACCATTGCCGACGTACTCGAAATGCCCGTGGAGGAGGCCGCAGAGTTCTTCGCCGCGTTCACCCCGATTGCGCGCCACCTGAACACCCTCGTGGACGTGGGCCTGGGCTACATTCGCCTGGGCCAGCCTGCGACCACCCTCTCCGGAGGTGAGGCGCAGCGCGTGAAGCTCGCAACCGAACTGCAGAAGCGCTCCAACGGCCGCTCCATCTACGTGCTGGACGAGCCGACCACCGGCCTGCACTTTGAGGACATCCGCAAGCTGCTCGCCGTGCTGCAATCGCTGGTGGACAAGGGTAATAGCGTCATCACCATCGAGCACAACCTGGACGTCATCAAGTGCGCTGACTGGATTATCGACATGGGTCCCGAAGGCGGTAGCGGCGGCGGCACCGTCATCGCCGAGGGCACCCCGGAGCACGTGGCGACCGTCAAAGGCTCGCACACCGGCGCCTTCCTGGCAGAGATTCTGAACTAGTCGAGAACTTGAACTAAAGGAAAGTTACGTGACCGACACTCAAGGAAACACACCTGCTCAAGGAGTTGCCCGAGGCGCTACGAGCTTTGGCGCGCGTCGTGGCGTCGTGAACCGTGGTGCCGTGACCACTCTGGACCGGGCGCGGCACATCCTGCACACCCAGCTTGAGGCGGACTTCTGCCAGGCGCCCGGCTCGATTAGTCGCGCCCTTCAAGAGCTACGCGACTACCCGGAAGCCGAGAGCCTGCCGCTACTCGCCACCGTGCAGCCGCCCTCCGAGAAGATGGGCGCCGCACGCCGCCGCAACGACGACATCTGGGAGTTGCGCGTCGCCAACTACGCGAGCGTAGGCATTCTCTGCGCCAAGCACCCGCGCGTACTCGAAAAGGCCATCGACTACATGCTCGGCGACCAGTCGAACTGGCTCGGCGATTACGCGCAGCTGCGCCAGCTCAACGAACTGCTCACCCCCTACACCCAGCAGGTTAGCGGCACGAGCATCTACTATACGCCCGGCCGCGCCCTGCTGAACTCGGTCGTACCCGAGGGCGTGAAGGCGCAGGAGGTCAAGTGCGCCGTGCCCGGTGTGGGCATGATGCGCCGCGTCGACCCCGCCGAGCTGAAGGCGGCACTGCTTGCCGAAATTACCGGCGAGCGCACTATTCGCAGGGAGGCGAACGCCTCCGCGGGGGCGCTTGAGGTTGCCCCGGAGGATACGGAAGCGCGCGTAACCCGCCTGCGCGTGGACCTGCTGAGCGAAGAGCAGATTGAGTCGTTCCGCGGGGATAAGCGTTACTCAAACGCCCTGGGCTTTAGCGTGACCCGCCCGGATGTGCTGGTGCTCGCCGCATACCCGGTGGATGAGAACGCATCTAAGGCACCTGATGCACCCGCGGCGGGGGAGAGCCCCGCAAATGCCGACCCGGTAGCCATGGTTGGCCTGAGCGACGATTCGCCGATTATGCGCCAGATTGGCATTGACGTGCTGCCCGCCTTCCGCGGCGCGGGTATTGCGAGCGCCCTGGTGCGAGATGCCGCACGCCTGACCCTGGCGGAGGGTTACCTGCCGTTCTACGGTACGAGCCCGTCGCACATGCTGTCGCAGCGGGTTGCGATGAACGCGGGGCTGGTGCCGACCTGGTGGGAGTACGTGTCCACCAGCCTGAATGACCTACCTATGGACTAGATTTGCCTACAGACTAGAGCCGCCCGCGCTAGGCATAACGACATGTAGAAAGCCCCCGAGATTCGGTGAACTGCGCCCCGAAACTTGGACGCTTTAAATACTAGCCGTTATGCGGCCTCCTGCAGGGCCTGATCCCGGTACTCTACCGGGGTCAGGCCCCTAAGCTTTACCTGACGTCTTACTGTATTCCAATGCGTGATATAGGCATCAAGGTCGGCTTTGAAGCTCTCGAAGGTCTGCCAGTCCTGGCCGCGAAAGAACTCGTCCTTCAGGTGTCCAAAGACCTGCTCGGTGGCACCATTGTCGATGCAGTTGCCTTTACGTGACATACTCTGGA
>PPYF01370649.1_pt1 | contig 16605 bp, 14 predicted proteins | sample 1559871 | NCBI WGS metagenome assembly PPYF01 (sample SAMN08240021, study PRJNA423297) | Human gut metagenome, whole genome shotgun sequencing project.
ACCCACCACCGTGCCTATCAGTGTGGAAAACAGCATCGCCAGAAAGCCAACCATCAGCGAGATGCGACCACCGGAAAGCGCGCGGGTGAAATAGTCGCGGCCATATTCATCGGTGCCAAACCAGTGCGCGCCGTCGGGCGGCAGCATGCGTGCGGCCAGCGACATCTGGTCCGGATCGTATGGGCTTAAACCTGCGGCGAGCGCCGCGACCACAAAAATAAACAGCACCAGCAGGGAAAACTGCGCCGGACGATTGCGGCGGAGCTGGTGGCGAACGTTTTGCCAGCGTCGATTCATCGTCGGTTACCTCATTGTACGAATGCGGGGATCGGCAAAGCGATACAGCAGATCGGCCAGCAAATTGCCAACGATCAGCATCAGCGACGACAGCAGGATAATCGCCATGATCAGCGGATAGTCCAGCGAAGTGATCGCCTGGATCCCCAAAAGCCCCATGCCCGGCCAGGAGAAGACGCTTTCGGTCACGTACGCCCCCACCACCAGTTCACCAAACGACAGGCCGAACAGCGTAATCACCGGCAGCAGAACGTTTTTCAGCACGTGACGGAACAAGATCGTGCGATAGGTCGCACCGTAGGCCAACTGCGTCTGTACATAGTCCGCCGACAGTTGAGTAATGGTGTTAGATCGCACGTAGCGGACGTAGGTTGAGAGGTTATAAAACGTTAGCGCGATACACGGCAGCACACCGTGGCGCATGACATCAAGCCAGCTATCTTCAAGGCCAATGGTGCGCATCCCCATGCTGGGAAACCAGTTGAGCTGCACGGCAAAAACGGTAATCAGCAAGATCCCAAACCAGAAGATCGGCACGGAGATACCGATGTAGGCAAACAGGTTCAGCACATAGTCCAACCAACGATGTTTGAACGCACCGGCCAGCAGGCCCAGCGGCACTGCCAGTACAATCGCCAGCAGCAATGAAGCACCCATCAGGCCAAGGGTGGCGGGAATCCGTTCGAGGATCATCTCCAGCACCGGGCGGTGGTAAATCAGCGAATAGCCCAGATCGCCGTGCAGAATATTTTTTAGCCACAGCAGATACTGGGTCACCAGCGGTTTATCCAGCCCGAGACTATGGCGAATACGCTCAATATCGTCTGGCGACATGCGCGGCGTGATGTACGCCTGGATGGGGTCTCCGGGGGCAAGTTTGACCAGCAAAAACGCCACCAGTGAGATAAAGAAAAGCATCGGTAGCAGTTGCAGCAACCGACGTGTCAACATTGTGTTCACGACATTCCCTTCACAAAAAGCCCCCATGACCGGGGGCTAATCTGGCTTATTGTTGGTAGATTTTTGATAAATCCTGGAACATATAGACCGGTTTCGGCTCGGCTTCTTTGGTGCCACCGAAACGTTTATCCACCGCCACCACTGCGTTGGTGTAGGCAATTGGGTAGTAGGTCATGTCGGTGGCAACGACCTGTTGGATCTGCTTGTAGATTTCACCGCGTTTAGCGCTGTCCGTTTCGACCGCGCCTTTGTCCCACAGCGCATCGAACTGCGGATTTTTGTAGTGCGCGTAGTTGTAGGCTTCATTGCTCATAAACAGCGACTTATAGCCGTCCGGCTCCGCCCCCATGATGTAACCACCAAGGCTCAGCTCGTAGGCGGTGTTGTTCATATCCAGGCTACGCTGTGACATGGCGTTGGCATCCAGCGGCATCAGCTCGACGTTGAGCCCCAGCGCTTTCAGCTGCTGCTGAATATACAGCCCCATGCTTTCCTGCGTTTTATTGGTGTTGATATAGGCCAGGCGCAGCTTCAGATCGCTTGGCGCCCCGGAGGCTTTCAGCAGGTCTTTGGCTTTTTGCAGGTCGTAGGCGTACTGCTCGACATCGTCAGAATGGTACAGCGTATCCGGCGTCAGGAAGGAGGTTGCCGGTTTCGCGTAGTCCGTTGAAGTGAATGCGGTGGTGACCAGATCGTTTTTATTAATCGCATAGGCAATCGCCTGGCGCAGTTCTTTGCTTTTCAGCGCCGGCACGTTCTGGTTAAAGGTCATGTACGCCAGACGCCCTTCCGGGTAGACCACAAAGTTGAATTTATCGGTCTTAGTCAGACGGGAAACGTCCTGTGGGTCGACCATCTTGAGGTTGATTTCACCGTTTTGCAGCGCCAGGTTCGCCGAGTTGCTGTCTTTGGCAAAACGGTAGGTCACGGAATCCAGCTTAGCTTTGCCATTCCAGTAATCGTCGAAACGCGTCAGGGCATAGTACTGACCCGCGCGATACTCTTTAAATTTGAACGGCCCGGATCCCACCGGCGCATCGTTTTTGCTGCTTTTTTCCAGATCGCTTTCATTCGCGAAAACGTGCTGCGGGATCGGATAGATCTGCACCAGTGTTCCCACAAACGCCGCGCTCACCTGCGGCAGGGTAAATTTCACTGTGAGATCGTCAACTTTGCTCACCTGCACCGGTTTACCGCCAAACATAAACATGCTGCGGAAGAAGCTGTGCTGTTTTTCATCCAGCAGCTTATCGAAGGTGAAGACTACGTCAGCGGCGGTGATCGGCTGACCATCCTGCCATTTCAGATTCGGTTTGAGCTTGAGGATATAGCTCAGGTTGTCGGCGGATGGTTCCAGGCTTTCCGCCAGGCCCCACTCAATTTTGCCGTCGTTATAGCTATACAGCGGTGCGTACAGCGCCTGCATGATGGTCAGCGTGGTCCGGTCGCTGGCGTAAATCGGATTCACTGCCAGCGGGTCGCCGGAGGTAATGCCAATAATGAGCGAGCCCCCCTCTTTGGCTGCGGTGCTGGCGGCCGGCGCATTGGCGGTATCTTTATTTTTTGCATCGTCACAACCGGTGAGCCCCAACGCCAATGAAATGAAGGCCGCGGGAATGAAAAATTTACGCATACGTCATTAACTCCTTACCCTTTAAAATTATTATTTTTGCCAACAAATAAACCGACAGACCCGGTGGTCAATATCCGTTTCAACGGCACGATAATGGCTGTATATCTGGTTTTATTTTTAACCTGGTATATAAGCGCCATTCTCATTTAGTAAGCAATTGAATACCCTTCACGTTGTTAACCTCTTCACACTTCCTCTAATAAGAGAAAAGTCAGTATTTACAGTCAGATAACTCTCTACTGTAGCCAACATGAAATAAAAAATGGGAGTAGTTGAGGAGCGAAATTATAACCAGCTGATGTGTAACAAAAAAGCGGGAATGGCGGGGGAAGCTAGACGTTTTTTAGCTAAGGAAAGTTGAAAATAAACTATGCAAAGGGCGGCCAGCGCCGCCCTTTCATTCACCCATCCTTCATACCGCCAATGCTGAAGCCGCGTGAAGGATGATGTGTTGACGATTAGAAATCGTAACGCAGACGCACCAGGTTCATATCGCCCAGGTCATCGGTGCTGGAGGTAAAGACGTGTTCATAGTCAACACGGAAACCGTAATCCAGCTGGAAGCTGATACCCACACCGTTATCGATGCGCTGGTAGTTGCGACCATTTACGTATTCAATACGGTCACCCATGAAGTATGGCTGAACGGATTTAAGCGCGTATTGGCCAACCGGGATTTTGTAACCCGCGAAGTATTCCACACCCCATGCATCACCGGCGAAGTAGTCGTGAACGGACGATTTCTTGGTGGTCATGAAGTTCTGATACCAGCCACCGCCAACGGAGAAGGTCCAGTTGTCAGGCGTCCAGCTCAGTGCGGTACCAACGATGTTCTGATCGTAGGTTTTGCCTTCGCTGTTGTTGATGTTGCTCATATCCGCACGGGTATAGTTCCATGCAGTACCCCAGGAAAGATCGTCGGTGATGTGGTAATCCACACCCAGTGAACCGCCGCCTTTACGTTTGTACATCAGGCCATTGTTCAGATTCAGATCATCGCTGAACAGGTAGGAAGCGTAGAGATCAACATCGCCTACGGTTTTCTTATATTTCAGAGATTTACGGGTACGGTAAGAACCATCGTAGTCACCGTTGATACCGTTACCTGGCGCCTGACCAATCATGTCATAGTCCCAGATATCGGTTTTCGCACCGACCACATCATAGTAGATGCTGTTCTGTTGGCCGAAGGTCAGCGTACCCCAGGTATCGCTCTTCAGGCCGGTGTAAAGCATACGACGGGTGGTGTCGTTTGCGCCTTCGGCGTAGTGGTTATCCCAGTCGAAGACCGCAGGAATATTCACGCCCAGTTCGTAGTAGCTGACCCAGCTAATATCGTCGAACAGGTAGTAATCTGCTGCGAAACGGAAACGAGTGCCGCCATCGAAGCCATTACGTTTGTAAGAGCCTTTGTCGCCATCACCGGTCATCATGTTGAATTGCGGACGGATACTCCCGCCGACGGTGAAGTTCAGACGGCTCAGCGGATTACCAGCCTGAGGATCCTGCTTGAGCAGGGTAATTTCAGCCTGGGATGCGAAAGACGTCAATGCCACTGCAGCACCGATCGATAACGCCAGTGCTTTCATTTTTATAGTCATTATTTTTCCTTGATAGATTTTGAGCCAACTATCTGGCTAACAAATATTATCGTTTATTAATAAATTGCACCTCGCTGATTTTTAATGAAACGTGCGCTTTAGCTTTCCAGATTTACCGAATGGTGCCGTAAAAGAGGCAAATTGATGAAAGGATGGGCAATTTTATGCCCCTTAGCGCAACGATTGCAGAGAGTTTATCGGCCAATGGGACGGTTTTCCCGTGGCCATCTCGCGGAGACGAATGAAGAGAGACGCTTATCCTGCCCGGATAAGCGTCATAACAGGACACGCCCGAGTTAGCTAGAGAACTGGCGGAACAGCGCCCGACCTTTCAGTAAACGCAGCCCCAGCCCGCCGCCGCACAGCGAAAGCAATAGCGCCCCGCACACCGGCAGCGCCACCCACAAGCGCCAATCCGGCGACCATGGGAAATCAAACACCTTGCTTTGCAGCAGAGCCAGCGCGGTTTCCGCCCCGATGGCTGCCACCAGGCCTGAAATCGCGCCGAGTAGCGCAAACTCAGCCCACAGCGTGGCGCGCAGCAGCGATTTGCTGGCGCCCAGCGTACGATAAACCACCAGCTCCTGATGACGCTGGCGCATCCCCACCTGCACCTGCGCCAACAGCAGCAGCACGCCACAGGCGGTCACCAGCACCACCATCACCTCCAGCGCCCGGCTGACCTGCGCCAGCACCTGGCCCACCTGCTTCAGAATGGCGCCGATATCCAACAGACTGACCGTTGGAAACTCGCGGTTGAGCTGGGTTAACAGTGACGTATCGCGATCCCAGCGGAAGCTGGTCAGCCAACTTTGCGGCTGGCCGTCTAGCGCACCGTCAGGGAAAATAAAGAAGAAGTTTGGCCGCAGACTCTCCCAGTCCACTTTACGAATGCTGCTGACCGTAGCGGTAAAGTCCTGAGTATCGCCGGTAAAGGTGACGCTATCACCGAGAGCAATATTCAACCGCTGCGCCAGCCCCTCTTCAATCGACACCTCCCCGGCTTTCGGCGGCCACATCCCCGCCACCAGCGGATTATGCTCCGGCCGCTGATTTTGCCAGGTTAAGTTCAGCTCGCGGTTCAGCGACTCATCTTTATTGCCTTCGGTGCTGTGCCCATCTATCTGCGTCAGACGGGCGCGCACAATCGGGTAGAACGCCGCGGGGATCACCTGATGTTCGGCCAGGAAAGTTTTCACCTCACTCACCTGCTCCGGTGCAATGTTAATCAGGAAGTAGTTCGGGCTTTCCGGCGGCAGTTGCTGCTGCCAGCGGTCCAGCAGATCGCCGCGTAACACCAGCAGCAGCGCCAACAGCATAAATGACAGCGAGAAAGCCGCCAGTTGGCTCAACGTTGACCACGGCTGGCGCAGCAGGCGATTGACCGCCAGCCGCAGCGGCAGCGCGCGCAGCGTGAGGCGCTTCAGCACTTTCAGCAGCAGCCAGCCCACCAGCCCGCACAGCGCCGCCAGCACCACGGCCCCCGCCAGAACCGACCACAGCAGCGGGCTGGCACCCATCAGCCACGCCAGAAGTGCCACGGTAATCACGCAAACCACCGGCAGATAGATTTTCAGCGGCCAGACGTTGGCTACCATATCCTGGCGCAGCACACGCAGGGGCTGCGTCGCCAGCAATAAACGATAAGGGCGCAGCCCCACCAACAGCGAAATCACCGCCATCGACCCTACGGCCCACAGCCACGGCCAGGCGCTGGCGGCCGGTAATGCCGCCGGCAGTACCGGTTTTAACAGCGTCAGCAGAATTGACTCAAACAGCAGCCCCATCGCGCCGCCCGCCAGCGCCGACAGCGCCAGCAGCAGCACCCACTGGCCGATAATCAGCTTGCGCAGCTGCGCCCGCCCGGCGCCCAGGGTTTTCAGGATAGCCACCAGATCGTAACGACTGCGGCAGTAATGTCCCATCGCTACGGCCACGGCGGCCACCGCCAGCAGCAGCGTGAGCAGGGCCGACAGCAGTAAAAACTGCTGCGATCGCTGCAGTGATTTGCCTAACGCGCCATCGTCTTGATTTGGCCCAATCCAGCGATGTTCCGGTTTAAGCTGCGGCAGCAGCCAGCTTTCGTAGCTCGCCAGCTGCGTTGGCGTTCCGGCAAACTTATAGTTCCAGCTCACCCGGCTGCCGGGCTGTACCGCGCCAGTTTTCGCCACATCAGCCATATTCATCATCAGCCGTGGCGCCATCTGGAAGGGATTAAAGCCGCTGTCCGGCTCCTGTACCACTTCCCCAGCGATCCGCAGCGTGGCATCGCCGACGTCAATATTGTCGCCGGTTTTCAAATTGAGCAGTGCCATCAGACGCGGTGCCATCAGCACCGTACCGGCCTGCGGTTTGACGTTCTCCGGCAGCGTTTGCAGCTCGCCGTACAGCGGATAGCTATCATCTACCGCTTTAACGTCCGCGAGCTGCGGCGTGTCGCCCGCCCAGGTCATGGTGGAAAAGTTCATCTGTTCCCCCACCGTCAGCCCCAGGGAGCGTGCCTTATTCAGCCACTCAGCCGGCACTTCACGCGAACTGCGCAGCGCCCGGTCACCGGCCATATAGTCGCGGCTTTGCTGATTGAGCCCTTTATCCATACGGTCGCTGATGCTGCCCAGCGCCAGCACGCAGGCCACCGCCAGGCTGAGCGCCAGCCAAACAATCAGCAGCGATGGCGACCGCCATTCGCGCCAGAACCAGCGTAGTATCATGCTTCCTCCCGCAGTTGCCCATCCACCAGACGCAGGCGACGATCGCAGCGTGCCGCCAGCTGCGCATCATGGGTGACCAGAATCAGCGTGGTGCCGTGTTCACGGTTCAAGGAAAACAGCAGGTCGGCAATTTTATCGCCGGTATGACGGTCAAGGTTGCCGGTAGGTTCATCGGCAAACAGCAGATCGGGCCTGCCGTTAAAGGCGCGCGCCAGCGCCACGCGCTGCTGTTCACCGCCGGAAAGCTGCGCCGGAAGATGATGCAGACGCTTACCCAACCCTAACTGCTCAAGCAGCGCTTTCGCCCCCTGGCGGCTTTGGCTGTCGCTTTCACCGCGCAGCAGCGCGGGAAGCTCAACGTTTTCCAACGCGTTCAGCGTTGGAATCAACATAAATGATTGAAAGACAAAACCGATATGCTGAGCGCGTAATCGCGCTCGCGCCTCTTCATCCATTTTCTCCAGCGGATGGCCCAGCAGCTTGACCTCACCGCTGCTACCGTCATCCAGCCCCGCAAGGATAGCCAACAGCGTCGACTTACCGGAGCCAGACTCGCCAATTAAAGCAAGGGTTTGCGCCGGTTTGACAATCAGGTTAACTCCGGTAAGGATGGAAAGCTCATGCTCCCCCTGACCGACGGATTTCTTAAGATGATGAACTTCAAGTACGTTTTCCGCTGGCATTTGCCTGTCCTGTTTTTGATTCTGTTAAGCTTTCGCGCCGCGGCGGCGGACACGCTGTTAGTTCTCGGTGACAGCCTGAGCGCAGGCTATCGCATGGCGGGCAATACCGCCTGGCCTGCCCTGCTAAACGATAAATGGCAGCCAAAAATCTCGGTCGTCAACGCCAGCATCAGCGGCGACACTGCCCAGCAGGGGCTGGCTCGCCTCCCGGCATTACTCAAGCAGCACCAGCCGCGCTGGGTGTTAGTCGAACTTGGCGGCAACGATGGGCTGCGCGGTTTTCCACCGCAGCAGATTGAAGCTACGTTGCGCACGATTTTGCAGCAGCTCAAGGCCGCTGATGTCCAACCGTTATTAATGCAAATTCGTCTGCCAGCAAACTATGGACGCCGCTATAATGAGGCCTTTAGCGCCGTGTATCCGAAGCTTGCCAGCGAATTCACCGTTCCACTGCTGCCCTTCTTTATGGAAGAGGTCTATCTCAAGCCGCAGTGGATGCAGGATGATGGCATCCATCCCAACCGTGACGCCCAGCCGTTTATTCGCGACTGGATGGCGACACGTCTGGCTCCATTAGTTAATCACGACGCCGGAAAGTAAAGCGGTGTCTTCAGGTAAAGTTATGCAAAAATCGGTCTTAATTACAGGATGTTCCAGTGGGATTGGTCTCGAAAGCGCACTTGAGCTAAAACGCCAGGGCTTTCGCGTGCTGGCTGCCTGCCGCAAACCCGATGATGTTAAACGCATGGACGGCATGGGGCTAACGGGGATTCTCCTCGATCTCGACAGCCCGGAAAGCGTCGATAACGCGGCGGATCAGGTTATTGCCCTGACCAATAACCGCCTGTTTGGGCTGTTTAATAACGCCGGTTACGGCGTTTATGGGCCGCTGGAGAGCATCAGCCGCGCGCAGATGGTGCAGCAATTTTCCGCCAACTTTTTTGGCGTTCATCAGTTGACCATGCGCCTGCTGCCCGCGATTGTACTGCACGGTGAGGGCCGTATCGTGATGACCTCATCGGTGATGGGACTCATTTCTACCCCAGGCCGTGGCGCCTATGCCGCCAGCAAATATGCGCTGGAGGCGTGGTCCGATGCGCTGCGCATGGAGCTTCGCCATAGCGGCGTTAAAGTCAGCCTGATTGAGCCCGGTCCGATTCGCACCCGTTTTACCGAAAACGTCAATCAGACCAGCGATAATGCGGTAGAGAACCCGGGAATCGCCGCGCGCTTTACGCTGGGCCCGGATGCGGTGGTAGAGAAAGTGCGCCATGCGTTTATTAGCGATAAGCCCAAGCTGCGCTATCCGGTCACGCTGGTGACACATGCGGTAGGTTGGTTAAAACGCCTGCTGCCGGCTCGACTGATGGACAAAATTCTGCAGGGCTAAGTTGAAGCGCACGCTTTTGCCCCCATCTCGAATACAAACCGATTATAGGGAATGACTTATGTCCGTACAGAGTATCGTAAACATCACCGAAGCTAACCTGCACCAGACCCTGGAGCAATCCACCACCGTGCCGGTGCTGTTCTATTTCTGGTCTGAACGCAGCCAGCACTGCCTGGATCTGACGCCGGTACTGGAGAGTCTGGCCACCCAGTACAACGGTCAGTTTATTCTGGCGAAAGTTGACTGTGATGCCGAGCAGATGGTGGCTTCCCAGTTTGGACTGCGCGCCATTCCTACCGTCTATCTGTTCCAGAACGGCCAGCCGGTTGACGGTTTCCAGGGCCCGCAGCCGGAAGAAGCCATTCGCGCGTTGTTGGATAAAGTGCTGCCGCGTGAAGAAGAGCTGAAGGCACAGCAGGCGCTGGCGCTGATTCAGGAAGGCAACCACGCTGACGCCCTGCCGCTGCTGAAAGACGCCTGGCAGCTTTCCGGTCAGGATAGCCAGATCGGCCTGCTGCTGGCGGAAACGCAGATTGCGCTTAACCGTTCCGAAGACGCCGAAGCGGTGCTGAAAACCATTCCACTGCAGGATCAGGATACCCATTATCAGGGGCTTTTGGCGCAGATTGAACTGCTGAAAAAAGCGGCAGACACTCCGGAAATTCAACAGCTGCAACAACAGGTTGAGCAGAACCCGGACGATGCCGAGCTGGCCTCAAAACTGGCGCTGCAGTTGCATCAGGTTGGGCGTAATGAAGAGGCGCTGGAGCTGCTGTTCAGCCACCTGCGTAAAGATTTAGGCGCGGCGGATGGCCAGGCGCGCAAAATGCTGCAGGAAATTCTGGCGGCGCTCGGTACCGGCGATGCGCTGGCATCGAAGTACCGTCGTCAGCTCTATTCCCTGCTGTACTGATTACTCGTCTGAACGATTACACGTTTATCGCCCGGACGACACATAGTCCGGGCGAAATCCCTCACGCACTCTTCTTCAACTGCGTCACCACCAGCTGGTGGCGGGCGTTGTAAAACTTCCGATAGGTCAGGTAGCAGGCGATAATCGTCGACAGGCTGGCGGTAGAAAGCAGCATAAACGTCACCATAATCTGGTACTTAATCGCTTTTACCGGGTCGATACCGGCGAAAATCAGTCCTGACATCATCCCCGGCAGGCTCACCAGGCCCACTGTTTTCGCGGAGTCCACCGTAGGGATGAGCGACGCGCGAATACTTTCGCGAATCAGCCTTGCCGAAGCCATTTTCGGCGTTGCACCCAGGCTTAACTTTTCCTGAATTTGCTGCTGCTCGGCGCTAAAGCGCTGCCCCAGATTGTTGTAGCACAGCCCCACCGCAATCATCGCGTTACCGGCAATCATCCCGGAGATCGGGATCACCTGCATCGGCACAAAGGCAATGGAACCTGAAAATACCAGCACCGCCAGCGTCAGCCCGGCGCCGGTGGTAATCGCGATAAACGAGGAGATAAATGCTTTATCAATGTACTTGCTGCGCTTTTGTGCGTTATAGGCGGCGTTAAAGCAGATAAACAGCACCATACACAGCGTCAGAATCGCGTGGTTGACGTTGAAAATGTACTTCAGTACGTAGCCGACGATCACCAGTTGCACCACCGCACGGCAGATGCTCCAGATAATGTCTTTTTCCAGCGCCAGTTTTTCCCGATAGCTCACCAGCACCGCCACCAGCACCAGCACCATCGACAGTGCTAACGATTCATTAGTAATAATATGATCATTCATGATCTGCCTCCTGCACACTTTTGCGATGAGAAGGCAGCGTGATCACCTCATCCGCATGGCTAATTTCATCTTTATCGTGCGTCACCCACAGCACCGCCACCTGCTTATCGCGAACGTACTGATGGATAATGTCGTTAACATTTTTTTTGTTGCTCTCATCCAGCGCGCTGGTTATTTCATCCAACAGCAGCACTTTCGGCAGAAATTGCAGATTGCGAATTAACGAAACCCGCTGCTTTTCCCCACCCGAGAGTTCGTTTATCGATTTTGACAGCGTCTCTTCCGGCAAACCGAATTGAACCAACTGCGACAGAAAACGATCCGGCTCCGGCTGCTTACCGCGAATTTGCCAGGGAAATATCAGGTTGTCATACACCGTATCGCCAAACAGCGCCGGGGTTTGCGCGCAGTATGAAACCTGCTGACGATAAGCCTCGGGTGAAAGCGTGGTTATCTCTTTACCTTCAAAGCGAATCTCGCCACGGCTCGGCGAAAGCAGTGAGGCAATAATCTTTAGTAAAGTACTCTTCCCACATCCTGAAGGTCCGGTAATTAACTTAAATTCACCGGGGGCAATGTTAAGATTCACCTCATTAAGGATCGTATTTCCATCAATATCAAAGCCCACATTCTGAAGCTGCAAAATAGCGCTATTTTCCATTGTTGCCATTCCATATCCTGATTTTTTCTTTTGTCCCTACAGTGTAACGCCAATTAATTTCAGGGGGCGAATTTCAACGCCAGAGCCGATATACTTGATGAAGTTACGGACAGTTAAACAGGAGGTTTTATGCTGGTATTTATCCCTATTCTTATCTTCGTCGCGCTGGTGATTGTGGCCGCGGGCGTCAAAATTGTGCCACAGGGCTATCAATGGACAGTTGAACGCTTTGGCCGCTACACCAAAACGCTGCATCCCGGCTTAAGCCTGGTGGTGCCGTTCATGGACCGTATTGGCCGTAAGATCAACATGATGGAACAGGTTCTGGATATTCCTTCCCAGGAAGTTATCTCGAAAGACAACGCCAACGTCGCCATCGATGCCGTCTGTTTTATTCAGGTGATTGACGCACCGAAAGCAGCGTATGAAGTCAGCAACCTTGAGCTGGCGATTATCAACCTGACGATGACCAACATCCGTACCGTGCTGGGCTCGATGGAGCTCGATGAAATGCTCTCTCAGCGCGATAACATTAATACCCGCCTGCTGCATATCGTTGATGAAGCCACTAATCCGTGGGGCATCAAAATTACCCGTATTGAAATCCGCGACGTGCGCCCACCGGCGGAGCTGATTGACGCGATGAACGCGCAGATGAAGGCCGAGCGAACCAAGCGAGCCTATATTCTCGAGGCCGAAGGGATTCGCCAGGCGCAGATCGTGAAAGCCGAAGGTGAAAAACAGGCGCAGATCCTCACCGCCGAAGGTGAGCGTCAGTCGGCATTCCTGCAGGCAGAAGCGCGCGAACGTTCGGCGGAAGCAGAAGCCCGAGCCACCAAAATGGTTTCTGAGGCAATTGCCGCCGGGGATATTCAGGCGGTGAACTACTTCGTCGCGCAGAAATATACCGATGCGCTGCAGCAAATTGGTTCGTCCAGCAACAGCAAAGTGGTGATGATGCCGCTGGATGCCAGCAGCCTGATGGGCTCAATTGCCGGGATCGCTGAGCTGATTAAAGACAGCGCCAGCGAACGGAAATCATCATGATTGCCCTGGTGCTCGCGCACCCGCACATCTTCTGGCTGAGCCTCGGCGGCCTGCTGCTGGCGGCAGAAATGCTCGGCGGCAGCGGCTACTTATTATGGAGCGGCGTCGCCGCGGCGGTCACCGGGCTTTTAACGTGGATCCTGCCGATAGGCTGGGAATGGCAGGGTACGCTGTTTGCGGTGCTCACGCTGCTGGCGGCCTGGCTATGGTGGAAGTGGCTGAGCCGACGCTCCAGCCGCCAGCGTCCTGCCGAAGGGCAGCTCAATCAGCGCGGCCAACAGCTGCTGGGGCAACGCTTCACGCTCGATAGCACGCTGATTAACGGCCGTGGTCATATGCGCGTGGGGGATAGTTCGTGGCCGGTTATCGCTGATGACGATCTGCCCGCAGGCAGCAAAGTAGAAGTGGTAGCGGTGGAAGGGATCGTCTTGCGCATCAGGATCGCCCCTCCACGCTAACGATCAGGCCTGGGCTTTACGGTGGCAGCAGCCGGACAGATTATCAATGATCGGGCAGTCGGCGCTGTCATCGCCTGGGCAGGAAGCGGCCAGCGACAGCAGCTGGTCGCGCATCGCCTGCAAATCGCTAATATGGCGTTCAATATCCGCCACTTTCTGCAGCGTATACGCTTTCACATCCGCGCTGTGGCGCTTGGGATCGTTAAACAGATTCACCAGCTCGCCGCACTCTTCCAGATTAAACCCCACCTGTCGCGCCTGGCGCAGTAGCGTAAATTCATCGAGATGCTTTTGCGTATAGCTACGGTAGCCGTTTTCACTGCGCAGCGGCGGCGTCACCAGCCCCTTCTCTTCATAAAAGCGAATGGCTTTGCTGGTTAGCCCGGTTTTTTTGGCAACATCACTGATATTCACTTTTCCCCCTTGACCTTCCCCTTGCTGGAAGGTTTAACCTTCAAAACTGTAGACGAAAAGGTGAATTTGGTCACCCTGCAATTAAGGAGAGCATCATGTCTCATACCATCGACCTGACTCTGGACGGCCTGTCCTGTGGTCACTGCGTAAAACGCGTCAAAGAGAGCCTGGAGCAACGCCCCGACGTTGAACAGGCAGAGGTCACTATCGAAACCGCGCACGTCACCGGTAGCGCCAGCGCCGAAGCGTTGATCGATACCATTAAACAAGCCGGCTATGGTGCGGAGTTAAGCCACCCAAAGGCTAAACCGCTGGCAGAGTCATCATCCCCGTCGGAAGCACTGACAGCGGCCACCCCTGAGCTTCCGGCAGCACAGGACCTGGATGACAGCCAACAGCTGCTGATCAACGGTATGAGCTGCGCCAGCTGCGTTTCTCGGGTACAGAAAGCTTTGCAAGCTGTCCCCGGCGTCGTACAGGCACGGGTAAACCTGGCGGAGCGCACGGCCTTAGTGATGGGCAACGCTTCCGCCGGTGATTTAGTACAAGCCGTAGAGAAAGCAGGCTACGGCGCAGAAGCGATTGAGGACGATCTCAAGCGCCGCGAACGCCAGCAGGAAACCGCGCTGGCAACCATGAAACGTTTTCGTTGGCAGGCAATTGTCGCCCTGCTGGTCGGTATTCCGGTCATGGTTTGGGGGATGATCGGCGACAACATGATGGTCTCCGATGATAACCGCTCCCTGTGGCTGGTGATTGGCCTGGCAACCCTCGCGGTGATGGTCTTTGCCGGCGGGCACTTCTACAGCAGCGCCTGGAAAAGCCTTAAGAATCGCACCGCCACCATGGATACGCTGGTCGCACTCGGCACCGGCGTGGCGTGGCTCTATTCGATGAGCGTTAACCTGTGGCCGCAGTGGTTCCCAATGGAAGCCCGCCACCTCTATTACGAAGCCAGCGCCATGATTATCGGTTTGATAAACCTCGGCCATATGCTGGAAGCACGGGCGCGTCAGCGTTCGTCCCGGGCGCTGGAAAAATTACTCGACCTCACGCCGCCAACCGCGCGAGTGGTCACCGATGACGGCGAAAAAACCGTGCCGCTGGCCGACGTGCAGCCGGGCATGACCCTGCGTCTTGCCACCGGCGATCGCGTGCCGGTCGACGGGGAAATTAGCCAAGGTGAAGCCTGGTTTGACGAAGCGATGCTGACCGGCGAGCCTATTCCGCAGCAAAAAGGCGACGGCGACAGCATTCACGCCGGTACCGTGGTGCAGGACGGCTCCGTGCTGTTTCGCGCCAGCGCGGTCGGCAGCCATACCACCTTGTCACGCATCATTAAAATGGTGCGCCAGGCGCAAAGCAGCAAGCCTGAAATCGGTCAGTTGGCCGACAAAATCTCGGCGGTCTTTGTGCCGGTGGTGGTCGCTATCGCCATTTTCAGTGCCGCCATTTGGTACTTCTTTGGTCCAGCGCCGCAGATTGTCTACACCCTGGTGATTGCCACCACGGTGCTGATTATTGCCTGCCCATGTGCGCTGGGTCTGGCCACCCCAATGTCGATTATCTCCGGCGTTGGTCGCGCCGCTGAATACGGCGTCCTGGTACGTGATGCTGATGCATTGCAGCGCGCCAGTGAGCTGACGACGCTGGTATTTGATAAGACCGGGACCCTGACCGAAGGGAAACCGCAGGTGGTGGCGGTGAAAACGCTGAACGGCCTTAGTGAAGCGACAGCGCTGCGATTAGCCGCCGCGCTGGAACAGGGTTCGAACCACCCGCTGGCACGCGCCATTTTAGAAAAAGCAGCCGAAACATCGTTGCCGCAGGTCAGTGCCTTCCGCACTCTTCGCGGTCTGGGCGTGAGTGGTGAAGTCGATGGGCATCGGGTACTGCTGGGCAACCAGGCGTTGATGCACGAACAGCAGGTCGTGACGCGTGAGCTCGATGATGACATGACGCAGCAGGCCGCCAAAGGCGCAACGCCGGTGCTGCTGGCCGTTGACGGTCATGCCGCCGCGCTGTTCGCCATCCGCGATCCGCTGCGCAGCGACAGCGTGGCGGCGCTGCAGCGTCTGCACCGCGAAGGCTACCGCCTGGTCATGCTGACCGGTGATAACCCTGTCACCGCCAACGCGATTGCCAAAGAAGCGGGGATTGATGAAGTAATTGCTGGCGTCTTGCCGGACGGCAAAGCGCAGGCGATTAAAGACCTGCAGGCGCAGGGCCAGAAAGTGGCAATGGTCGGTGATGGCATTAACGATGCCCCAGCGCTGGCTCAGGCAGAGGTCGGTATCGCCATGGGCGGCGGCAGCGATGTCGCCATCGAAACCGCGGCCATCACCCTGATGCGTCATAGTCTGGTGGGCGTAGCCGATGCGTTGGCAATCTCCCGTGCCACGCTGCGCAACATGAAGCAGAACCTGCTCGGCGCCTTTGTTTACAACTCGCTGGGTATTCCAATTGCCGCGGGGATCCTGTGGCCGTTAACCGGTACATTGCTCAACCCGGTAGTGGCTGGGGCGGCAATGGCCTTGTCTTCCATCACCGTGGTGAGCAACGCCAACCGTCTGCTACGCTTTAAACCGAAACAGTAATCCCGCCGTCCCTCCCACCTTTGGGAGGGACGCGTTTGCACCTTTTCCCCCATCGCGCTAGCATGAGATTTTCCTTCCAGGGAGCGCGGATGAGCCTGCTAAATCAACTCCAAAACCTGTGGCGCGCCCTGCGCGGTTCAACCTATAGCTGGCCGGCGCTTGACGTTGTTTTACCCGGAGGCCGCCATTTACACCTGGTCGGCAGTATCCATATGGGGACCCGCGATATGGCCCCGCTTCCCGCCAGGCTGATTAAAAAGCTGCGCCAGGCCGATGCGCTGATCGTTGAGGCCGATATTTCCGGTAGCGAAACGCCGTTCAGCGATCTCCCAGTCTGCCCGCCGTTGGCCGAACGTCTGAGCGAAGCGCAGCTAAGCGAGCTGGAAAACCGAGTCA
>PPYF01673180.1_pt1 | contig 16605 bp, 19 predicted proteins | sample 1559871 | NCBI WGS metagenome assembly PPYF01 (sample SAMN08240021, study PRJNA423297) | Human gut metagenome, whole genome shotgun sequencing project.
AGATGTAGCGCAGTTGGTAGCGCGCCACGTTCGGGACGTGGAGGCCGCTGGTTCAAGTCCAGTCATCTCGACAAAAAACAGGACGCACTGATTATCAGTGCGTTTTTTGTTTAAAGTTGACAAATTTTTGAGGAGTTGACAAAAAGTTGACAAAAATGGTTTTTGATGTTGGGAAGCTCTAAAAACCAGATGTCATGAAAAGGAAAAAAATAGTGATCCTGCCGAAATTGAACGATGCAGGTGGTAATTTGTCAAAAAAATGGTTTGTCTATTATTCTGTTCGTGATCCCCGGACGGATAAGATGGAACGTTTTAAGGATCATGTCGGTTTATCCCATCCGGATGAATCGGTACGGCGTGAACGTGCTGACAAAATTATTCAGGAACTTACTGTTAAATTGAAGAAGGGGTGGACTCCTTTTCTGGATGATACTGAAGCTATATATGAAGATCAACTTCAGTATAAACATGTGGCCGACATATATGGTACCCAAAAGGCTGCTAATGCTACTTTTCGAATGTTTGCATCTCAGTATATCGAGGAAAAGAAGAAAGAGAAACTGGAGGAGAAAACAATACAAACGTATGTTAGTAAATTACGGATGCTGACTGTATGGTCTGAAGCCAACAAAGGCCAGATTGATATTACAGCTTTTGATAATGCGTTAATCTTGGAGTTTTTCAATTATCTTGTAAATAAGAAAAAACTGGCAACCGGTACAATAAATGACTATCGTCAAATTATAAGTTCTGCTTTTGATTTTATAAAAGATCAGGGTAAAATCTCGGAGAATCCGGTTTACAATATTCCTTCAGGTGTGGATAAAGATATGGCACCGCGTCCGGTTGCTGAATGGGATATCGAGATATTCCGGGAAGCTATTACAAAGAATGACCCACAATTGTGGATGGCCATTGAATTTGAAACATATTGTTTTCTGAGACCAGGAAAGGAATTACGACTATTGAAGATCGGGGATATTGATTTTGCAAGAGGATTGATTAATGTGGATCGATTCCGGGCAAAAACGAATCGGGAACGTTATGCAACCATTCCACGACATTTTATGCTGAAACTGCGGAATATCTACCAATTGCAGCAATACAACCGGGATTACTATGTGTTTGGTAAAGAATATAAACCGGGACTTACACCACTTGGAAAGAATAATCTGAAGAACCGTTTTAATGGTTTCCGGACCCGATTAAATATGCCGGATAGTTACAAGCTGTACAGTTGGAAACACACCGGTAATTCACTGGCAGCAGACAGCGATATAAACATGTTGGCTCTACGCGACCAGAACGGACATACATCGGTACAAACCACAGAGATCTATCTGAAGCATAAACTCGGTGTTGTCAATAAGGAAATTCAAAACAAGTTTCCCTGTCTTGATACTTTGTGATTGCGACCTATCAACCTACCAATTGCAAATGCAATTGCATACAAATGCTCACAACTCTCGGAATCAAAACCGCAGAAACAGTAGGACTTTTATGCGGTTTTGCTGTCTAGTAGGACGCGACCTGACCTGTCATATTTCCTGAAAAGTATGTGTGAAATTGCGTTGAGTGATAGGGCGGGGCCTCCGGGTGAGTATAGTCAAACCGTTTTATTTTTTTTGAGTTGATGACAACAATGAGTTTATTAGCAGTGTTTTATCTAAAATAGAACTGTATTAATTTCATTGTTTATAATCTTTCTGAATTACAACCTTTTTAAACGATTTATCATGTTTATTTCTTCGTTGTGTTTTTGCAATAGATCGTTGGAAATAACTGCTTGTCGATTACGTGGATCGGAAAGATATTCAATAAGGATTTTAATATTTTCATTGATATTCATCAATGTGTCATTATCTTGATTTGTAGTGGTTGTTGTGGTGTAATAGTTTGTTTCCATCGAACCGGTAGATGTAAATCCACCTGAAGCATACATTGGAATAGCAGACATAGTTTGAAAATCCGGTCTGATCGGAGCCAGTTGTTCCGGAGATAAGATACCGGAGCGGACCATTTCCAATTGTTGAATAATTGGTCCGGTTGTTTTGTCTTTCAGCATCCAGTTGGGAGAAATCCATTCCTGTCCGGCTTCTCCGGCAATGTACATTTTTGCGCCATCGGTTAGACCACCTTTTGCATATTCGGGAAGTGGCTGACTGGCAATGACTGCTATTTGTGCAGCCCCCATAATACCGGCAATAATAGATAATGGAATATTCGGAAGGGCTTGGGCTATTGCAGCAGCAGTGCTAATTATAGCCGAAAAAATTGATTGCGCTTTGTCACGTTTTGCCTGTTTTTTAGCTATCTCAGTTTTCTTTTTTTCTAAATCAGCATCCAGTTGGGAGGTACGGGCGTTATATTGTTCCTGGCTTATTTTCCCGGCGTTGAGCTGTTTATTGAGTAGTTCTTTTTTTCGGTTACAACTCCTTTCATATTCTTGTAGTTCTTTTTTTTCTTTATTGGCCTGAATCTGATTAAATTGTCCCCAGATATCAGCTAATTGACCGGCCAATTGAATCGCCTTTCCTATTTTCCCCTCCAGATCCTCCCAGTCTTCGGGTGACATTCCGAATATATCTTGTGGTTCTTCGTCTTCTTTTATGGAGGCTAATTCTTCATCCATTTTTTCTTTTAAAGCCAAAGTATCAATTCCATATTGTTCAGCAAGTGCGATTAATTCCGCATATTTTTGCCTGACACTAGCTTTTTCCCGTTCCGAGGAAGACATTAAAGCCTGATTAATTCGGTCTTGTGCTGCAATGGATGCACTAACTTCATTTTCCAGTTCTCTGTCAATAATGGCTTCTATCTTTTCTGAGTATGCATTATACACTTCTATTGTATCAATCCCGAATTGTTGGCAGAGAGCAATTAGTTCATTGTATTGTTGTTGAGTTTGCAAAATTTCTTTTTCTGATTCTGTAAGGTTTTCCAGATAAAGTTTTTTCCGTATTTGAGAGATTGCAGTGGCAAGCTTTTGTTCGGCTTCTAGTTTTTTGTTTTGAAGTGGATTTTTATTGTCTTTTGATGGTAGGGGAGTATCGTTTATGTCCCTTGATTTGATTGCCTGATTCAGTTGTTTTTCAGTTGCGATTAGTTTATTTTGAATCCGTTCATATTCTTCACTTTGTAAGGTCGCATTTTCCAAAGCGGTACGATACAGATTTACTTTTTCCTGAAGTTCTGTAATAGTTTTAGTACCAATCTTATCAGCGTTTATTTCAGCATTAAATGTTTCATTAAAATCATCTAATTGAGATTTAAGTGACGCGTTACTTTCTTCGAGTTTCTGGATACTTTCATTCATTTCATCAGCTGCTTCCTGACCGTTTTTTAAGGCATCATTTTGCTGTAATTTTTGGAAATTCTCATAATTATTGACGGAAGGTTCACCAAATCCACCGGAGAGAAAGCTGTTTTTTAGTGTTTGCCAGAATCCGACTTTAGTTGCAGTCTGCTTTAATTCGGCTTGTTCGGCTTTCAGTTGGTTTAATGTGGCCTCTGTCAATTTTATACGATCGCTGATTTGTTCCCGAAGACGTTGACGTTCTTCTGTACTGAGGCGATTAACATTGCTGATTGATTTGGCAAATTCTCTATTTGCATCGGTAGCTAGTTTAGTTGCTGTTTCGGATTTGGAAAGGATACTATTTTTGAGTTTTTCGGCTCTCATGGCACTATCGGTATGTTTTTCCATGAAATTCACGGCAGTGATCAAAGCATATATTCCTGTAACTATTGCTCCGACTGGATTAGCAACAATTGTTTTCCAAAGTAAGGAAAATGAAGTCCGCAATTTCAACACTCCCCGGGAAACGTTTCCTTGAGTCATCCTGTATTGTTCTGCATAGGTATTTAAGTAGGCTGTTGCCGTTGCATTCTTCATTTTTGCAGCAGCTTCGAGCAGATGTGCTGCACGGTTTTTCATGGAAGCTAGCGTAGCAAGAATAGTTTTTCCCTGAAGGACAACAAAAGCAGTAGCCAGAGCAAGAATAAGCTGTTTGTTTTCCCGGAAGAGCGTCGGGGCTTTTGAAAGATAAGTGAGGAAAGAAGTGAACGCATTGGTTCCCATGGTGATTGCCGGAGCTACTTTTTCTCCGAGATCAATCATCACCAGTTTAAGACGATTCATGGCCTGAGCGCGTTTGGCTGCCCTGTTGTTCGTATTTTTTGCTGCTTGTTCCAACGCCTTGTCCGTTCCGGTAACAGCCTCAGTATAGCGTATTACATCATCTTTAGCCATAACGAGAACTTCAGCCATTTTCGCGTGTTCTTTTCCAAAAAGGTCGGATGCTTTTTCCCCTTTAGCAAATCTGGTTTGAAGTTCATCCAATGCATCGTTCATGTTAAACAGGCCGGACTGATAACCGATTTGTTTATCTTTCATTGTTAGCAATACCTTGTCAAAGCTGTTACCGGCCTGAGATGCATCTTTGAATTTCGGGGCAATAGCTTCGACTACACCGATTGTCTGATTGGTTTTCATACCCATGAGGTAGGCAGAGGTACCGCATTTTTCTATTGCATTGGAAAGATACTGGATATCTCGGAAGATTTTTCATTGAACTGATTCATGACATTAGCTAGGGATGCTGTTGCCGGTTCCAGCTCTATCTTTGCAGCTTCGCTGAGAATAATAGCGTCTTCCGTTACGGCAGCCAAAGCTTCTTTGTTTTTGAGCAGTTCCGGCCGTTGTGATCCTATTTTTGTGAAGGCGTCCAGAATATCAGTTGCCGATTGTTTGATTTTTATTCCGGACTCTGTTGTTTTTACAGACATCTCTTTTGCCTGATCGCCTAACCAGGAAAGATTTTTCCCTCCCAGTCCGGTCAGGGCAGAAAGGTTGTCCAAATTTTCCTCAAATTTTTCAGCTTCTTCGGCACACTTTTGAAAACCTAATGTTGCTCCGGTGAGCGAACCAACAAAAGAAAGAATAATACCGGAATATTTCTTTAAGCCATTGGCAACGTTATTTAGAGAAGACCACCGTTGCTCCGTTGTCCGGAGTTGCTGGTTGTGTTCCTGGATAATGGCTTTAAGGGTGCGGATTTCTTTGGCTTTCGCGTTGTATTCATCGCTGCCGCGTTTCATACGGGCAATATCATTGACTGCCTTTTGCATTTCAGTCCGGATGGATTTTATGTCATTGCTGACTTCCCGGCCGTTGATGTAAATGTTTACACGTTTGTTAATTGTGCTTTTAGATGCCATAATTGTAATATTTTATGGCAATGGTAAAGAGGATCAGAGGGGAGAAAAAGGACAAAAATAGCCCGGCGGATTGCCGGGCTGTGATATTAGTTTGATACTTTTTTACGCTGAATTTCGTCTAACACGATTTCCCCGTATAGGAATAATACAGCTTCTACTGCTCTATCCATACCTTCATTGAAATTAATCTCCAGATGTTCTACGGGTATGGTAGAAAAATACATGAAATCTTCGACGTTGTCACGGAGTTCCTGTAACTGGGCAACAAACTGAAGAATTTTATTTTTGTCCATTATAAGCCACCTTTTCTTTGTGTTCTGCAATCATCCGGCCTGTAAGTTCATGAATAGCTATAATTTCGTCGTACGAGAATGTTTCTTCGCAGCAATATCCCTTCCATGTGAAGAAATAATACTCTTCCCTTAGCTGAGAACCGTAGATAATGGTTTCATCCCGCTGGATCTTGATTGGTTCGTTAGTTTTCATAAACTACCTCCTTTCTGACAACTTCGATCAGAATATGTCCAAACCGGATAAAATCTGAAAAAATATCCTCGCAAAGTTCATGGGCAATCAGTTCTTCATTCGTATAATCTGATAAAGGCAGATTGGTTGATAACGTGGGATACATTGCCAGAATACAGGCATTGACTTCTTCAAGTTTGTGTACACAAGTCTCTAAGATTTGTTTTTGCTCCGCGACAGTGGGAGAGGTGTTTTTCTTTTCCATAATACTGAGTTTTTTGCATTTTTAAGCACAGAAAACGGCGTGCCTGTCCCGTTGCAAAAACTCTCAGTAGGGTTTCCTTTCGCCATTACAGCTAAGGACGGGGGTACACGCCGCATGCGTTTATCATGTGTTGAGTGATAGACATAAAAAATCCGCCTATGGATTTAAGGGCGGTCTATCTCCACCCTACTGAGTTTGTTTTTGCATTGCAATGATAAGGAAAATTTTTGAGGTGGCAAAGCGTTTACGGAGTTTTATTGAATTTTCATCCGCTTGAAATTAAGAATAGCCTGATCAGCTTTGTGTTCAGCAACAAGATCCGATAAGTTTTCGAATCTGGATTGCAATGGACCGTTGAACCAATCCAGTTTGCGCCTGGAGATAACGCCGGGAATGGTTCTGAAGTCGGTTGATTTTGTTTTGGGATTTCTGGAATGATTTATCCGTTCGCCTCGCATAACGACACCGTTTTTGGAAATATAACCCCGTCCGACTCCTTTTTGCAGGAAAACGCCATGCAGGCTGAAAGAAAAACCGATCCGGTCGATTTCTCCGAATGTTTTTGAAGTATTCATTCGGAATGAACGGGCCAGTGGTTCTTCTTTTGCACCTGAAGCATGCCGGCCCTTTGGGATCTTTCCCAGGATGGTCTGTCGGGTCCGGTGTCCCCAGGAGACGATATCTTTGTTGAATGATTCAATATTTTCAATGATTTCCGTCATCTTTCATGAGTTTTGCCTGACAGGTTATTTTTGTATGAGTCAGTTCGAATGTGAATTGTTTGGGGATATAGACTTGATTCCGGACCCGGATCCGGCGGATCTGGTCTCGTGTACTTGCTTCCTGATATCCGAAAATCGGAATGATCCGAAGGATATCCTCAATGGAACATTTGAAAGAAAAAGTATATTCGTTTGCGTTTTCAAGGAAATCGTACCAGGGTTTGAGTAGTTTGTTATATAGACCGTATGAGGTGCCTATTTTTAATCCCGGACGGTCGGAATAGACAGTTCCATTAGATTGTATTTCCGATGATGTTCCCAGGTTCCGATTCAATTTATCGGTAAAAAAGAAGATTAGTTTATCTGTTTTGGAAGCGTCTGGCGCGAAACGTGGGGAAACACCTCCTTCTTCGTAAAATGGATAGGGGGTATTTGCGAAATAATCCATTGGCATAGGAGATGCTTCGATCGATACCTCTTCTGTTTTTGAGAGATCGGGATTAGTTTTCAGAGGGAAGAAGCTGTTACCCACTCTTTTCCATTCCAGGATGTCGATCACGTCACCCCCCGGGGTGAAATCAGAGCCCGGAACTGATTTATAATAGCTGTTTACAGCCTGCACACTTATCAGTAAATCTTCGCGGCTTGGAGTACCGGCGTGGCTGAGTGTCCCGTAAGCGGTTACAGGGCCATCGACCTTGTAATCGTCGTCACTGAATTTTAAATGAAACGCGGTCGGTTCGTTGATCAGAACCTCATGGCCGTCCAAAACAATATCGGAGAGATCGAGGATTTTCGAATCCGCAATATCTTTGAAAAACAGAAACTGAACCATGTTGGTCTGGTTATCGACAAAGGTGGTCAGGGTAAACATTTGTTTCAGGCCGACCAATACACTATTTACACTAATGGCAGGCAAATGATTTTTGGGATATATATTATTCTTGTAGTAATATATATTTAAAGATGATGTTCCGACGTATTCTTCCGGAGATGTATCGAGAGTGTAGTTATTGAAGAATAATAATGAATCGAAAATCAGGGAATTTTTTGCTAAAGCTGAATCGCTATATGCTACGAAAAAATCTTCTGAAGTAAATATTATTTCGAGGATTTTAAATACGTAGAATATTGGAATTGCACTTTCGCTGTACCGGTTCTGTTCGGTAGATGGAAAACGGTTGACAATTTTACACCATGCCGGATTGGACGAAAACAGTTCCGGTGCGTATATTTTGGGGAGTGTAAATAATTTATGTGTGATTCCCGGGATTTGGGATGTATTGTTGATTCCAGAGCCTGTAGGAACTAATTGCAAGGTAGGAAATGTGAAGCTATCAATATTCTTATCGGCAAAATCGGCAGGGAGCTGTCGTAAAGTTACAGCACATCGGAAGACTTCAGCAACAGACGTTACAATCAGTTTTCCGGAAAACAGGTTTATTCCGTCAAAGTTCATTCGCCAGGGATATTCATAGAATTTCCCCATTACTTCGATATGGTTGCTGTAATTTAAAATTGATTCATTTCCGAGAAATGGTAAATCAAAATGATAAATGATACTTGCCGGAATGACATCACTTTCGAAAGTCGGGAAGTTCAGTTCAATCCGGATATTTAAATCATCAGGCAGAGTTAAAGCCTGGTCGTTTACGAACATTTCAATCATAATGTGTATTAAAATGAACCGTCTTTTAGACGGTTCTGGTTATGCAGGAATAGGGATGTCTTTGATAAACTGGCTCATATCATCGACGTTGTTGGCAGTAAGTGCAAACATAGTACTTACTTTATTTTTTAGGCATTCACCCGGAATTTCTCCCTGAAAATTCCATTTTGTAATTGGCGTTTTTTCTTGGAATATTTCAAACGAAAATAATTTTCCACTAAAATATCCGCCACGAGCTGTCAAAATATTCATCGCATCTTCGGTAGGTGCGATAATATCTTCTGTTGATTCCATTGCAGACTCTACCAATATATCATTCACAAATGCAGTAAAAATCGGAGCATTATTTTCAAGTCCTAATTCCATCCTGACTTTTATGCGTTCATTTCCATTCTTTCCAGACTGAAATATAATTGCATATCCAGTTCCGTTTATAAATAGCCAAAGTACAGCATTACCACCAATCAAACTGAAATTATATAAGAATGTATCTTTCATTTTAAATTCGAAAGTAGAATCCCCAGGAATCAAATCCATTACGCAAATCAGCTTTTTATTATCTGTCGGCATAAACAAGTTTTTTGTAATGCCGGCATTAAAAGACAGGTAATCATCTACTCCGTCCGGACAACATGCACGAATAGTCGTGGGAACAATTACAGTTGGGATATTACCTTTATACCGGAATATCCCAGGTGTTTTGTATGTGAAGATCATTCCGGCACCAGGACGCTCTTCGGTCTTTTGTCCGGTGGTCATCCCGTCCATACTGTCAAGAATAGCAGGACGTAATTCATCCCCTAATAGGAAAAGGCCACTATTGCAGTCGGGAACGATAAATACCAGATTGTCATTTTTTACAAGGTTAATGAAACCGAGTAGTTTAGATTGTAATCCCGGGTTGTAAACTCTTAGTTTTACAATAAAACTTTTCCCGTCCTTTTCTCCGACACCTTCAAAGTCCAGTTTTCCTTCATCGTCGGTAATGTATAGTTTGTGGAATGCTTTTCCGGCTTTCATTTCGATATTGCCGGAGAGTTCTCCCATTTGTTCGATGGTAATGTCTGCTCCTGCTTTGGGTCGTATGGGCCATTTCGCTACATCCCTATGAAGGGCATAGTACACGATTTGTCCGATCCCTCCCATATTATTCCCGGATGGAAGGTTTTTGGTAATGTCTGTAAAGTCGATTGCCATGATATCAAATTTTAAGTGGTTTTATTATATCGTCTATATTTGCAATGTTATTTGCCATGAGGTCATATGCTGTGCCATTTTCGATTTTATTTTTTAATCTTTCGGTTGAAGATTCTCCGTTAAAATCCCACAATATAAGGTTGGTTTTCGTTTCGCTAATTATTTTATCTATACTGAAACTAATTAGTTTACTGTCTCCATAAGGAACATTATTTGTTTTTTTGAATAAGTACATGAAATTAGTTGTATTGGTAATTTCTGCCTCTGATAACGTCAGTGTTTCTGGTAATGAATTGATTTTTAGCCCAAATTCCAGAGTGTTGTTATTGTTGGAAACAGAAAGCTCAACTTTTACACGTTTATCAATATTAACCGAAGATGATTCCTGATAAAACATGTATTTTTTGCTTTTACATAGACATATGATTCCAAATATCAAACCGCTGTAAAAAAATTCCAGATAAATTCCGGCCATTAGTCCTAAGGAAAACATGGATCCGTTTCCGGGAATCATATCCATCGAATAAACTATTTTCTGCCCAGGGTCGCATGGGAATATATTCATCATATTTGTCAGCGTCGGGGAAGTAATTGTAAAATAATCATCGACTCCGTCCGGACAGCAAGCCATGACCGATTCGGGCAGTGGTTCAGGAGTACCGGATGACAGAAGATGAAAATTCAGGTTTGCAAATGAATATTTGAATGTATAGAAATGTAAATCGTCGGCATCCGCATAAATGTTGAATGTGCCTTTTTCTATATTTATGGGTAACAATACATTATTTTCTGAAGTGTAAACTGAATCAGAAAGAATGAATTCTTTGGACAGGAATGCCATATCCCTGGTAATATATCCGGTTGTTACTTCAAAAATTTCAGAGTAATCTGTGATAATACCCTGTGCATATGAATTGTCACGTTGGTATGTCTCTTTATCTGTCTTGATAGAGTTAGAAATTTCTGAGACAATGATGCAGTCAATACCACCGAGTCGGTTAAGGTATAAAATAGGCTTATGGGCTTTTACTATCCGGACAACATCATAGGTCATCCTTTTTTCGCACATAGTTCCTCCGGATAACCAAAATGAATATTTTTTGACCCCAGATAATTTAAGCTGCTGTAATCCAGTTGGAATGGCGTACATTTCATATTGCGATGTTGTAGTTATACGTCCAAAAGAAGTGGTTCTGGTAGTTCCGTCTGTATAGGAAAAACTGGAATTGATAGTATAGCTTCCGGGATTCAGAATTAATGCTACCAAAAAATGGACTCCGTCGGCTACTGTTTCGAAAGCTTGAAAGTTTGTCAGAAAATCATTTTTCCGGATAAATTCAGACGGAGAAGCCGGAAATTTTCCTTTTACAGCAGTCAGTATATCTGTTGTTGTGGAATTGATCGGTATGTAGTTACCCTCTTCAGTAAAGACAACTTTATACTGCAAAGTGAAGCCCTTCAGTTTGCAGTATTCGTTAGTCTCCAAACCGGGGAATTCCGGCCTGAGGCGGTTATCGATAATTTTGCTGATATCCATGTCTACATCCCCGTCAGCATTTGGATATAACCGCATCAATGGCAATTCTACGACTTTATTGGCGGACTCAATGAGTTGAATCTGAGCTGTCATTTTATAGTTGATCGTATTGGTCCGGTCGGTATGTACCAGGAAATACATCCGGTTGCCGGAAGCGGATAATTCCTCCGGTTGTTGTTTTATTGTTATTGCCATACCGTCAGATCCTCCCCGATCTTCGTTTTAAATGTGAAGCTGATCCGGCAAAAGGCATAACCAAGTATCGGGTTTATAAAATTAAGCCCTTCGGCAGAATTGATTTCAAAACTGGTCATTAATGGAAGTCGCTGCCGTTTATCATCAACCATTTTGGACGTAGTTCATCGAGTTCGTACCGGCAGAATGTTTTTATCTGTTTGTGCTTATCTGCAAGTTGCTCAAAATAGTCGGCTATGTCAGTGTAATTTTGCTGCATGTTCTCTTTGTTTTCTGGATTCCTTAATCTTTCTTGTGATGAACCTGAACACTGAATTTATCGGTATCTCAGCGTATTTGTCCTGATCTTTCAGATCGTCACCGACGATATCGTCGAAGATTTCAGCCCAAGAACCGGACTTTTTTCCGAATGATTGCTTCTGAGCCGGAAAAATAAGGGGATATCTGTCTGCGATCCATTTCCGTACCAGGCCGTAGTTTAATGCGATTGCTTCAAAAATCTGCAGATCGGCTTTTTTCAGTTTCGGTACAGCCTGATCTGCTGATTTTTTATCGTATCCGGTTCCCGGAGTGTATAAATGTGCTATGAAATCACGTAAGATGTCCGGATTTGCGGTTTCAGCATATTGCATGTAGAAACTATCTACATAAATGAATTGTAAAAATGTCATGTCTGCCAGTTTGGGCCGGGGAGCATAAAGAGTGCCCAAGCCCGGGAAACAAACAGATTCTATATTGAAACTACTGGTCTTGGTGTCTTTTTGAATGAAGTCGAAAAGTTTGGCCAGTTCATAGACCTGATGTAAATTCATTTTCCGGACTATTCTTTTCGGGACATTGAGCATAACTGCAAGGAGGGTTGTATCGTCCTGACGTTTATGCAATGCGGTAAATTGCCGGCAATTCATTTCGCTCCATGTCGTGGGGAAGGAGGTGATGATCTCCCGGTTCCGGAAAAAGCTTTTATATGTAATCTTAATTTCGTGCATATCTTCTGAATAAAACTATTCCCAGCATGACTGATATCCAGAGCCAGACATTTTTATAGAACGGATCTTTTTCCGGCACTATGATTCTGGACTCCATTTCCCTGATGGTCCGTTCAAGTATCTTGATTTTATTGATATAAATGAGTGTGTCGATATTGATCGGATTCTGCCGGAGATTTAGCCAGGGCACACTATTGGTAATTCCGGCTTGCGCATAAGCAAATTTGGTAGACGTTTCCCAGGGCGGAAGACTAAAACGGCCAGACTGGAGCTGATCGAGGCAAACCGTATCGTAGACGATCGAATCCGATGTGATCCGGACAGTATCTCCCGGAATTTCTATCCGGAAAGGAATGGAATCCCTGATTGTGATGGTGTCCCTGACTATACGTTCGGTGTTTGTTGTAAAGGACCTGTATGGCCGGCAACTGGCAAAAAGGAGTAAAGACCCGAAAATAATTACGCTTACCGGACCTTTTTTTCGAAGCATGGAATCTTTACTGAAGAGAACGAAAAAACCGCCGCAAATAAATACAGAAACTTCCGTCAGGGTAGATTTTTCCATAAACACCAGGATAAAACAAGTTATTAAAATTGCCAGTCCAAGAACTGTCGTTTTCCAATTTTTTAAAATCCTATCGATCATACTTGCTTGGTTTTAAATTCGTTTTTGACTGAGAAACAAGGGCAATCCTTATGTACTCCGGGTAAATCGCGGTGTCCGGTGATTTCTGCCTGTGGAAATTGTTGTTTCAGACTGGCAACCAGATCGTACATTGCTTGTTTTTGTTCCGGTGTCCGGTTGTCTTCAGGCTGATTATTGTCTCCTTTTCCTCCGGCATAGCAAATACCGATACTGTTTGTGTTGTATCCGGCGGCGTGCGCTCCTGGCTTTTCTATCGGGCGGCCCTGCTCTATCGCGCCATCGCGGCGGATGACATAGTGATATCCAATGTCGTTGAATCCGCGCTGAAGATGCCACTGTCTGATTTCGTTCACACCGATGTCCATCCGCGCATAGGTGTCCGAACAATGGATTACGATAAGGTTAATTTTTCTCATGTTTCCTGCGTTTAAGGGTTTGAATTATTTTAATGCACCACCAAATCAGAGCCAGGATCGGAACCAATGTTCCGGCAAGCTCACTGACGTTGCGGAGACTTAACCAGTCGTTTACCTTTATCCAGACAAAAAAGCTGTTCAGGCCAACCCCTATGCTGTTATAGAGGTAATTCCATAAGTATATGATGTGTTCTCTCATTGCCAGGTTGTTTTTTTGTTTTTGTTATCCCGGATCAGCGGATTTGTATTTGCCGCTCCGGATAAATGTTTCTGAAGCTCCCGTAAATAGCGGTTTGCCATATTTCTGTATTTTGAAACCAAGGTGTTGACCTGGATTGTATCGGGAGGGTTCTTTTCCCGGATACCGTCGGCTGCGACTCTTCTTTCCATCCAGATTCCGGCATTGTCTATGTTTACTCCCATATCTTCCATGGCGTAGGCAACAGCCAGACAGACAATAACAGGGCGAACCAGTTCGATGGTGCGTTGTTGTTGATCTGAAATGGTGCCTGATAACACTGCCTGCCGGAGTTCACTCAAATCAACGATATCGGATATATCCAGATCCTCGGCCCGTCTGATAAAAGCTTGCAAATAACGGAATACGATATGTCCTATTGGTTTGTAATATTGTGAGAAAACAAACCGGTCCGGGATCAGTTCTCCCCGTCCGGCTTTGTAATACTCAGACTCTTTAAATTCGGGGAACGAATCTATTTTGTCAAGAAAATGATTGATGATAAGGTCGAGCTGATCGAAACCATTTCGCCTGAAGATCTGTTTCAGGTCTTCCTCCTGATAACGATAGAGAGAATCGGTATTTTCTCCGGCAACCCGGGCAAATCCTCCGGAAAGCAGGAGTGTATTCAGGAGTGTGAAATTCTCATACACAGTGATGTTTGCAACTGCTTTCCGGCACATTCCGATCTCATCGGGGAACGTTGTCTGATCTTTTGCGATCCGGTTGAACAGCTTGGTCCCAAGCAGAGCGATTATATATGTGTTTTCCGTAGCCAGTAAAAGATTTTGAATCCGGCTACAGTCGTAGGATGATGCAATCTGAATGTAGTCCTTCAGTTCATCAATTAGCTGATCTGGGTTTTCTGAGAATAACATTATGCCAGGTTTTTAGTGGTCCCTGATCCTGAATCGAGGGTTGTTAATATTGTATTCCGGAAGCGTAGCTGTATGTCTTTTACTCCGTTGAACTCCAGCATTGCTTCGATGGGATCGAGCAGGTTCTGCCGATCGAGCCAGGCCATGGCGATGTTTACCAGAAAGGCTTCGCGGATATTGCTTCCGCCCTGATTTCCGGCATATGTGCCACCAGGCATTCCGGCACCCAACACATTCGGATTGACCATCAACGAAAACAGGATTTCGCTGTTTGCAGCTGCTGAAGTGACCAGTTTGTCGTCGGCTTTGTATTTGTTATCGAGAGGTTCGATAATCCACTGCTCTTCAGGCCTTCCGTTGTTTCCGATCGTGTAATGGGTGAAAATGGCTTTGTTTGCGTTCTTTGTATCTGTCAGGCTTTCTTCGATAGCGTCCATTTCTTCCTGAATCTTTTGCCGCCGTTCTTCCGGATTTTTGTAGTCTTTTTCCGGATACCGTTTGTCCCAGTACGCATAAGGTATCTTTATATGCCAGGTCCAACTGATTTGATTTTCATAGGCTTTGTCCAGGAAAGCAGGGATTTTATTGGCTATACTTATCCATCCGGCTAATTTGGCAGCCCACCAGGCAGGCATAGGATAAATGTCGCTGCTGTCCCACTCGTCGCGGAGCGGATAGATGTAACTTCTTCCGGCAATTTTTCCGGCGTAGCGGATACGCTCGAGGTCGGCCAGGGGATCGTAGTTATCGAGGACTGGATAAACTTCGATATTTTGGGGATTAGAGATATCCGGCCATTCTCCGGAGACAATGCAGTTTTCAATTATGCCGTTACGCGGCTTTGTCAAACGGCAATGCAGGGCGTTGATGGCATTTATCCCAACGATCTGATTCCCTGCTATATTTGGGATCAGCTGTGGAAAGGATATCCCGAATTTCAGGATATCCCGGTAGGCATTTGCAAGATAACGCCGGACTGTCCGGGACTGAAGGAAATTAATAACCTGAGAATCATTAATGACTTCTAACAGCTCATTGCCTTTTGCGTCATATCCGGCAACTTTACAAGGAAAAACGCCTTGCCCCATGACAACCCGGTGCAGGAATTTAAGTCCGGTGCTGAGAACTCCGGTTTGCCCGATTATTGTTGCTGCTTTTTGTGGGAAATCGTTGGAAGTGGTCCAGGCGCAACATTCGTAGTTCCCTACTTTTACCGAATCTTCTACTTTTTCGGTTTGTACGGAGGATTTGACCGTTTCGGGTGCGCCGGTGGTAGAAGCGAAGAATTTTTCACCGTAGGCCATTAATGGGGTACCATTTCCGGAGGTAAGCAGCTTAACACTCATAACACGACCTCCTTTCCGTTAAAACGAATGATCCGGTCAATCCCTACCGGAGTGGGATGGCCGGTTGAGTTACCGTTTTTATCAACGGGAAGTACTCCCCTGTAACGGTTTGCTGTCATGTCCATGTTCAGACCGCAACAGACCGCACGCGGGATAAATACCCGTTCGCCGTTTAGTTTATCGAAAGTAATACTAAAAACTTCCTGTTCCCCGGTTCTCGGGTTTGTTTTAACGTCCATTTCCTGAAGAACAGTTTTTCGCCGAATCGTTGCCATTGTTCAAATCTTTTCGGCGAAAATAGGAGGGAAGGTATTTTCAGACAGTTCCGGAGGTCGGACAATGTTGTTTTTACTTGCGCCATTTCACTGCGTAGCTCAATATATTCCTCCGGTCGGGGAAATACACCGCGCAGATGGAACATTTTACTGGCCAGTTCTTTTTCTTTAGCCTGGTATTCATCCAAAGTTTTAACCAGGGATTTTACAGAAATCTTGCCGTTAACTGAATGCTTTGTCAGATTAATCATAAATTACTCCTTTCCTGTTTTCAATTTTTTTACAGTGCTTCTTTCCTGGGTAGCAATGACTTTCAGGTGTGCAGCGGCTTCCTGCATTTGCTTTGCAATATCTTCCAGTGCTTCAGCCATCCGGACGATTTGCTCATTTGTAAAACATGCCGGTTTACCATTCACCAGATATCCGTTTATCCGCTGATGGATCCAGAATTTTGATTTTCCGAAATAGTCTTTTGCAATAGATGCAAATGAAACGATATTGCCGATCCGCTGTAATTCGTTCATGACACTAATGTGCGATGCCAGTT
>PPYF01494560.1_pt1 | contig 16602 bp, 13 predicted proteins | sample 1559871 | NCBI WGS metagenome assembly PPYF01 (sample SAMN08240021, study PRJNA423297) | Human gut metagenome, whole genome shotgun sequencing project.
GATATCACAAGTAAACCACCTGCAACTGTAGAGTGGGAATGATTTATAAACATGATTTGAAGTGAAATGGTTGTTTTAACAGCGCTTTAGGTTATTATAAAAGGTTAAAAATCAATCAAAATTGATTGGTTCCCCACCAAAATCCCCACCAGAAACTAATCTGATGGGGATTTTTATTTTTAGTATATTATAGTTTCTTCTACTATAAGAGATTTATTCTTTTTATGTTTACACAACTTTCCTAATATTACCCAAATTAATAATCATCAACCCAAGTCTGACCGTCCTTAAGTATAAATCCATTCTCTTCTGCGGTTCGAATTTTTTCTGGAGATGCACTTTGTCCCTTAGGCAAATTTCGAATGTGTTTACTACGATGAATATCGCGATGTTCTTCTAAATTTGTATCATTTAGTACATTATCGTCAATATCATCTGATTTATTATCTAAAATTTCAGATTCATAATTTAGTTCATCATAGTCACTATCAAATTCATCGCTCGTATGAGCAGTTGAAGATGAAGATGCTTGCAATAATTCTCCAATTGCAGCTGCTGCAATAATTATTTCCTCAGGATGCTCAGCTATCCATTGCAAAACACTTTTACCAGCTTTTTTAGTCAAGTCTAATCCCTTACCGATTCTAAGTTTTACTCTATCTATAAACTTAGGCGATGTTAATTGCTTAACACTACTGGATTTTTGATAACTATTCTGAATTTCATCTTTGAGTTTATTTTCATTATGAACATTAACTTTACTACTATCATCAATAACTTCTTTAGAAGTCAGAATTTCCCTAGTCTCACATGAAAATACTTCCCATGAATCTGTTGACCGATTGCTAAATTCTCTACTATAGAGTTTCGATTTTATCTCATTTACATTAATATCTTTGATGGTTCGTGATATTTCCATGCTAGGAAGAGTGTCAAATGCTACAAACTTCAGATAGTCAGTAATCACACGATTAATATCATTCCCGTACCAAGATGAAGTTACTGGACGTTTATTTGGATATAGTCGATATAATTCTTCAAGTTCAGCATGTTGTCTCTTTGTTAGCTGCTTTAGCCCATTCTCTGTTGTAAGTATACCATCAATATCAACCATGGGAATTTCGTATCTATTATTAACAATTTTTTTCCACTGGTTAAATACATAGCTACTACCGCCACTTTTTACATCGGGTCCAGGAATTGCCTTAAACCCATTACCAGTATTAATGATATGAAGTAAGTCCGCTTTTGAAGATGGATCTGGATTAGTAATTGTCATCACAACCGCACCTTTATTCTTGAGTGCATTGTACTCAGCACAGACTAACCACTCAGAAATGATACCCCTGAATAAACTTAAATCATTTTTTCCATTTCTCTCTCTGAGTAACGACAAACCTTTTGAGAGACTTTGAGGAGTTCTAACCAGATTTTCAATAGTCTCATCAGAATAATTCTTAGTTGCATATTGTTTTATAGCAATCTTTATACAATCAATATATATATCTGGTATCGTATACTCTGAAGATAAAAGCTTAATTAATTTATCACGTTTGTTGGTAGTTAATTCCATAATTTTCCCTAGAATTCAATATATATCTTATTTGATAATGAAAAGTTTTGCTTCACACTTCTATTTAATGGGTGTATTGGCTGTCCCCACTTTGTTAATGGTGCAAAAGAATATACTCGAATATCATTTTGCTTAAAAGCTGATAAAAGTAACTTTTTACCTCGTTGTAGAGATGGATGCCCAAGATTTCCCCAAGCACCCCAAACCTCATTAATACCATGCTCAAGCAAAAAATTAATTATCAACCTAACATTTTCTGTTGCAAGTTCCAAATTAAACTCATCTAACTCAGAGGCATTAGTTGTTCTTTCTGGATAGATATTTGCCACAATCCAGCCATCACATTCTAACTTCTGACTAGCACCAATAATTCGATTAATCGTCCTATCGCTATACTCTTCATTAGCAGCCGAAGGATTCATACAAATGGCAACCAGAGGTCTTTTTCCTAATCTACCCAATAAGAATCTATTATACTTATTATAATACTGTGGAATACATAAATTGGGCGCCTCACCAACAGGATAACTTGGTCTGACTTTTGTAACTTTTTGATTCATAAATATCACCTCATGTTATGCTACAAATGCGCTTACATATAATGCCAAAAAAGGAAGGCACAATAATCGTGATCTTTTTTATGGAGATTATGTAAAAGCAAAAATCATTTAGGAGTGACGATAGTATATATACCTAAAATAGAGATACACTATTTTAGTGAATCTTGGGTCTTTCTCGAGTAAATATAGTTGCTAAGGTATTAGCATAAAGTTCAGGCGTGAAATCTTGATTTTGAACCTTCTCCAGTAATTGTACAAAATATTCCTTCTCAGTACCCTTTGTAGTAGAAATCGGATCTAACAAAAATCTATTTAATTCACCAGCTGCGTTTTCTGAGCTGTAGGATTCATAAAATTTTTGATAAAATTTATCGTATTCCTCGTTTTTTTTGAGTAAGTTCACTTCCTCTTGCTTATCTAAAAGTTGTTGATAAGAGACATTAAAATCAAGCCAATCTTTTTCAAACTGCTCGAGTAATTTGTCTGAGACTTTTTTCCTATTATAATATAATTTTATCAAAGGTATAATATCTATCCATACCTGATCAATAAATACTTTAACAATCTTATCTTTAAAGATAAGTAAAGGCTTATCATCACATATATGAACACGATATCCATTTGTCTGTAATTCATTTATTAGGTCTTCAATATGAGTTTCTGATGTATTAACTATATATTGTTTCAGCCATTGTGGCATATTAGGATCTTGGATATGCCAAGACGCACTCAAATACTTACAATCATTTCTTCTAGTTTCATCTTTTTCTAGACGACCTGGTACTCGTGTGCTAGAAATGGTATATTTTTCAATGATATCTCCCTTTTGATAATATTCATTGTGAAAGCGTTCGTATTTATTGGGTCTATGAATTTTTGTTCTATAAATTAGTGTCATTACTATTCCTTTATTATTTAAAAGCTTGGTTGGAAATCATTACGCATACCATTGGATATAAAGTAATAATAACAATTTATTAAATTATTATTATCAAGGAATGCATTTTTGAATAGTATTAAATACTAAAGCAGTAAATAACCTTATTCTCATATCGTTTTCAACTGAGCTAAATGTTTTTATCATTTATCTAAATTTTCTTCTTAAAAGTGTTAAACGTTTTATTCTGAAAGTTCCATGTACCAAAAATCAAAATATTCATTAATATATAACAATACGTTGAATAATTTAAGAAATTCCTTCTTTGAAATTTCACTATCCCAACGACCGTGACTAATCATGTGTCTATTGACACTATTAGATTTAAAACAGGGTGTAAATTTAAAAAAGTTCTCTAACCAATTCATTAACCCTGTATCGTAAAGACTTTTGCTAATAAGAGCATCTTGAAACTTTTGATCTAAATCTTTCACTGCACTACTTCCAACTTTAATATTGCCTTTTTTATTGCTTTCGAATGTTTGAGCACTTGTCCTCTCATTAAATCTGTTGATAGCCCCATCAATGGCAATTGTTGCTAGCGTATATGCTGAATAATAATTTTCACTTTGGTACGAAGCAAGTAATGATTTTATTAACGGTTGTGAATACCAGTTTGAATTTTCTATGTCAGATACTTTTTCTACATTTTCAAGATAATCTTCTAACTGTTCATACCATTCTTTTTCTAAGTTTTCTAAATTATCTGGAATTAAGTCATACAGTAAATCCTTATTCTGAAAATAAATTACCCAACCTTCGCTTGCAAAAAATAATATGTTTTCATTAATCTTTTCAAACTCTTCTTCTGAATAATAAGGCTGATGTAATTTAATAGTTTCTCTTAATTTTGAAAGCATATCAAGATATGACTTTTCAAAGTTTGCGACAATATTATTGGCAGCCTCTTGCACCGCTTTGAAGCAATCAATCTGTTTTGCATGTATTTCTGCATATACTTTTGTAATATCTTCTATTTCACCGTTTTTTACTGCCTCAATATATTTTAACGTTGGAGAATTTAATATTACATGTCTAACTGCTTTAACAGTTGATAATTGTGTAGCTGCTAAGCCAGCTTCTATTCGTGCAAGATCACCTAAAGACATTATTGGAATTGATAGTCTAGCAAAATTACCAATTGTCATTTTGAGTCCATTTTCACTAATAGGGATCTGTTTATTTGACTCTTTTTTCATACAATCATCCAAATAAAGTAAATAGATACTTTAGTAGCTTTACCTTATTTATATCCTTCATACTTATAATCTTATAGTTATTATATCATTAATTAATGATATTTTTGAGGTAAATATCACTAGTTTTTCATTATAAAGTAAAATAAAAGACAGAGTAAAGTTATTGAAATCCGGAGTAGATGTTTAGTTTCTAACTTTTAGATCTCAATACAATACTTGCCTTTTTATTGAACTACTTATCATGAACAAAGTGCAAATTATCAAAATATTTTTATAGTCAGTTGAATAAGAACCTATATTATCCCAAAAATAAACTATTCTTGATTCATTACTAAATTTTCAATACTTTTGGAATTTCCAACAAGTACTGCAATTTCATTATTAATATAATTTATCAGTTTTTTAAAAGTCACCTGCTCTACAATCTTTTTATAGTCATATATGTCCAATGACTCATTATTTTCATATTTGTTCCACTTATTTCGTCTTTTGAGAGATGTTTTTAAAAGATCATTATCTTTTAGCGTGAAAAGTAATTGACTATCTTTCAAATCTTCACAAATTTTAATTAGCTCCTTATTAGTTTTTCCTATATTCTTTTTAATATTTAATTTATGGCGATATTGTGTTCCTTGAATTTGGATATCAAAACTAAGATATTCATTTATCTCATAATTGTAACCGAAATAAAATTCTCCACGAATCCTACCAAAATAGCTGGTACCAACTTTATTTTTATACTTAATTTTGTTTGACATTTTTTCATAACGAATTTTGTCTACCAAATCAACTAATCCAATATCTTTTAAACGTTCTCTCACAGATGTGTCTAAATAATACTTTTCTAATTCCATATCTAGTTCGGTTGCTTTTAATAGTTCAGATACAGCTGAAATATAACTTACATAATCCTTAAGAAATTCCTTAAAGAGTATATCATCAGTCTTTTTTGTTATTTCTAAGTAATATTGACTTAGTTCATCATAGTTTTTCCAGCACCATTTCTCAGGTAAGATACCTTTTTCAGGCTCTGTTAGAGATAGAAGGATATAGTACATATTACTTTCATCAGTTGTGTATTTTTCCAATTGATTTCGGTTAGGCAATGATTTGAATTTATTTTCTATAATTACTGTTATAGTTTGATTTTCGTTTGAAAGTTTAATAGTTAAGTCTTTGTGTTTACTCTCCCTTTCAACACAAATTATATGGTATGATTTATAATTTTCAATTACTCCTTCCAGTAACGAAAATGGTTCACCTTTATACTTTTCAAGTACTCTTGCAAGTAAATTACTATGGTATAGTTCCATATTGCTCAATGATAGTTTATGATTTAATGTATTGTTAATTGTATTTATAAGAGATTCCATAATATTTTTCCTCACACTTTATTATATCAGCAAATATTAAGAAAAGATATTCTAAAACAATTCCAATAAAAATTTAACAATTATTACTTATACTATAACTCTAAAAACTAAAGAATACAGTTATACCAGAATAATTAGCTATAAAGAGATAAAATTCCAGTTAAACAAGTTGATTTTAAGATTTTATATGACCGAATAGTTTATTTTTTCTACCAAATAGTTTTGACATGACATTTTATTTTGATATTGTAATAAAATTTAATCATGAATAATTTAAAAAAAGAAAATATTGAGAAATGCATTTGGCATATACAACGACATTATGATAAGCTTCTAAATTCTGAAGACGATGAATTTAGAGAATACGAAATTTTTCATATACAAGCTAGCATTGAATGTTTAATTCGTGTTTTAAACAATGAAAAGCCCTATCCAAATTTAGATAGGGATGAAGTATTTTAAATATGTCCAAACTGATCTAACTGTTGAGACTTTATAATTTATTAGTCAACAATCGTATAATCACCACTATTTAACAAGTTTAAAACCTTTTTAACAAATGGAACTGAAAGTAAGTCTTCAATTTTTCTACCATAAGTTTTAAAATTCTCATCGATTTCAACTATACTAAGGCCTGAGTTGTTTGCTTCTGCTTCACTGGTTGGTTTATGGAAACTAAATCCACCGATCTCATAATATAAGAAATAAAGATTATTTTCAATCTGATAATCAAAAAAGTGAATATTTGTACATTGCTCGTGATCAAAGTAATTACTTTTCCAAATGATATCACCTTCTTTTTCAACTAAGATTTTTTGATAATCTTCTTCATAACTGTAAACACGTTTCGTATTTTTCACAAATTGTTTATGAATTACTGTTGGAACAAACGGCTTTAATAGTTCCTCTTTCATTCCGTAATATTCAACCTTTTTTTCTATCGCATTGTCAATGTTATCTTGTAAATGCGGATGATACGGTGATTTTCTATATTCTATAACTTTATCACGATAATTTTTTGCTCGTTTATTAACGGAATAGATACATTCAGCAATCATTTCAGTAGTTAATTGCTTCTTTTTTAACAAATCAGAATATAATTTGGGAGTTTTCATATTTTTTAACCTCTCTAAATTTTTAGTAAACATTAGCTAGATTCACACTTGTTCAGTTATATTCATATCAAATAATACTTTCTTGATTTATAACATTATTATATCATATTTAGTTTTTATTTTATGTTACTAAATATTAATTAAATTTGTTTTCTTTCTGTAAATATAAAAATAAAGCCTCACAAGAAAGCTTCCATTATGAAGTTTCTTGCAGGGCTTCTTTATTTACAAAGTTTCCTCTCTGTATTATAAATCTAATCACAAAGATCCATAAGAAGTATAGACTAACGTTTAATATTACTTCTTTTAATAATTATCAAGAGAAAAATTAAAACAACAGAAAGCATTACAATAATGAAGAGAGGAAATTCTATTTTATTTCCATTCGTTTTTATGTTATCAATAGATTCTTTTCCACCTGCTTTATTTTCACTTTCTTTGCTACTTTTTGGTTTTATTGAATCATTTTTATCACTATCACTATCTTTTTTAATGTCTTTATCATTATCATTTTTACTTCTTTGACTAGAACCTAGCATTCCAGTCTGAGATCCTATTGCTTCTTGATAGTATTGATTCATTTCATCTTCGCTAAAATTTCCTTTGAGGAAACTACCGTCTTTTCTTTGAAAATCAACTAATCCATAATATGCGGATAAAAATTTTTCGTCTCCTTCCATAACAACAAAACAAGGTATTTCTGTTTTTGAAGGATTCTTAGTGACCCTTTTTACCAAATAAGTTGCTTTTTGTTTTGTCGTAGCTCTAGGACTTAAGTTTTCTATATATGTTCTTATTCTATATTCACCCTCTGGAACACTTGTTTCTTGCATCCAATTATTTTCAGGATTAATTTTTAATGTTTTAACAACCTCTTCGGTATCTGCTTTTACTACAAGAACGACTATTTCTAACTTATAACCTTCTTGGACAATCCCTTGTACAACAAGAGGTCCTGTTTCTTCTGCATACACATTAGATGTCTGAAATGAAAAAAATAATCCTAAAATCGTTATTATTATCTTTAATAATTTTTTCATCATATCAATCTTTATTTATTGCGAATTCTTCATATTTTGAATCAAGATATCGACTTCTTTTATCTCGTTTATTAACTCTGAAAAAGGATCATCTATAGTATTTTTTCTACTTTCATAATAAGCATTTCCTAGTGTCAAAATTAATTTTTCACGTTTTTTATTCTCTTTATATAGTTGAGTATTGGTTTGAATTGATTGAGTTAATTCCTTTGTTTTCTTTCCAGCTTTAGAACTAACTTCAAAAAATTTTTCTGAGATATCTGATAAAAAGGATTTTTGAAGATTATTACTGTTAATTTTTGAGCCACAGGAAACACAGTATTCACTTGTTTTGAAGTTTTTGGTACCACATTTAGCACAAAAGTAATTTTCTTCTCTGACCTCACTATTGTATGGAGGGACATATTCTTCACCGTGACTATTATTGTTTGGTGATACATAATCTCCATCAGGGATAATATTTTCTGAAGTTTCTCTTTTTACTTCAACTTCATCCTTAATCTTTTCTTCTGGTTCTCCGATACTATTAACGACATCTTCTGAAATAGGAGTCGTTTCAGCATTTATATTTTCTACTTCAAACTCATTATTTTTCTTTGCGGTAAAAAATTCCACTGGACTTGGTTTACGTTTAAATTTTTCTTCAAATTGAGATAGCCATTCTTCTTTATTCATAACCTCATACTCCTGTATATCTTACATGATAATTATTTTGTAAAATACTAATACGTTTATCTTTGGACGGATATCCTAACTCACAAAATCCCTTAGCTAAAGATCCATCTTCCTCAGATACAGTGTCGATATAATAACAATGAATTTCCCCAAATCCAATCTCAGCCATATATTGGTCTGAAAGATACACATCACGTTTTACAACTGATTTTACAAACATGTAAAAGAAACTTGTTAATGCAACTATTAATACTATCGAACCATAAAACAGAATAGCTCCTTCTTTTGTTTCAGAACTACCTGACCAAAATGAGTTTCTGCTGTCTCCATAATTCTTTTTAAAGCCTCCAAATAGTGTTGTTATTAATAAAATTAGTAAAACCAAAATTAAAATGATATTTGAACCAACCACTACAGGTAAAAGATTTGGAGCCATATTATGGATTCGATGGAGCTCAAACATAATTTTTGGTTCTAGAAAATATGGATTTTCCAGTAAGCTATCAGTAACGATAATTTTGTTCATACCTATTGCGTAGGCAGCAGGTACATCATTATGAATCATGCGGATTTCAATATTATCTGGTAAGTTTAAACCTTTTTGACGCGCCTTTTGAATTATCTCATTGACAGGTTGTTGAACTTTTTCTTGATAATCACTTCTATCTATTCTCTTCGCTCCAACAATCCAACAAATTAATGATTGACCCTTCTCAGATAAAAGGAATATTAAAAAAGGTATACTAAATACAGATATAACATTTTGTACTAACGTTACTAAACAAAAATAAATCAAAATATTCCATCTTTGTGTATCGTGACAATACTTTAAATATTTGTACAATCTTGATTTCTTAATATAAGACATATTTTTATTTTGATCATCCTGTTCAAAATATTTCCCACAACCACTACATTGCATACTATTTCCAAAATTCTTTGTACCACATGAGTTACAAAATTTAAAAGTTTGATCATTTTGTATTTCCGCAACATTTTGTGAAACGTATTCGTTCAATTCTACTTGTGGCTGAACCTGTGGCGTAGCATTACTTTCACTGTCATTGACTTTAGAAATAGCTGATAAATCTGATACTATTATTTCTCCCGATTGAACACCAGCTTGAATCTCTTCTTCTGTTGGTACACGGTCGTTAATCTCTTTAAATATTTCTATCCATTGCTCTTTATCCATCATATACTCCTATTTTCATTATTAAAGTAAAAGGCTGAGGGAGATCACCTTAAAAGGTTCTATTTCCTCCAGCCTATAAATCTATTTATAGATTACTCTTAATTTTACTCACCTTTTTTGCGCAATTTTATTCCAGATAATCCCATAAGCATCGCTCCTAAGCCAAGTAATACTAATCCACTTTGAGAACCAGTATTTGGTAACGAACGTTGAGGGTTATACCCGGTCACTGAACCTCGATAGTTATAACGACCAAATTGAGAAACAGAATCATTTTTTAGATCAAAAGTTTTATGATCTTCATTTTGGATTCCAATTAATTTAGTTTCACTTGATAACTTCGTATATTGCGTCAGTTGTTTATGAGCGTTTTGGTAAGCAAGCTGTACAGCCTCATATTGTGCAGTTGCATCCAATTGATCTTGTAGAAGTGATTTAAGTTTAGCTTCCTCTCTTGCTACATTCTCAAGTGCTAAACGATGCTCTTCAACTGCATTGTCATATGCTTCTTTTGCTTTTTTCAAATATACATCAGCATTTTCAAGATGATCCAAAAGTGTTTCTAAAGCAACTAAGTTAGTCTTTAATTTAGAAATTTCATCCTTAATATGATTTTCTTTAGCTTTTAACTCTTCAACTATATTCTGACGGTTTTTGAGTTCTACTTCATCCTTAGCTTTTTCAGCTTTCAGATCTGAAAGTACTTTATATTCTTTATCCAATTCTGCACGCGCATCTGCTAAAACTTTTTGTTTTGTTTGAATATCTGCATTTAGATTTTCAACTGCTGATTGTGCTTTTGCATAACGAGTCTTGGCAGCAATCAATTGTCGAGAAGCCTCATCTAAATTCTTTTGTGCAAGAGGTGTCTTATCTGAGATTGAGTTTAATCTTGCAATCGTTTGACGTGTAGTATTTAAGGCTGCCAAATGTTTTTCATGAATTTTTGTGACTTCATCTAAATTGTTTCTTGCAGTCTTATCTGTTGCTTTTGCTTTCTCAAGCTCCTCTTTTGCAGTTTCCAATGCTTTTTGCTTAACTTGAAGGTCTGCATTTAAGTTATCTAAAGCTGTTTGAGCTTTGATATATCTTGTTTCAGCTTCTTCTTTTTGTTGTTTCGCATTGTCGTATTTCTTCTGTACACCTGGAGTTTGATCAGGAACTGACATCAATTCAGCTACTAGTTTTTGAGTTTGTTTCAGATTTTGATTTGTATTTTGATTTTCTACTTTTGCTTTTTCAAGATCAGATTTAGCTTTTACTTCTGCTGTTGTGGCCTGGTCTAAATTATCTTTTGCATTTGCTAAAGCTTGACGCTTGCTTTGAATATCAGCATTTAATTGATCAAGTGCATCTTGAGCCTTATTAAATTGGGTTTGTGCTTCATTATAATTTTGTGTAGCGATTTCCAATTTAGTAGTAGCTGCAGGTGTTTGATCAGGAGTAGCTTTCAGAGCATCTAATTTTGCTGTCGTTTCTTCGAGAGCTTTTGTACTTGAATCATTTTCAGATTTAGCTTTTTTCAAACGATTCTGTGCAGAATCATTTGCCGTATTTGCTACAGTCTGTTTAGCTTTGGCGGCTGCTAATTCATCTTCCATTTTTGAAGTATCAAATGGAGTAGCTAGAGGTTTAGCAATCCCTTTATCATAATAGTCGTCAACAGTTACGAAATGATATTCACCAGTTTGTTCATCTTTAACATATTCAAGATGTGCATCTTGACCTTTGAATTCAATAAAGTGCATACGTCCAACACCACTTGGTGTGAAACTATTTGCAGCTCCAATTGCCCGAATATTTGTAGGAGCTTTCTGCCCAATCATGAGTTTCATGTGTCCAAAATAAGCATGAACATCATTTGTCATAAAACTGATTACAGCATCATATACCTCGCGATACAATTGAGACATTGTTGCTTTACGAGTTTCTTTAGCTTCTGAATAATACGCACCATAACCCAGCAAAGTATTATCATAGCTCATATTTTCTCCAGTCCATACGATGGAATCTAATCCATCTTTCGCTAGAGCAGTATCGCTGTGACTTGTACTATATGGTTTATTTTCTTCAGCATAGGCTTTTGCAATATTTTTGACACCCTGAACAGATTCTTCAGTGACAATATAATGATGACTACCCCAAACTTGGTCTTGTAGATTGTTGGCGAGAAGTGCATAATATTGGCTCAAAGCTTCAATTTGCTTGTCGGTTAAATTGTCTAAATCTACGACTGAATCATCGATCGGCAAAACAATATCCTTGTTTGACCATTCCTTTATGAATATATTCTGGTGCTCAGGGGAATATTCTGTTAATGCAGTTCCAAAATCATACTTACTATCTTTGAACCATTTTTGAATAAGGTCGTTTAATGTATTTTTATTTGCATCTGTATCATCGGCAAGATAAGCCTTGTAAGCATCAATGACATTTTGAGGCAATTGAGGAATAGTGAGATTTTTAATTGCCGCAATTTGTTTATTGAGGGTTTCAACTGCTTGATCAGCCTTCTCTTTATTCTCTTTTGCTTCCTGAGCTGCTGATGTAGCACTCGCTAGCTCATTTGAAGTTTCATTTACTTTTGCCTCTTCTTGGTTTTTCTTATTAGTTAAAGCTGAAATTTCTGAAGCTTTCTTAGCATCATTTTCTTTAGCTGTTTTAAGCTCTGCTTCTGCACTAATCTTACTATTTTGTTTATTTGCTAAATCATTTGCTTTATTATCACGATTTGCGATTGTTTGGGCAAGTTGTGATTCAGAAGCATCAAGATTACTTTGCGCTGAGACCTTATTATCTTGAGCTTTCTTTAGATTCTCTTGTGCTTGTTTTTGTTTTTCTTCAGCAGATGACAAGTTTGCTGCCGTTTCTTGGCTTTTATTTATTTGATCCGATTCAACTGATTTTGCATTTTTTAGTGCGGTAGCTTTTTTAGCATCTGCTTCTTTGGCACGATCAAATTCCTGTTTTGCTGTATTTTCAGTTGCTGCTTTAGCATCTAAATTTTCCTTAGCAGCATCACGTTCTGCTACAATTTCTTCAACGCCAGTACCGTCTAGAACCTTCTGAGCAGTTTCTTTCTCTTTTTGAGCCTTCACTAATGCATTTGCTGCTTCTTCTGCAACCTTTTTAGCATCTGCTAATTGTTTAGCAGAAACTTGACTAGCATTAAGTTGCGTTTTTTCATCAGCAGAAGCTTTACTGAGTTCTTCAGCTTTATTTTTGTCTTCGTTAATGGCATTTTCCAAAGCCTTTTTCGCTGCTTCTTCTGCTGATTCTTTTTCAGCTACATCACGTTTTGCTTTGTCTCTTTCAGCAATGATTTCCGATGCTCCAGTACCATCAAGATTTTTTTGTGCAGTTGCTACTGCTTCCTCAGCTGTCGAAACTTTCTTTTCTTGCTCTGAGATTTTATCTTGATCTTTTTTAATAATATCTGATTGCTGATTACGTTCTTTCTCAGCTTCTAGAACTTTATCAGATGCATCTTTTTGTGATGTTTCCTTTTTCTCAATATCAGCTTTTACTTCTGATATTTCATTCTTCGTTTTTTCAATTTTTTCAGGCGTAGCTGATTCTTTATTTGCCTCAGCATTTTTTAAGTCAACATTTGCATCGGATACTTTTGATGCAGCATCTGCTTCCGAAACCTTAGCGCTTTCTAATACACTTTCTTGATTTGAAACCGATTGATCCGTTTCTTCCTTGATCGTTCTAGCTTCTTCTACAACTTCTGCAGTTGGCGTTTTCGTTACAGTTGCAACCCCATTATTAACAAATACTCCGTCTACTTGTTTTATATTTGTAGACGAAGGAGTCGTAGATTCAACACTTAATGTTGACTCATTTGGCTGAGTTGCAGTTACTTCATCCGCTTGTACAACAGAAATTCCCGCAAAAGCTGTAGCTATTGATACTGCAGATACAGTTGCTTTGATCGTTTTCTTTTTCATAATTCCCACCTTTATGATAGAGTATTGAGCAAATTATCACTACATAATTATAAACACCCGAATTATACTATATTTTAGCAACTTTGTAAAGTTGTAACCAACCTTTTGAGAACTAGAACCTAACCTTATAAGGCTGTAAAATAGTCTTAAGAGGTGAGCAATGTCAGAATTACAAAAGTATATAAGCAAACGAATACGGATTCTGCGGACCCAGTCAGGAATGACTCAGGAACAATTAGAAGAAAAAGCAGATCTTGGTACCAATTATGCGTATAAGTTAGAAAATTTAGAGCCCAATATTAAAATTAGTACGCTTGAGAAAATTATAGAAGCGTTAAATGTTGATTTGCAAACTTTTTTTGATTTAACACTTAAAGAAGAAAGTACTGACTTAGCACAGCTTATCGACACTATCAAATCTTTACCAGAATACAAACAAAATAAAGTCATTTCAGCTATTAACACTATTATTAACGAGACAAAATAAAAAGAGTGGAAAAGGATAAGTATAATAACGATTCCTTTCCCACTCTTTTTGTGCCTAAAAATATTGCTATTAGCTTTTAGAATCAAGGATTCTTGGGTATCCAAACGTCATATCTAGGTTATCATTCTCGTAGTTATTGATTAATTCCCAGAAATCTGCTACTGATAAAGCTGCAACTGATTCATGCCAATTGAATTTAAAAAACAAATCTAAGAGAAATTTAAATACTTGATGAACTTTGGCTGTTTGTTCTACAGTATCAAATGTAATCAAAATTTTCTCACACAATGGGTCAATCAATTCAATTTCAATGCTATCATTTACAAAATTGAAAGACACTTCTTGATCCTGCTCATTCAAGATTGAGATATACTGATCCTCTTCAAATGTTGAATAAAACATTCTAATATTGACTTCTTCATTGTGATTAATTAACTCTGTAAGATATTGTTGAGTTAAATTAATCACATGGTTTTTATACGTTTTCATTTTGTTTTCCTCCGATTATTATTAAAAAAAGATTTTTCATTCGTGAATTTTCACGGTGGTCTTACTCTCTTTAATATTATTATTAAACGATTGTTCTTGAGCATCTGCTACCTCCTTTATCGAAAAACAAAAAAAGACAGTTCACCACTGCCTTTCTTTGTTTTTTATCTATACTATTATTATGCCATTTTTTTATAAAAATAAAGATAGATTTTTCAAAAAAGTACTATAGAAAGCTCTTGGCCCCAAAGGATAATTTTTTTGTCTAGGTTTTTGGGGTGTTATTTATTCTGGGAATAGTAACAATTCTTACCTTTCTTAACAATTTCTATTCCATAGCGTTCAATCAACCTCATCATATATCTTAGTCCAGAAGCATCCACGCCAAATTTTTTCGAAAGCTGGTTAAAGGTTTGGCCTTTTTTCTGAGTTCATAGATCTGAATCTTATCCTCATATATTAATTTCATAATAAAAACATCCCAAAAGTTAGATTTTTTCTGTCTAACTTTTGGGGTCAGTACAAGTTTTCTGGTGAGGGCTTTTTAAATTAAATTTTCGTTTTCTAATATTTAACGCTTCATATTTACTTTCAAAAAAGTTACCTCAAATTACTTCTATAGTTTCCCTGAATAAAACTTATTTCTTACAATTAAATGAGTTTATTCGGAATTTTATAATAGAAACAAAGCACCAGCAATGTACTTATAAAATTGGTTTTTGTTGAGGCATTTTATCCATTCTTTAATTTTATCAAATCATTATATAATTGATCATTATTAATTACCAGTATTACAATTTTATCTTTTACTCTTGTGAATATTTCATAATAACACTTTTCCAAACTATGAGCACCTCCATAAGTGTTATTGTCTGTTCTTTTTATTCCAGAATGTTCATCAAGATAATATGTATCATTAAAAGCTACAATTATATTTTCAAAATCCTTTCCAATCACATTATAAGCTTCGTAATCATACATATAGCCTTCTAAAGGTGTATTCAAAGATAATGGTGTCAATCTTACAAACTCATAATTTTCACTTAGATAACTACTAAACTCATTAGCTTCATTAACATTAGAAATCTTAACAATTTGTATATTTGCTTCTTTTGCGTCACCTATTCCCGGATTTTTCATTCCGAATAGTTTTCTAATAAAAAATTTTGTATTTTCATCAAATCTTAATGGTAAATCCAGCTTACTAATATATTTTGAATCAACGAAATCCTCAATATATTCTTTAATTCTTATTCCTTCTTCATTAGATACCAAATTCTGTTCATAATCCAAAACAAATATACAGTGACGATCATCTATTTCTTCAATCAATCTTTTAATTTTATCTATTTGCTTAGTTGTTAAACGCTGTGCCTCATCTATAATTAATACATTAAAATCTTCCTGATATACTTTTTCAAATCGACTTTGTATATCATCTCCATAAGGACTTAAAGTCAATACTTTAAATAGTCTCCCATCATATTTTTCGTATAAATTACTTTCCTTAGCAAGAAAGAATAGTATCGTTTTTTTTTCTTGTTCTGAAAATAAATTTGCTAATTCAAAAGCAACCAACGATTTTCCAGTCCCGGCACCACCATTAACTATATAATAACTTGAATCTAATTTAATTATCTTATTAATAGCATCTTGTTGTTGATCGGTAAGATCGAAAAGTTTATCAACGGAAGTGGAGCATGAATTTATAGGAGAAATATTTAATGATTCTCTATTTAATACATCCGATAACATAGAAATAGAAAAATCTGTTCCTGAGGAAGTAAGAATAGATAGTACGTCCATTTTACTAATATCATGTAGCTTATTATTTTCTAGTCTATAAAAATATGAATTGTTCTTACTTAAAATAAATCCAATAGAAACTACATCTCTATTAAAAACACTTAATAAATTATTTCTAATTTTCAATTGATCAAAAAGTTTATTTTTAATTCTTGTAAAATTGACATTCTTTGCTACTGATATATTTTTAAATTCAATAT